>JADMIO011426214.1_pt1 | contig 29244 bp, 19 predicted proteins | sample 8958161 | NCBI WGS metagenome assembly JADMIO01 (sample SAMN16585339, study PRJNA669376) | soil metagenome | isolation source: Crop rotation soil | place: USA: Cullars Rotation, Alabama | collected 2011 | reverse complement strand
CAACTTGTCCACGTGGAATTCTAAGCTTAGGATCCCAATGTGCTGGAAAGCAGCGCCTGCGAGTAGTTGGCGTACAACTGCTGGATTTCGTTGTAGTCCTGCGGCGTCAGCATGGCCGCGGCTTTCTTCTGCTGCGCGTATCCCCAACCGGCTCCGGCCAACCCGATTGACAGGCTCAGACCCACGACGATTGTCCATCTCGGCATGTTGCCTCCCTTGCCGCGTTGCGTCGCGCCGGCACTATACACCTGATCATCTGGCGGACTGTCCGCTCGACTTGCACAGCGGACCGCTCCGCTGTCGCGGTCCGCGAGAACTGGCTGCACTACCGAGTGGCGCTTTCGTTTTCGCTGATACGGACGACTAGTACGACTTTGTCAGATCCGCAGTTGATGAAACCGCTGTTCGGCTTCCTTCATCCACCGCATGTATTGAGGGCGGCTGACAAACAGCAGCCCGGTAAAGATCTCTTGTACGAACGCTCGAGCCTGCGGAAAAGTGAGGCGCGGGCCATCGCGGGGTCGCCGGCGTTCGGTCTGAAGGAACGCGAAGGCCACCGCGCTGATCACCACATGGTGCTGCCAACCCGGATACGTCCGCCCTTCGAAATGGTCGAAGCCGAGTTCCGACTTCAGATCTTGATAATGCTGTTCGATCGCCCAGCGCTGATGCGCCAGCCGGACGATCTGTGTGAGCGACGCCCGGGGCGGAAGCGACACGAAGTAGTGTCTGCGCCGGCCGGTCGGCCCGATGCCGCGCTCGCAGAGGAGCCAAACGGTCGGGGCGAGCTGACGCTGGCGCCAATCGGTCGCCGGCGTGACGCGGCAGGCCGCAAAGTCGGCTTCCCACGGGGCATTGGCCCCGTTGCGCCACGTGATTCGGCGCCACGCGCGCGCGGGCAAGGCGTCGCTGAGCGCCCGAACGCTGACGGCCTCCTGATCGGGCCAGCCGTCGCGCCGATTGCGCGGCGGCGGTTGCGTGCGATCGACGCGCAGGGTCGGCGTGCCCCGGAAGACCGTCAGCGTCGGCGAGATCCCCAGCGCATACGGCAGCCGCAAGCGGTGCAGCGTCCGCCGGACGGTGCTGTTGTCCCCATATTCGGCGTCGGCGACGACCGCGGTCAGCGTCACCCCGGCCGCTCGCGTGCGGCGCACCAGGGTCAGGGCGAGACGCCATTTCTCCTGAAACGCGACGGCCGCGGGGATCTGCACGGTCGCTCGGCGCGCCGGATCGCTGGCCCATTCCTCGGGCAGATACAGCAGCGCCCCCATCGGCCACGCCCGGTGGCCGGTCCAGAGCGCGGCCGTGACCGCCACTTGGCAATTGGCCACTTTGCCCAAGGCACCGCAGTACTGGCGCGCCACTCCGGCCGAATGCGTCCCCGACTTCGGGAAGCTGGTTTCGTCGAGGATCAAAATGCCCCGACGCTCCGGCATCACCGTCCGCAACCGCCGCCAGACCGCCTCCGCGTCCCACGGCGCATGCGTGATGAAGTGTTGGAAGGCTTGATACGACGTCGGCTCGCTGACCCGCTCGAGCATCGCCGACATCGATTTGCGCGCGCTGTCGCCGAGCAGGCCATCGACGTATTGGCGCAGCGAGACGTGCTGGGCGCGATGGCCGAAGCAGCTTTTGAACTGATCCAACCACCGCGTCAGACGTCGCAGCAGCGCCCACGCGTGCCGATCGAGCACCGGCCCGCAGCGTACCGAACTTTATTGATCCGTACAATGTCCTCAATTTCGATCACTCGCGGATTCCCTCGGGAATCAGGCGATCTGACAAAGTCGTACTAGTGGACTGTCTCCTTCGAATTACCACCGGTCGCTCCGTTGTCGCGCCGGATAAACCAGGCCGAACTCGCGGGTTGATCGGTACTGTTTCAGCCGGTACGGGCCACCAGCCACCCGGTGTACGAGCGAAGCCCGGCAGGTCCACGTCACTTACGGTTTACTGAGTCTCGAACCGACCGAAGCAGATCGCGGCTGCACCGGCACGCCGACGAACCTGGACGGTTTCTCGACAGGATCCAACATTTCGGATAACCCGCCAGCCCAGGCGTAATTCAGCGCATTTTCCCGGTGAACCGCGGCATTTCAGCCTTGTAGAGTACGACTGTACACAGCTGTGGCTAATACAAGTGAATTAGCCCGCGAAAACCTGTTTACGAGGTGAACATGCGTTCGTTTGCAAAAATCGTGGTCATGGCGGCGTGGGTGGCGCTGTTGCCGTCCGCTCTTTACGCTCAGGTGGCCCTCGCCGGCACCGTCAAGGATGCCTCGGGCGCCGTGCTGCCCGGCGTCACCGTCGAAGCCTCGAGCCCCGCGCTGATTGAGAAGACCCGGTCGGCGACGGCCGATGCCGCCGGGCAATATCGCATCGAGGCGCTGCAACCCGGCACCTACACCGTGACGTTCACGCTCTCCGGATTCGCGACGTTGAAGCGCGACGACGTCGTGCTGTCGGGATCCGGAGTCGTCAAGATCGACGCCGAGATGAAGGTCGGCGCCGTCTCCGAGACAGTCAACGTGGTCGGCGAGACGCCGGTCGTCGACGTGCAGAGCGCCAAGCGCGAGCTGACGCTCGACAACGAGGCGATGCGGAACCTGCCGGCGGTTCGCAGCTACAGCTATCTGCTCACGGCCGCGCCGGGCCTGCAGTCGAACATCACCGACGTCAACACCGGGCCGGTGTTCGCGATCTTCCCCGTGCACGGCGGCCGCGGCGTCGAGTCGCGCCTCACGGTCGAAGGCCTGAACATCAGCAACCCGCCCGGCGGCAACCAGCCGCCGAACTACACGGCCGACATCGGCAATTCGTCGGAAGTCACGATCATGACGGCGGGCGGCCTCGGGGAGTTCGAGACCGCGGGCGTACAGATGAACATCGTGCCGAAGCAGGGCGGCAACACCATGAGCGGCCTGCTCGCGACGTCCGGCTTCTCGAAGGGCATGCAGTCGAACAACTACTCCTCCGATCTGCAGGCGAGAGGCGCGGGGGCGCCGAACCCGACCTACCACGTGTATGACGTCAACGCAGCGGTCGGCGGCCCGATCCTGAAGGACAAGCTCTGGTACTACATGAGCTTCCGCCAGCAGGGGTCGCGCCGCGACATTCTGAACGTGTACTACAACAACAACGCGGGCGATGCGACGAAGTGGTCCTACGCCCCCGACTTCAGCCGGCCCGCTTACTACGACCGCATGTGGGAGAACTACACCCCCCGCATCACCTGGCAGGCGTCGCAGAAAAACAAGTTCACCTTCTCGTGGGACGAACAGCCCGTGTGTCGGACGTGCACCGGCACGGCCTCGTTCAGCGGCTCGCCGTCGTCGACGACGGCGCCCGAGGCGGACGGCCACGGCGAGTTCAGTCCGCAGCGCGTGCAGACCGCGCGCTGGACGTCGCCCATCACCAGCAAGCTGCTCCTCGAAGCCGGTCTCGGCAACACCTATTACCAGTGGGGCGACCGGGAGCTCGATCCGAATCCGACCCGGGACCTGATTCGTGTGACGGAGAACCAGGCGGTGCTCAACCCGCAGGGTACTGTCGGCTTGATGACCTACCGCTCCCAGAACTGGCTGATCAACCAGACCGACGGGGCGAACTGGTTCCTCAACGCCTCTTACGTCACCGGATCCCACAGCCTGAAGTTCGGCTACCAGGGCAACTGGTGGCGCGACGATCGGGAGATCCACGCCAACACGAAGGACATGCTGTTCACCATGACGCGCGGCGTGCCGATTTCGATCACCGAGTACGCGAATCCGTACTTCAACAATGCGCGCGCGGCGATGATGTCCTTCTTCGCGCAGGATCAGTGGACGATGAGGCGGCTGACGCTGCAGGGCGCGCTGCGCTACGACCATCCCTGGAGCTGGTTCCCGGCGGTGACACAGCCGGCGAACACGTTCTTCCCGGGGGCCAGCTTCGCGCGTGCGGACGGCGTGACCGGCTACAACGACATCACGCCGCGCGTGGGCGCCGCCTACGACGTGTTCGGCAACGGCCGGACCGCGCTGAAGGTCAGCGCCGGCAAGTACCTGCAGGGTGCGAGCGTCGGCAACCTGCTGCCCGGCGCGAACCCCTCGCTCCGCATCCCGGGCGGCACCGCCGCGGCGTTCGGCAACCCGAACGTCGTCCGCACGTGGAGCGACGCCAACGGCAACTTCGTTCCGGACTGCGATCTGAAGAACCCGCTGGCGCAGAGCCCGTCGACGACCGGCAGCATCGACACCTGTGGTCAGATCAACAACCTGCTGTTCGGGTCGAACCAGCTGGTCGGTGCGAACTACGACCCCGGCGTGCTCAGCGGCTGGGGTGTGCGTCCGTCGGACTGGGGGTTTGGCGTGTCGGTCCAGCAGCAGCTGTTCGCGCGGGCGGCGGTCGAGGTCGGTTACTACCGCCGCAGCTTCACGCAGTTCACCACGGGCGGCACGGTGACCGACAACCTGAACGTCGGACCGAATGACCTGACGCCGTATGTCCTCAACGTGCCGATCGATCCGCGTCTGCCGGGCGGCGGCGGTTACCAGGTCGGGACCCTCTACAACCTCACCCCGGCGGCGTTTGCGCGGCCGCAGGATCTGCTGATCAAGTCGACCAAGGACGTGGGCGACGATACGCGCGTGTTCAACGGCGTGGACGTGACGCTCAACGTGCGCAACGTGAAGGGGATCAACTTCTCGGGCGGCACCAGCACCGGCAAGGTCGTCAACGACTGGTGCGCGATCCGGGCGGCGGTTCCGGAGAACGTGCTGCTGGGTGTGAGCACGACGCTCAACCCGTACTGCCACGTCGAGTCGCCGTTCCAGACCTCGTTCAACGGTCTGGCCTCGTACGTCATCCCGAAGATCGACGTGTTGATCAGCGGTGTCTATCGCGACCGTCCCATCCTCAACGGGACGCCGAACAACGCCAGCACCGACCAGCTCGGTGGTTCGCTGCCGGCGAACCTCACGTTCACGGCGACGGATGCGTTCGGGACCGCGATCGCCCAGCAGATTGGCCGCCCGCTGACCGGCGGCCCGTTCGTCAACGTGAACCTGATCACGCCCGGCACGTTGTACGGCGGCGGCTCGGTCTACGGCGACCGCAACCGATCGATCGACCTGAGCCTCAAGAAGATCTTCCGCATCGGCACCAAGCGCCTCACGGGAGGGCTCGATATCTACAACCTGGCGAACAGCGACACGACCCTCTTCTACAACACGACCTACGTGCCCAATGTCGTCGGCTGGCAGACCTCATCCGCGTACATGAACCCGCGCGTCTTCCGTCTGGCTGCCGAGTTCTCGTTCTAAACCGGATCCGCCCGCACGCCCGCTGAGATCGCAGCGTCTCCCGACCAAAAACGGGAGACGCTGCGGTCCTGGCGGAACCTCTCTCATCTGGGCATTTGGTCATCTGGTTATCTGGTCATCGGCCATTGATCGTCAACCACCGGGCACACCGAGTGCACGGCACGAACCGTGGTGTTTCCCGGTGATGCCGCCGGCCGCGGCGGTTTAACGTCTCCATCGGATTGAAACGCGGTCTAGAATGACCCCCATGCGCACACGAACGCTGACGGTGTTGCTGGCGGCGGTGGCGGGGCTTTGGCTGTCGGCGTGGCTCGCGGCCGCGCCGCAGGTAAAGCGCGTGGACGAGGGCGCGCTGAAGAACGCCGGCGAGACCGGCGACGACTGGCTGACCTACGGGCTGACCCAGGCCGAAACGCGCTACAGCCCGCTCAACCAGATCAACGCCGGCAACGTCGGCCGGCTCGGGCTGGCCTGGTCTTACGCCCTCGGATCGGGCGGCGGCAATCAGGAAGCGACGCCGCTCGAATGGAACGGGACGGTGTTCGGCATCACCAACTGGAGCGTCGTCTTCGCGGTGGATGCGCGGACCGGCCGCGAGAAGTGGCGCTGGGATCCGGAAGTCAATCAAGCGGCGGTGGGCCCCAAGATCTGCTGCGGCGTGGTGAACCGGGGGATCGCCATCTATCAGGGCCTGATCATCGCCCCGGTCATCGACGGCAGGCTCCAGGCGCACGACGCGGAAACCGGCCGGGTGGTGTGGGAAGCGCGCGTCGCGTTTCCGCAGGATACACAGACGATCACCATGGCCCCCCGCATCGCCAAAGGCAAGGTGATCATCGGCGTGAGCGGCGGTGACCGGCCGACCCGCGGGTTCTTCGACGCCTACGACGCGCTGACGGGACATCGTGCGTGGCGGTTCTACACGGTCCCCGGCGATCCGTCGAAGCCGTTCGAGAACGCGGCGATGAAGAAGGCCGCCGAGACGTGGGACGGCACCTGGTGGAAGAACGGCGGCGGCGCCGCCGTCTGGGACGGCCTGGCGTACGACCCGGAAGCCGAGCTGGTCTACGTCGGCACCGGCAACGCCGAGCCGTGGCCGCAGCAGCTTCGCACCACCACCGGCAAGGACAACCTCTACGTCTGCTCGATTCTCGCGGTGCACGTGGACACCGGTGAATTGAAGTGGCACTACCAGGTCGTGCCCGGCGACATCTGGGACTACGACAGCGTCCAGGGCCTGATGCTGGGCAACTTCACGATCAACGGCCGCGCCCGCAAGGTCATCATGCAGGCGAACAAGAACGGCTTCTACTACGTGCTCGATCGGCTGACGGGGCAGTTCATTTCGGCGGGCCCCTATGCCCGCATCAACTGGTCCAAGGGGATCGACCCGCGCAGCGGCCGTCCCCTCGTCAATCCCGGGGCGATCTACGGCGCCGAATCCGTAACCATCTCGCCAGGCGCCGGCGGCGCACACAACTGGTCGCCGATGTCGTTCCATCCCGGCACCGGCCTCGTCTACATTCCGACCACGTCGTTCAGCAGCTCCACACACGCGGCGGAATCGGTTTTCGATCCCGTCAAGGGCCGCCCTACAGGCACGGTGCGCGGGGCTCCGCCGCCGAGCGGTCCACCGCTTCCGGCCATCGGCCCCGAGCCGATCGAAGGACCGGGTGGACGCGGCGCGCTCGTCGCATGGGATCCGGTCGCGCAGCTGATGCGCTGGCGCCAGCCCGGTGGCGGCGGCATCGGCGGCGGCACGTTGACGACCGGCGGCAACCTCGTGTTTCAGACCATCAACGACGGACGCCTGGTCGCCTACAGCGCCGACAAGGGCGAGAAGCTGCTGGAGATCCAGACCGGACTGCGAGGCGGCATGGGGCCGCCGGTGACCTATCGCATCGATGGGAAACAGTACGTCGCGTTGATGGGCGGCGTGGGCGTGGGGTTCGTCCCGACCGGCCGGGGAAACGGTCAGGCGCCGGCCGCACCGAAGCTGCTGTCGTTCGTCCTCGACGGAAACGTGCCGCTGCCGGCCGCCGCTCCGTAACGGCGCGGCGTCATCCGGGGCGGCCGCCGGCGTCACACCGTAGGCAGTAAGAAGCGGAAACGCAGAGGCCGAAGAATCTCGTTCCGAGAGAGATTCCGCGATCTCTGCGTGCTCCGCGGATCGTCTAGCAACCCGCCGCTACGGCAGCCCGAACACGAACAACGAGAAGCCGGCGGCAATCGCGACGTATTGCTTGCCGTCCACCCCGAACGACATCGGGATGCCGCGGATGTTGCCGCCGAGCTGCGTCGTCCACAGCGCCTTGCCGGTGTCGGCGTCGAGCGCGAAGAAGTTGCCTTCATCGGTGCCGCCGAACACGAGACCTCCCGCGGTGGACAGCAGGCTGCTCCTGCCGGCGGAGAGCAGCTTGAACTCCCATTTCACCTTGCCGGTCGTCGCCTCGAGCGCGCGAACCGCGCTCCACGAATCGTCGGTGTTGAGCGTGCGCCCGCCGCCGCCGGTGAACCCGACGCCGACCTTGTACACCGCCTCGCCCTTGTAGTAGATGGTGCCCATTTCGACGGCGGTCTGATAGAACAGGTTCGTCTTCGGGCTGTAGCTGGGGCTGTGCCAGTTGGCCGCGCCCTGAATGCTCGGATAGACCAGGATGCCCTCGGTGTTCGGCTCGAGCCCTGGCTTCACGACGGCGCGCCCCTTGGCATCGAGACCCTCCGCCCATGTCTGCTTCACGAAGGCGGAGCCGGCCACGAACTCGCCGGTGGCGCGGTCGAGCACGTAATAGAACCCGTTGCGATTGGCCTGGGACAAGAGCTTGCGCTGCCGGCCGCCGACCGCGGCGTCGAACAGCACCATCGTTTCGTTCGAGTCCCAGTCGTGGGTGTCGTGCGGCGTGAACTGGAAATGCCACTTGATCGTGCCGTCCTCGGGGTTGAGCGCGAGGACCGAGCACGTGTAGAGGTTGTCGCCCGGACGGTTGTCGCCGTTCCAGTCCGGTCCCGGATTCCCCGTCTGCCAGTACAACAGCTTCAGCTCGGGGTCGTACGAACCGGTCAGCCACGTCGAGCCGCCGCCCGTCTTCCAGCTGTCCTTGCCGCCCCAGGTTTCGTTGCCGGGCTCGCCCGGCGCCGGAATCGTATGCCTGCGCCACAGCCGCTTGCCGGTCTTGGCATCGTAGGCGTCGATGAAGCCGCGAATGCCGTTCTCCGCGCCCGACACACCGACGATGATCTTGCCGTCGATCGCCAGCGGCGCCAGCGTCAGGTAGTAGCCGATCTTGTTGTCGTCCACGGCGACGTCCCAGCGCAGCGCGCCGGACTTGGCGTCGAGCGCCGCGAGGTGGCCGGCAATCGATCCGGCGTACACCATGTTGTCGAGCACCGCGACGCCGCGGTTCACCGGCGGCGATCCGATGACGATCACATCGTCGGGAATCTTCGGCGACCAGGTCCACAACGGGCGCCCGGTGCGCACGTCGATCGCGGTCACCGTGCTCGGCGGCTCGGTCATGTACATCACGCCGTCCACCACGAGAGGCGAGGTCTCGAAGACGCCGGCCGCCCGCAGCTGGTAGACCCAGGCCGGCTTCAGCTGCGTGACGTTCTGCTTGTTGATCTGATCGAGCTGGGTGTACCGCTGTGACTTGTAGGTGCCGGCGTAGGTCAGCCAGTTGGCCGGCTCGCTCTCGGCCTTGACGATGCGCTCGTAGGGGACCTGCGCGAGCGCGGATCCGCCCGCGAGGAGACCCGCGATCACCAGCGCCGGAACAATCGCTTTCATGGTTGCACTCCCCGCAGGCTGACGAGATACGCCACGAGATCGGTCAGGTCCGGCGCGCTCAGGCGCGACGCGAAGCTTGGCATCAGGCTCTTGCCCGTCTGCTTCTCGACCAGCTGCAGGTCGCTCTTCTGCAGCGAGTAGAACTTGCCGCCGGCGTCGCGCACCTGAATCGTGAACGCGTCTTCGTTCAAGCGGATGCCGCGGACTTCCGTCCCCTGGCGGGTGACGATGCGAACGGGGAGGTACTCGGCGTAGCCCCGCGACAGCACCGAGAGCGTGCCTTTCGGCAGCGACGACCCCGGATCGACGACGGCTTCGCGCAGGTACGCCGCGCCGCGCTGGATGCCGATGTCGGTGAGATCCGGACCGAGGTTACCGCCCTCGCCGGCGACGATGTGGCAGGAGGCGCAGTTGAGGCTCTTGTAGAGGGCGGCGCCGTGCTTCGCGTCGCCCGCCACCCGCTCCGGCGTGAGCTTGCCGAGCGAGCGCACGTAGGCGACCAGCTGCTTCAGCTCGTTCTCGGTGAACCGCCTGATGCGCGGCATCGCGGTATTCGGAATGCCGTTCGCGATCACGTTGGCCAGCGCCGCGTCATCCGGCGCGTGACCGAGTCTCGGCCGGCTCAGGCTGGGCGCATCGCCGCCGGTGCCGCCGGCGCCATGGCACTCGACGCACATGCCCTGAAAGAGCCGCCTGCCGCCGTCCACGTCGGCGTCGTTCTGGGCGCCGGCCCGCGCCGGCGCCGCGACAACCGCCAGCGCGATCGCGCCCATGCACCACCATCGTTGCGTGATTTGCATAGCCTTCGCCCTCACCGATCGGTTCATCTGATCATTTGGCCATCTGGTTATCTGGTCGTTGATGTGGTCATTTGCGCGTCGATGACCAGATAACCAAATGACCAGATAACCAAATGACCAGATGACCAGATGCAAGGTTCTGTGTAGGCGAGATTATGGCGGATCGCACCGCGGGGCGCACCATGTTTTCGGGGTCCGATGCACGCCGGGCCGCGAGCGTATACTTGGCGCTGACCGGTCCTGCAAAAGGGAAGCTCAGATGAAACGTCAAACCATTGCCGCGGCGTGCCTCGCGATCTCCTTCGCGATGCTGGTGCTCCAGGCGCCTTCGCTGGCCCAGACCTCGAATCGGCCGGCCGCCGCCGGACCGGCCACGCCGGTGTTCGTGGAAGGCCAGCCAATCGACAGTCGGCCGACCGAGAAGAAGGACAACGCGCGGGCATTTCCCGAGCAGACCCGCGCGCCGTACCACAAGACGGCCGCGTTCACGGTGACGACGCTGGCCGACAGCCTGCACGCGCCGTGGAGCCTGGCGTTCCTGCCCGGGGGGAAGATGCTGGTCACCGAGCGGCTGCCGGGCACGATCAGGATCCTGGACAGCAGCGCATCGTCCAAACCGTCAGAGCGGCTGTCTGAACCGCTGACCGGCGTTGCCGTGGTGAAGTCTCCCGCCGCGCAGGACATCGGCCTCCTCGACGTCGTACTTCATCCGGACTTTGCGACCAACCACCAGTTCTATTTCACCTACTACGATTTCGTCGACGGCACGAACGGCAATACGAACGTCGCGCGGGCGAGGCTCGACGAAGCGAAGCGCGCCGTCACCGACGTGACGGTGATCTTCCGCGCGCAGCCGGCGATGCCGTCGAAGCGGCTCGGCGGCAAAACCGGCGGCCGCATCGCGCTCGGACGCGACGGCAGCCTGTTCGTCACGCTGGGCGATCGCTCCGACTCGCCGCCATGGGACGTGGCGCAGAAGCTCGACAGTCATCTCGGCAAGATCATTCACATCACGCCGGACGGCAAGCCGGCTCCCGACAACCCGTTCATCGGCAAGGCGGGCGTGCTGCCGGAGATCTGGGCGACCGGCGTCCGCAGTCCCGAAGGGCTGACGTTCGATCCGCGGACCGGCCGCTTGTGGCAGATCGATCACGGCCCGCGCGGCGGCGACGAACTGAACATCATCGAGAAGGGCAAGAACTACGGGTGGCCGGTGATCGCGCACGGTATCGACTATCCGGGCACGCCGATTGGCACCGGCATCACGCACAAGGAAGGCATGGAAGAGCCGGTCTACTACTGGGATCCGGTGATCGCCCCTTCGGGCCTGGCTTTTTACAACGGCAGCCTGTTCCCGGCGTGGAAGAACAGCGTCTTTGTCGGCGGCCTGCGCGGCGCGATGCTCGACCGGCTGACGATCGAGAACGACAAGGTGGTGGCGGAGGAACCGCTGCTGACCGAGCTGGGCGCGCGCATCCGCGACGTCCGCGTCGGTCCCGACGGCGCGGTTTATGTCCTGACGGACAGCGGCGGCTCCGCCGTGAGCCCCAACACACCGCCGACCAGCCGGGTGCTGAAGCTCACGCCGAAGTAGGCCGGCCCGCCGGTTCCGTTCAATCTGACGATCGCTGCCGCAGGGGACGACCCGCACGGATTTGATCATCTGCCATCTGGTTTATCTGGTCGATGATTGACGAATCGATCAATCAATGACGAGATGACCAGTTGACCAGATGCAAGTTCGGCGTGCCTACTGCTGCGTCTCTCCCCGCGCCGCGGGCGGAGCGCCGGGCGTCTGGCCGATCGGCTGGCCGCCCACGCCGAGCTCGCCCTGAATCGGACGCCGCGGCCGGACGATGCCTTTGGCCGCGTCCTCGGCCAGCTTCCGATCTTCTTCGCGCTCGCCGCCCAGCCCCTGCCGCAGCGCGCTGTTCCCCTCGTGGCACTCGTAGGGGAGCAGTTGATAGCCGGGCGGCGAGGTGAACGGGATCGACAGCCGCACGCGCCGCGTGTAGGTCGTCGGGTCGTCGATGATCGCTTCGTAGGTGAGCACGCTCGGCTCGGTTCGCGTGAACCGCTCGACCAGCTTCGATCCGAGCCCTGAGTAATTCAGCTTGCCGTTGAAGTTCGTCGTCTCGACGACCAGGGTGTCGCCTTCCCAGTGGCCGCGGCTGTCGCCCATGTAGCTCATGACCTTCGGCCCCGGGTGCGGCCGGCCGTCGAGCGGAATGATCCGGGTCTCGTGGATCATCTCGTCGGTGAGCGCGACGTAGCCGGGCGCCTGCACGATGCGATGCGCGTTGCCGTAGATTTTCGGCGTGAGCGAGCCGACCGCGCCCAGGCTGATGCAGCGATCGTAGAACGTGAAGTCCTCCGGACCGTCGAGCGGGCCGTTGCCGTAGGTGCCGCGCGGCGCCGCCGCCCGCCTGGCTTGCGCTTCCGGAGTGAGCGGCGGCAGAACCCCGTCGGCCGGTTCGACGATCAGCGAGGTCTGGCGGAAGGTGCGATCGAGCCATGCGCCGTCGCGGGCGAACGCGCCCTGTGCATTGAGCGATTGCTTGCGCGACGCGGCGTCGCGGTCGGCCTTGGCCTTGTATTCCTCGTCGCTCAGTTCCGCGCGGCCGGCGAACTGCGATGGCCGCGCCATCGGGATGGCCTGCGCCGAATCGCCCGACCACACGCCCTGCAGGTCGGGATCGCCCCACGGCGTCTTGGGCGTGGCTCTGGCCTTCGCCGCGGCGGGGCTCTTCGCCGCCGCCGCGCGCTCCTGTCCCGAGGCCGGTGGCGCCAGGAGCGAATGCGCGACAAACAGTCCGGCCGCCACACAGATCGCCCTCGAGACTGGCTTGGTCATCGAAAACCTCCTCGCGCCATCGTCACGATCGCGCGCATGCACATCACGGCGGACACGACCCACAGTCCGGGCACAAGAATAGCAAAAACCGCGCTCGAGTACGTGACTCGTTCGGGCTTGCTGGGCGTCGTGTTTGACGCGTGACGAGGTTCACCACCGAGGCCACCGAGATCACCGAGACGCAGGCTCCGATCATCTCGACATCTGGAAATCTCATCATTGATTGGATCAATGACTCAATCAATGACCAGATACCAGATGACCAGATGACCAGATGCACGCTGCGTCCTCAGCGGTCGGTGTTAAAGTGCCGGGGTTGGGAGGAGAGATGCCGCCTCTGATTTCGCGCTGCTGGCGTCCGGTTCGGCGCGCCGTCACGCTGGCGCTCGGCGCCGTCGTGATCGCCTTCGCGTCGCCGGCGGCTCAGCCCGCAGACGAGGCGGGGCGGGTCGCCCGCCTGGCGCTGGAGGTCCAGCGTGTCGAGGATCTGCGCGCGGTCAAGCGTCTGCAGACCAGCTACGCGCACTACGTGCAGTTCGGCCTGTGGAGCCAGGCGGCCTCGCTCTTCGCCGGAAACGCCGAGGCGGTTTTCGGCGCCGATCGAATGAGCGGCCGCGCCGCGATCGGCAGGTTCTTCCTCGACAAATGGGGCAACGGCCGCGAGGGACTGGCGCCCGGCGCGCTGCACACGCTGCTCGAGGACACTCCGGTGCTGAATCTTTCGGCGGACGGTCAGACCGCCAGCGGCCGGTGGCACGAGTTCTGGCTGACCGGACGGCTGGACGGCAGCGCGCGTTGGGAACAGGGGATCTCCGAGAACAGTTACGTGAAGGAAGCGGGAGTCTGGAAGATTTCGCGCATCGATTATTACCTCGAGTCCGCCGGTCCGTACGAAACGGGCTGGGTCACCGCCGGCGCCGCCGTCGATCTCGTTCCGTTTCACTACACGTCCGAGGAGGCGGGACGGCCGATCCCGCCGATTCCCGCAGGCACGAGAATACCCGCGTTCAACGGTACGCCCGCAGCCGCGCTCGGAAGGATTGACCTGCGAATTCAGGCGCTGAACGACGAGGACAAAGTCGCCAACCTGCATAACGCATACGGCTACTACACCGATCGAAAGATGTGGGACGACGCCAGCGATCTCTTCAGCGGCGACGGCGTCCTCGAAATCGCCGACCTCGGCATTTATTCCGGCGTGAAGAGCATCCGCCGCTCGTACGAGCGCTTCGGGCCAGCTGGCCTTCGACGCGGCCAGCTCAACGATCGCCCGATCTTCAACCTGCTCGTGTCGGTCGCCGGCCACGAGGCGCGGGCGCGCGCCGTCGAGCTCAATCTGCTCGGCGATTTCGCCAGCGGCACCGCCTCGCTCGGCCTCGACGTGCTCGAAAGCCGCTTTGTGAAAGGCGCCGACGGCATCTGGCGCATTCGCGAGATGCGGGTCTTTCCGATCATGGCCACCGACTACTATCGAGGCTGGGCGAAGAGCCGCCTGGTCACGCCTCAGCCCGCTGCCATGTTCGCACCCGACAGGCCGGCCCCGGCGGCCGACGCCGGAACACTGACGGAGGGCGCAATCCCGGCCTTCTTCGAGAACCACCCGGCTACCGGCAAGCGGGTATCGCTGCCCGCTGGAGCGAAGCTCGCCGGCGTCGACGCGCTGGTAACCGCGCCGGTCCGGCCCTCGCCGGCGATCGCGCCGCCGGCGCCGGGCGACCTCGCTGCCGCGATATCCGATGCCGCGCGCCGGCTGTCGCTCTCGGTGGCGTATCTCGCGGCGGACAACATCAGCCATGCGCTGGGCAACGACATCGACGACCAGCAATGGCACTCGCTCGGTCTGCTCTTCGCGAAGGACGGCTGGCGGGCCAAGGCGGCGGTCGCGTTCTGTGTCGGTCCCGCGCATGCCGAGGAATGCGAGCGCAACTACGACGGCGTGGCGGCGCTGCCGCGCGCGTCGGCGAGCGGCCACTGGCTGATCCAGCCGGTGATCGACGTGGCGCCGGACGGCGCCTCGGCGAAAATGCGCCATCGCCTTCTGCACATCGACGCGGCGCCGGAATCGCGCGGGTTTTCCGATGGCATGTATCCGAACAATGCCGCGAAGCTGGAGGACGGCGTCTGGAAATTCGACGTGGCGGCGCCCGATCAGCCGTACTTCAGCTCGTCGGGCTTCAAAGACGGCTGGGCACGCAGGTCGGCGGCGCCCGTGGCGCGCGCCACGAATAGAAACGCGATCGAGCCGCTGCGGAACTTTCCGCCCGATGTGCCGCGCGCCTCGATGCCGATCCGGCATCACGGGTCGCTGCCTGGCGACACGATCGTCTGGCCGGACATCAAGCCGATGTGGTTTTCCTATCGGAATCCGGTCAGCGGCCGCGTGCCGCCGCTCTTCTGCCCGGATCTCAAGACATGCGAAAAGGATCTCGCGGCAGCGGCACGGCGCTGAATCTGGCCCAGCGCGGGCCGCAGGCAGCGGACAGCGCGCGGATCTCGGCTCGATCCCGGCCGGTGAGCGACGGCGGGACCTGCGCGAGCGCCGCCGCCGCACACGCCATCGTGGCCGCCAGCGCCGGCGCCGCCCGGATCGGCCGCCGGCCGATCGTTATCGCGGCACCGTTTTCGCGAACAACTCGACCGTCGAGAAGTTTGCCGATCCGGCAATGCCGTGCCCGCCTGCCGGCGCGAGCGACACCAGGCCGACCTCGTCCACTTTGGCGAGATCCGGTTTCGTGACTTCCGACAGCACCACGACCTTCACCGGATCGAGCTTGAACCATTTCATGCCGCCAAATGCCACTTCGACCTGCAGGAACTCGCCGTCGGTGGTTATCGCGCGATTGCCGGCCGCCAGCGTGCCGTCGGCGAGCTTCACTACCGGGTAGAGCGTGTGGATGGCGTTGGTGCGGACGATCCAGCGGAGCCTGGCGAGGCCGGTCAAGTCCAGGTAGTTGCGTTTGTCGCGGAGCGTCAGGGCGACCGGCGAGGTCGCCAGTCCGGTCCACAGATCGATTCGCCCTTCGTGCTGCGCCGCCCGGACCACCCGCGAATCGGGCCCGTACAGCTTGGCCTCGAGACGATCGTTGGTGACGACAGCCGGCGTGAAGCGCTGGTTGACGTCGGTGCGCTCGCCTTCGAACGGCGGCTCGCGCCACTCTTCCTTGAAGAGGAGTGGCGGGCGGGTAGCCGGCGGCGCGGCCGCCGCCTGGCCGCGGCCGGCCGGCGCCTGCTGCGCGAATGCGCCAGAGGCGCACGCCAGGAGTCCGAACGCCAGGACGGTCCTCACAACCAATCGCGATTGCATGAAGCCTCCATTGCGAGGCCGCGTCTGGCCGCGCGCCCTCTTTGTATCACTAGTGGATCGTCCTTGTCGTCGCCAAAGCCGCCGCGAGGGAGGAGAAATCCCGAGGCACCGTTGATGCTTGCCGGTGGGCCGGTTCACGAAGACTATATGATTCGCGCCTTCGCGAAGCAGGTCGCACCTAATATCCCGCAAGGGCCGGGCGGCGATTACTTTCGTCCGGCTGTTCGCGCGATCCGCAGCTGGGCGACGTCGATCGCATTGCGGACGGCCGGCTCCGTCTCGACGCTCGCCCGACTCAGCGCCGTGGCTTCCTCGGGCCCGCCGATGAAGCCGAGCGCGACGGCCACCTGCTGGCGCACGAGCGGGTTGGAATCGTTCAGCCGCGCGGCCACCGCCGCCGCCTGCGGCCGCCCGAGCTCCACCAGATAGGCCAGCGCATCGTCCGTTCTGTTGCGATCGCCCAGAGCGTCGATCACGCGGTTGACGGCATCGCGGCCGGCGGAGGTCAGCGCGAAGGCCATCGCGGCCAGCACACGGGAATCCTTCTCCGATGCCATCGCCGCCTCGATGCGCGGCGCGGCCGCCGCCGCGCGCCCCGACCGCACCAGGCCTTCGTACGCGGCCCGCCGATGCGCCGGATAGCCGGCCGTGGTCTGCGCTTCGAACAGCGGGACGCTCGCTGCGCTGCCGATGGCGGCGAGGGCGCTGAGCGCGGCGCGGCCAGCGGCGCCGCGCACGTAATAGAAGAACTGGTCGGAGAGCGCCATCACCGCCTGTTCGCACCTGAGGTCCCCGAGCGCCTGCATCGCCGCGAGCCTGACGTCGAGAATCTCGTCGTTGACCCGCGCGATGAGCGGGACTCCGGCGGCGTGCACCCGAAGACGGCCGAGCGTGCGGGCCGCCGCGACTCTCACCGAACTTTCACGATCGCCCAGAGACGACGTAATCTCGAACGCCACCGCATCCGCAATCGGCGGGGTCAGGACAATCCCCAAGGCGTAGGTCGCGTCACGGCGGACCGACGGCTCCTCGTCGGCGAGCGCTTTCACCAGCGCCGGCGTCAGTTCGTCCGGTACGGGCCAGAGCTGCACGTGAAAACGCGCCGCCTCGAACGCCTCCGCGGCGTCGTCGGCCGGGTGCTTCCCGGCCGGCGGCACGTAGACGCCGATCACGCCGGCGATGGCGCCTTCGCGAATGGCGATGTCCGGATCCCGGACCAGGCGCGCGAGCAGCGCAAGCGTTTCCGGACCGCCGCGCTCGCGCAGGTCGCGCAACGCCTGACGCCGGACCTTCACGATCGGACTGGCGACGTCCGGCGCGAGCTGCGAAATCGTCGGCGGCGCCTGCGAGCGGTCGGTAGACGCGATCGGCGCCGCTGCTTGCGCGATTGAGATCAGCGCCATCAGCGTCAGCAGCGTCGTCCTGCCGGGTGACGCTGTTCTGCGGGGCGCGACAGCGGAGCGGCCCGTAGTTATCCGGAGACAGTCCACCGGTCGAGGCCGAGCGACGAGCATCCGGTCATGAAATGGCATCAGAATCTCACCCTCAGGAAGGCGCTGATCGGGAGCGACCAGCGGCTGCCCGTATCGTTGACGCCCTGGAGATTCGGATCGGCGAACAGCACCTCGGCGCCAGGTTTCCCCTGGTAGCGAAGCCCGAGCTCGATCCCGACGGCAGCCCTGTCCGACACGTCGTAGCTGATGCCGGCGTCCCCGCCGAACAGGAACAGCGTCGAACCCTTGAAGTACGGCAGGTTGGCCAGGGTAAGACCCACCTCGGTCACCCTGAAGGTGGCGTCGGTCGCGTGCAGAAATCGCACGCCGAGCGCCCCGGCCACGTAGGTGCGGATCGGGCCCTCCGGCTTCAGGTAATAGCGGAGGCCGCCTTCGATATCGAAGGCATCCGCGTTGGACAGTCGCGCCCGCAGCGGGAAACCGGATACCGAGCCGACGATGCGCTCAGTGCCGTTGTATTTGCCGTAGGCCAGCGTGACGAACGCTTCCTTGTTGTAGTCCAGTCCCAGGCTGCCGGTGCCGCGCAGCCTCAACGCGTCGCTGAAGTGGTTGCTGAGGGCCTGCTCGACGAAGACGGTCGGCCTGCCGACGATGGTCCCGACGGCTTCGTTGATCGCGTTGCCCGCGAGGCTGATCCCGGTGCCCACGAAAATCGTTGCCGACCGGGTGCCTTCGACGCCCTGCGCCCGCGCGGGGGCAACGGCGGACATGAGCAGCAAGGCAGCGACGCTCAGCAGTCGATTCAATGTCACGAGCGCTCCATTCGGCAGAACGCGAGACGACTGCGGGCCGGGGATGTTCGGGGTCAGTGCCTCGACGTCGTTATCGCAATTCGGACGCGTTCTTCGTCCCGAACAGCATGATAGGCGACGGCCGGCTGGATGTACAGCACGTTCTCGGACCACCTGCCAGGCGCTCTGCAGGCACGCGCATGGCACGACGACTTCTGTGTGCGGACGCTCCCCGAGCCGAGGAAGAGGGAGATGTTGCGACATTGTTACGCCGCGGGCGGCCCGGCCTGGACTTCAATGGAGGCAACGACGCATCTCATGGAACGAGTCGATAACAGAGCCCGGATCATCGAGCTTCGGGAAACGCAGCGATGCGCGTCCGTGTCTGGAGCGCAGAGTCCTGCCCTGGAGGCCGTCGCCGTCTCGAAGCGTTACGGAGACCGCGCAGCCCTTTCCGGCGTCACGCTGATCGCGCGGTCCGGCCGGCTGCACGGGCTGCTAGGTCCGAACGGCGCCGGAAAGACCACGCTGATGCGTGTCCTGCTCGGACTGGTCCGGCGGGATGCCGGCACCGTGCGGCTGCTCGGCCACGATTTGAACTGGACCGCCGCATCCGTCCCCGACGGCGTCGCTGGCTTCGTAGACGCGCCCGCTTTCTATCCCTACCTGTCCGGACGCGGCAATCTCGCGTTGCTCGCCCGTCTCGATGGCGATGGACGCACCGCACGAGGCAGGAAACTCGATCACGTCCTGGAGGAGACCGGCCTCACGGCGCATGCGGATATCGCCGTGGCGGGCTACTCGGCCGGCATGCGTCAACGTCTCGGCCTGGCCGCCGCGCTGCTGCGCTCTCCGCGGCTGCTCTTCCTCGACGAGCCCACCAGCGCGCTCGACCCGGCCGGCGCCCGCGACATGCGCGCCCTCGCCCGGCGCCTGGCGGAGGAAGGCGCCGCCGTCGTGTTGAGCAGCCACGACATGGCCGAGGTCGAGGCGCTCTGCGCCGAGCTCACCATCGTCGATTGCGGCCGCGTCATCTTCTCCGGCACCGTCGGCCAGCTGCGGCAGCTGGCGCCAGCCGTGGTTCACATGCTGCGCACGAGCGACGACCACGGCGCACTCGACCTGGCCGCGCGACGGCCCGATGTACGGGTGCACGCCGCGTCCGCCGCCGACGGCGGGCTCGAAGTGTCGGCCGAGGCCGGCGCCCTCGATGCGTATGTCATCGCACTCGGATGTGCGGGCGTCGCGGTCCGCCGCCTGGAGCGCCGCACGCGCTCGCTGGAGTCGCTGTTCCTCGAGCTCACCGGGCATTCCGGCACGAGTGAGGCGACCGTCCTGGCGTCGCCCGCGGCGCGGCCGGCCGGCCATCCCCATTCCGCCGTTTCATGAGCGCCCGCGGTGTCCTCGCGGTAGCGGGCGTAGAGTGCGCCAAGCTCGGGGCCCAGGCCAAAGCCCGCCTGGTGCTCGCGGCGTCCCTTGTCAGCCCCGTTGCCTTCGCGGCGGCAGTCCGGGTGCAGAGCAGCGTGCCGTCGGACACGCTGTTCGGCCGCTCGGTGAAAGAGTCGGGCCTGGCGGTACCGCTGGTCGTGCTCGGCTTCGCCGCTTTGTGGGTCTTCCCGGCTCTGACCAGCGTCGTCGGCGGCGATCTGTTCTCGGCGGAGGATCGCCACGGCACCTGGACGACCGTGCTCACGCGCTCGCGCAGCCGAAGCGAGCTGTTCGCTGGAAAGGTGCTGACCGCGTTGGGCTTTTCGTCGCTCGCTGTAATGACGCTGGCGGCGAGCAGCCTGGCCGCGGGGGCGGTCTTCGTGGGACTCCAGCCGCTCGTCGGCTTGTCCGGGACGCTGCTTCCGTCGCCGCAGGCACTCGTCCGCATCGCGCTGGCCTGGGCGTCAGTGCTGCCACCGGCCTTCGGGTTCACCGCTCTCGCCGTGCTGGTGTCAATCGCTACCAGGAGCAGCGCGGCCGGCATCGGCCTGCCGGTCGTCGTCGGGCTCACGCTGCAGCTCTACGCGTTCGCAGACGGTCCCGAAATCGTCCGGCGCCTGCTCATCACCTCGGCTTTTGGCGCCTGGCACGGACTTCTGACCGAGCCGCCCTTCTACAGGCCACTTGTCTACGGGACGACCGTAAGCGCCACGTATTTCATCGGCTGCCTGCTGATTGCGTGGATCCTGCTGCGGCGGCGCGACATCGGCTAGCGGAGCGTACTTGTCATTTCTAGAGCAGCGACGAAAGCACGAAAGCAGGGAACTGCCGGCCTCTGGAACTCTTTTTCGTGTCTTCGTCTCTTCGTGGCCGATCCAGGCTTTACAAGCCAGCAGGACACTTCACGAGCCCGGAAACATGCGCACGGATCTTCGCGGCGTGCTCGCCGCCACTGCGGCGCTTCTCGTCTGCGGGTGCGGGCCGAGCCCGATCACGCCGGCCCGAATCGAAGCCGCGATCGAGCCGACGTTCGCCAACCTGGTGCACGTGCAGGTCTCGTGGCTGGGACTGCCGCCGATGGCCGCATCGGACTTCGCGGTGAAGGCGAGTTGCAGAAAGACGCTGGAAGGGAGCACGACCGGCGCCGGCGACTGGCAGTGCCGGCTCGTCTGGCAGAGTCCGGACGGCCAGACGCTGCACAGCACCTACGACCTCGTGGTGGCCGCCGACGGCTGCTATACCGCGACCGCCGCCGGCGAGGATATTGGCGGCCCCACCTTGAAGGCGCGGGACGGTCAGGGGGTGAGGAACCTCCTGTACGCCTTCGACGGGTGCTTCGACCCGACGTGACTTACGGCGTCGTCTGACGCCGTAAGCCACGGATAGACCACTTTCTACCGCCGGTTCAACTGCAGGAGCGACTCGAACGAGGCGTGCTTCCGCTCGATCGGCCGGCCGTAGTTGTACGGCGTGTCGAAGCCTTTGACCGAGTGCCAGATGGCGCGGTTCAGCAGCTCGGCCGGCGCCGAGTCCGGCTCGGAGCTGTCGATCGTCATCGAGAACTTGGCGAGGTCACGCTGCAGTCCGGTCAAACCCGCGAGCTGCGGATTCATCTGATCGAGCGGGATCTGGTTGGGCCGAGCGGCATACGGCGTGAAGTCGGGCTTCCACGTGAACGCGCTGAACATCGGCTCGGCGGCGGCGTCGAACTGGTTGAGCGGCGACAGACCGAGTATCTGCTCCATGGTCCGATACATGTTGACGATGGAGAAGAAGCTGCTGTCGACGTGGCCGTGCTTCACGTACGGGCTGATGGCCAGGCCGACCGTGCGATGCCCGTCCACGTGATCGAGACCGTCCTGCGAATCGTCTTCGGTCACGAAGATCGCCGACTCCTTCCAGTACTTGCTGTGCGAGATCGCCTCGACGATCCGTCCGAGCGCGAGATCGTTGTCCGCCACCGCGGCGCGCGGCGTCGGGAAGCCCGGACTCGTGCCCTCGGTGTGATCGTCGTACAGCAGGATCAGCACCAGATTCGGAAGGTTGCCGTTCTGTTCGAACTGGTGGAACTCCTTCAGGAAGATGTCGGCCCGGTACTGATCCGGGACGCGGCTCTCGGCCGCCGGATAGGTGGGATGGTAGACGTCGCGGAGGCCGACGATGATCGCCCGCGCCGCGATGTTGACCTTGGTGGTCCCGAGCTTCCAGTCGTTGTAGATGTCGGTCCAGGTGGCATTCGACGGGGTGATGGTGTTCGCGCCGCGCTCGCCGTAGGCCCGGACCGACAGCCCCTGCGCCTTGGCGTGATCGTAGATGGCATCGGTCGGACCGAGCAGCATCGGGCTCTGGTTGTTGCGGGCGTTCCCGTACTTGTGCACCCACGTGCTGGGATACGCCTGCAGGCTCCAGCGATGCCCCAGCGCCGACTGGTCGCCCGGACCGTAGTAGTTGTCGAGCAGCACGAACTGCTCGGCGAGCGCATGGTGATTCGGCGAGACATCACGCCCGAACTGGACCAGCGACGGATCGCCGTTGCCCTGCGGCATGTCGCCGAAGACCTGATCGTAAGTGCGGTTCTCCTTGATGATGTAGAACACGTGCTTGATCGGCGAGCGCTGGCCGATGCGCAGCGGAATCGGCCCAAGAATGCTCCCGTGATCGCCGGGGGCCGACTCGCCGTCGTCAGGCGGCAGGCTGGCGTTGTTGCGGCGCACCTGCCGGGTGAAGCCGGCCAGCTCCCAGTTGTTGGGCACGTCCAGGACTGACACCTCCCCGAGGCGATCGGTGTAGCTGCGGCCCTCGCCCGGAAGCGTCTGCGCAATCGATCCGAAGCCGTAGCCGCTGGCGACGAAGAGCTGGCGGCCGGTCGAATCGAGCGCCACCGCCGTGGGGAACCAGCCGGTCGGAATCAGCCCGCGCACGGCCTTGCTGAAGGGGCCGGCGTCGACATCGACCACCGCCACCGCGTTCTCGGTGGCGTTGGCGACGTAGAGTGTTCGCCCATTCGGGCTCACCGCCACGGCGTTGGGCGAGCTTCCGGGAATCGGCGTCCCGAACCGCCCGGTTTCGCCGACCTGCAGCGTCTTGACGACCTGGTCGGTGGACGTGCTGATCACCGACACCGTGTCGCTGTTCGAGTTGGCGACGAACAGCCGGCTGCCGTTCGGGCTCAGGGCCATGCCGGTGGGATGCAGACCCACCTTGATGGTCTTCACGATCGTGTTGCTCGCCGTATCGAGCACCGACACCGTGCCGCTGACCGGGATGCCGGTCCTCCGATCGACGACGACCGGAAACATGCCGTCGGTGAAGTCGCTGGGACCCGGGACCATGCCTCCCCAGTTGCTGACGTACACCTTCGAGCCGTCGGCGGAGATGACCGCGGTGTAGGGATAGATGCCGGCCGGGACCCGGCTGAGAATCGTCCGGGTGGCGGTGTCGATCACGGCGACCTCGTTGGTCTGGTTCAGCGCGACATACAGGCGGGCGCCGTTCGCGTCGAGCGCCAGACCGCTTGGCGCCGAACCGCCGGAGATCGGAATCGTGCCATCGGCGGCGAACATGCCGTTGGCGGCCGCGGTGAAGATCTTGACGTCGTTGCTGGCGCCGCCGCCGACGTAAATCCGGTTGCCGTCGGGGTTGAACGCGACGCCGACGAAGCTGTTGGCGATGGTGATCGTCTGCTTCAGCGCGTGCGTGTTCACGTCGATGATGTGCAACGCCCGCGGGTTGAAGTTGCTGCCGGTCACCACCGCGAGCCGGCTGCCGTCAGGGCTCATCACCATCCCCAACGGACGATCGTCGACTTCGATGTGGGTTCCGGCCGGTGTGAGCGTCTGGCCGTTCGGCACCAGGATGCGGCCATCCGGTTGCACGCCCACCACCGCGCGATGGCTGATGGCGAAGGCAGTTGCCGAAATTCCGACGGCGATGGCGGATACCGCCAGCAAGTGGCCAGAGTGTCGCAATGGCATGTGGGTCCTCCTGACGCAGGGCGTCGAACAGTGGTGCGCAGCCTGGGATGAACGGTCGCAGCGATAGAGAGTGAATGGCGGCGGTGACAATCCGTCGAACGCCGGGCAACGGCGACGCAAATTCCGTTTGACGCGTCGAAGGCGCCGCCCATCTCTCTGACGTCGCCTCGCCGTCACGCCAATGTTCCCGCTTGTTCACGCCAGCGATGTGCGGCGTTGACCCGGCTCTTCTATCGTTTCCTCGCGCCTTCCTCCTGGATCTTCAACGCCTGCTCCTGGACGACCCGATATGAGCCACACCAAGAATTCCGCCGCTGTTGCTTTCGTTGCCACGCTCCTGTCCGCCAGCGCGAACGCGCAGACGCCGGCCTCGCAACCGCAGGCCCGGCCGACGTTCGAAGATACCGTGCAGGTCACGGCCACACGGTTCGGCGAAGCCGTCGCGGAAGTGCCCGGTTCGATCAGCGTAATCACCGGCGACGAGATTCGCGCCCGCGGCGCAACCGATTTGCGCACCGCGCTCGCGCTGCTCGGCGGCGTCAGCGTCGCGCCGGGCGGCGATGCCGGTCCGGCCGCCGCGGTGCCCGGCCTGCTGGGCGTCCGCGAGGTGGACGATCTGCTCCTGCTGATCGACGGCATCCCGGCCGGCGGGGCGTTCATCCCGCAATTCGAGGCGATCAGCCTCAACGACGTGGAGCGGATCGAAGTGCTGCGCGGCGCGGCCCCGGTGTATTTCGGCACGACCGCGTTCGCGGGCACGATCAACGTCGTCCACTACGGGGCGGGGAGCGCCGACCGCGTGACCACCGTCCGCTTCGGCAGTTACCAGTCGGGAGGCGTCGGCGGGGCGGCGGTGTTGTCGTCGGGCCGGGTGCGCCAGTCGATCAGTGCGGAAGTGGGCAACAACAATCTGTCGGATCCACGCGCCGAATACGGCCGGGCCCAGGGACTGTGGCGGCTGGCTACGCGGCTGGGCGGCGGCGACCTGAGGGCCGACGTGGATCTGCTGGCCCTGCGGCAGAAGCCGAACAGCCCAGCGCCGCTCGACGAAGCGACCGGGACGTTCACGAAGCTGCTGCCGCTGGATTTCAACCAGAATCCGGCCAACGCCCTGCTCGACACCGACCGCTACAAACTGGTCGTCGCCTACGACCGGCGGCTGTCGTTCGGCCGGTGGGGCAATACGGCCTCCTACACTCAGGCCCAGACCGACAGCGTGCGCGGCTTCATCGACGCCGGGGATACTCCGCAGCCGTGGACCACGAAGACCAACGCCGACCTCGAATCGTTCAAGCAGTCGCAGAACCTGAAGGAGCTGTTCATCGACAGCAATCTCACCATGCGGCTGGCGAGGCTGGACCTGACCTCCGGCGTCAACGTGCTGGTGGGACGCGCCGATGCAGGCAGCCTGCGCTACGGCCAACGGCTGCTGCTCGACGGCGTCAGCCAGGTGCCGAGCACCGAAACGGTCACTCCGAAGGGCACGGTCAATTTCACTGACGACCGCACTTTCGTCGGGCTGTACGCTCAGGGGCACTACCGGTTGACATCCAGCGCCAGCCTGCTTGGCGGCCTCCGCTGGAACGACACGCACGAAACCCGCGCGGACGTCCGGGTCAACAGCCGAGGGGTGAGAACGGTGACGCCGGCCGCGCAGGATATCGATCGCCTCACCGGCTCGCTCGGCGCGGTCTGGAGAGTCTGGCAGCGGCCCGACGGCCCGATCAGCCTCGTCACGCTGCATGGCAGCGCCGGCTACACCTTCCAGCCGGCGCAGATCGATTTCGGTCCCGATCCGGAGGCGCGGCCCGAAGGGGGCGGCCTGCTCCTGCCCGAGACGCAGCGCAGCGTGATTGTCGGACTGAAGGCCGACACGCCCGGCGGCATCGCCGGGTTCGACGTCGACGGCTTCTTCGTGGACTTCTACAACCAGCCGGTACAGGCCACCTCCGGCGGCGTCGCGGTGCTGCGCGCCATCGGCCAGCAGCGCTTCAAGGGGATCGACGTCGAGGCTTCGCTGCGGCCGGCGAAAGGGCTGACGGCCAAGGGGCATGTCGGCTGGAGCGATGCCCGCTACCGCGACTATCTGACCGACATCGACGGCACACCCACCCAGCTGGCGGGCAACCACCAGGTGCTGACGCCATCGACGCGCATCGGCGGCGGATTACTCTATGCGCCCACACGCGCCTGGCGCGGGTCGATGACCGCCAACTGGATCGGCGAGCACTGGCTGAACAGCCGCAACACCTTCCAGGCGCCCGCCTATGCCGTGATCGACGCGTCGGTGGGCTACCGCTTCGAGCGGTTCACGGTGGCGATCCTGGCATCCAACCTCGGCAACCGGCGCGACGCCGTGCAGCTGAGCGAGCTTGGCGAAGGACAGATGTATCAGCTGCCGGCGCGCCGCGTGGATGCGACGCTGACCTGGCACTACAAGTAATGCGCGATTCTCGCTAGTCGTAGAACGCCGGCGCCTTCTTCAGCTTCGCGTTCGCGACGATATCGTGCTCGATCCAGAGCTGCGCTCCGGTCTTCTTGAGGAAGGTTTCCAGCGCGGCTCGCGACGCCGCGGTCTGCTCCTTGTCGAAGTCGGCCACCGGCAGCCGGTGGAGCGTGCGCTCCTCGGGGTAGTGATAGAGGTCGCCGCTCAGCACCACCGGCCCCGTCTTCTTCAGCTTCAGGAACAGCACGTTGTGGCCCGGCGTGTGCCCGGGCGTGGATTTGATCACCACCGTGCCGTCGCCAAACACATCCCACTCGTCCTTGTCGATCAGGATCGTCTTGCTCTTCTGCAGGTCGCTGTAGTTGGCGCGATCTGAGCGCGGAATCGGCGTGTCCGAGAACATCCGGTCGCGCTCCACCTTCCGCACCAGCCAGGTGGCGGAGGCGAACGAGTTGGCGTTGGCGACATGGTCGCCGTGATAGTGGGACATCGACAGATACGTGATGTCGCCCGGCTCGTAGCCGATCGCCGCCAGCTGCGGCAGCAGCGGCTTGTCCTGCGTGACGACGCCGGCGGTGGCGCGGCCGCCGCCGGCCGGAAATGCCCGATCTGGAATGTCGCCGTTGTCCCACATCAGCGTGCCCTTCGGGTGGGCGACGAGAATGCACGGGATCGACATTTCGGTCGAGGCCATCTCCTCTTTCTTCAGCGAGTAGGCATCGCCGTTGGTGGTGTGGATCACGCCGCAGTCGAAGATATAGAGCCGGAGCGAGGGCGGCGCTTTCGGCGGTTTGTGCGCCTGTGCCGCCGCGGGACCGGGACTGACAGCCAGCGCCAGAGTCATTCCGATGACCGCGGCCAACGTGCTCGGGTGTGTGGACATGGGTCTGTTCCGATAGAACGGTTTCCAATCAGCGCACGGGGCGCAGCGCCAGGGCGGTGATGACGTAAGCGCTCACGTCGCGAATCTGATCCGGCGTCAACGAGGCGGCGAACGGCGGCATGCCGTTGCGTCCCGCGGTGACCGTCTGCACCGCCGCCGCGAGATCCGCGATTCCGGTGAGCGACGCGCCGCCATGATCGCCCTTGCCGTCGGCGCCGTGGCAGAACCCACAGGCCTGCTCGTAGGTGCGCTTTCCTGCCGCGATGTCTGCCGCTGCCAGCCGGGGCGCAGCGGCCGCGGCGGCCGGCGCAACCCTCGCCGCTGCGGCGGCAGCCGGCACGGCCGCTTGCCGCGACGCCGGCGTGCCCGGTTGAACCGGCGGGAGCGTGCCCTCGAGGCCGAACAGCCACACGCTGTCGCCGCGCGCGGAACCGATCAGCGCGCTGCCTGCCGAGTACGCGAGCAGGTACTGCTTGCCCTTGTGCTCGAACGTGCTGACCGGCGCATGCATGCCGGCACCGGTTTGAAACTCCCAGAGCTGTGTGCCGTTGGCTGAGTCGAGCGCGGTGAGGCGGCCGTCGTTGCGGCCGACGAACAGCAATCCGCCGGCGGTCGCCAGCGTGCCGCTGTAGCACTGCTCGGGCCACTGGTAGCGCCACGCGAGCGTGTTGGTCGTCACGTCGAGCGCCGCGATGATGCCCGTCCGCGCCATGCGCGTGAACGTCGTCTTGCCGCCGGCATAAGAGATCCCTGCCGCAGGCGGCACCAGCGCCGGATTGCCGCCGCCGGTGTAGCCGTTGACCACCGACGAGGCGCAGACGAACATCCGCTGCTGCGCCGGATCGTAGGCGCTCGGCGGCCAGCTGGCGCCGCCCCAGATTCCCGGCGCAACCAGGGTCGCGTCGCTGCCCACGAAGGGCGTGAAGATGCGGCCGTCGTTCACGAGCACCGCTCCCTCCGGGGCGATCGGGATGAGCTGCGGCACCACGGCGTCGCCGCGCGGGAACGGCTGCGTGGCGGCGGTCGCCTGGCGCGGCTCCTGCGGCACCTTCCGCTCGTCGATGCCGATCAGCGGCTTGCCGGTCTGCCGGTCGAGGATGTACGCCCAGCCGGTCTTTCCGACTTCGGCGATCGCCTTGCGGGTGCGGCCGCCGACGGTCACGTCCATCAGGATGACCGGATTGACCGCGTCGTAGTCCCAGATGTCGTGATGAACCTGCTGGAAGTGCCAGCGATATTTTCCCGTCGCCGCCTCGATCGCCACCATCGACGCCGCGTACAGGTTGTCGCCGGCCCGGGACGCGCCGTTGTAATCCGGCGCGGCGTTGCCGGTCGAGAAATAAAGGAGACCGAGCTCCAGGTCGATGGCGGGCGTCTGCCAGATCGCGGCGCCGCCGTACTTCCACGCGTCGTTGTCCTTCGGCCAGGTCTCGTGGCCGGGCTCGCCCGGCCCGGGGATCGTGAAGAAGGTCCAGATCAGGCGGCCGTCCTTCGCGTCGTAGGCCTTGACGCGGCTCCGCGTGCCGCGATCGCCGCCGGCGAAGCCGATGACCAGCATGCCGTTGACGTAGAGGGGCGCCGCGGTGATGGAGAAGTTGTCCTGCCACCGCTCGGCCTGAATCGACCAGGCGACCGCGCCGGTTCGGCGATCGAGCGCCACCAGCCGGCCGTCGAGCTGCCCGATGAAGACCTTGTCTTCGCTGATCGCGACGCCCTTGTTGTTCCAGCCGCAGCAGACCGAGGTGATGCCGGGGTCGAGATTCGCCGCGTATTGCCAGAGCACCTCGCCCGTCTCGATCGACAGCGCAAACACATCGTCGGCGCCGGTGCTCACGTAGGCGATCCCGTCGTAGACGATCGGCTGGGCAAAGCCCGAGTACTGCGGCGCGGTGCCCGACCCGCGCAGCCGCGCGCGCCAGACGCCTTTGAGCTGCGCCACGTTGTTCCGGTTGATGGCGGTCAGCGGCGAGTAGCGCTGGTTGTAAAGGTTGCCGCCATTGGTGGGCCAGCCCGTCGTGGGCGGCGCCGTCAATGTGGCGGCGGAGAAGTCGTGGCCGCTCTCGTGCTTCAACTGGGCGCGGCCGGACGCCCCGAGGGTCAGGGCGAGAGCGGCTGACAGCGCTGCGGAGAAGAACACGCGCCTCGTCCCGGCCGGCCGGTTGTGGGTGGACATGTTTCGATGACCGGAAAAAAGACCGTGGCGGGATCGGGCCGCCGCCC
>JADMIO010838946.1_pt1 | contig 29244 bp, 19 predicted proteins | sample 8958161 | NCBI WGS metagenome assembly JADMIO01 (sample SAMN16585339, study PRJNA669376) | soil metagenome | isolation source: Crop rotation soil | place: USA: Cullars Rotation, Alabama | collected 2011 | reverse complement strand
GCCGCGACTTCAAGTCACGTGAATTCCAAGCTTCGGATCCCACTGTGCTGGAAAGTGATCCTTATTACTCGTGAGCGTCAGGGCTTTCTCGTAGAACACGCGCGCGTTGTCTAGATCACCCTTAGCCTGATAAGCCGTGGCGATTGCGAAAGGATATGCAAATTCCTTCGGCATTGCTTGAGCTGCGGTCTTATATTGTTCAATTGCCTCATCATACTTCGTATCCTTTTGCAGCTGCATACCTGCATTGTATGCATCCTCTGCGGTTTTCGCATTCTTGATATCGGTAGTGGTGGCAAGCTTCTGCGTCGCGTTCACGTCTTTCTGCAGCACAGCAATACGACTCTTCGCGTCAGCGATATAGGAACCGGATGCTCCGGCTTCTTTTACATACTGATTATAGAGTTCGAATGCTTTTTGACCTTTGCCATTATTTTCATCTATTCGAGCCATGAAGAAGAGATTGGAAACTTCGCCTTTAGGATCGGCTTTGTATCCCTTTTCGTAAGCGTCTCTTGCCAGGTCAAACTGATCGGTTTGTTGATAACAGCTACCAAGGTTGGTCCACACTTTGCCATTCTCTGGTATCAGCTGTAGTGCCTGTTTGTAAAGCGGGATCGCAGCAGCATTATCACCAGCTTGTTGTTTCGCAACAGCTTGATCTACGATAGGTTGTGCTTGATCTTGGTGAGCTGATTGAATTGCCTCGTCCATGATTTTGGTATCGCCCTTGGTGAGCGATTTAGCTTTGTTATATTGGGCGATAGCGTCGTCGTATCTATCCATCGCCTGCAAACATGTACCTTTTCCGTAAACGAAATCGGGATTGTTCGGCAGGACGGAGAGCGCTTTGTCGTATTGGGCCAAAGCCTGATCGTATTGCTTATTTGCCTGCAACGAAGTCGCTTGTTTAAACGCGTCGAAGGCCTCTTTCTCGTTAGCCAGATCTTTTTCGGATTTGATTTTTTGTGGTGGCTCGCCTTTCTTAAGCGCCGCCAGACGTTCTTTCGCTTGCGCAATGTAGGTGCCACTTGGAGCCTTCTGCATGTAGCTTGTGTAATCAGCCATCGCTTCAGAAGCGCTTCCGTTATCCTCATCGATGGTGCCTATAAAGTAGAGAACATCAACGCGTCCCTTCGGATCTAAGTCGAATGCTTTCTGGTATGAAATTTCCGCGTTTTTATAATCTTCAAACGAATACTGCGCGGCGCCCATGTTGTACCAGACTTCGTCGTTCTTATCTCGAATGGCGAGATACTTGCGATAGCCTTCGATCGCAGCGGCGTATTTCTTCTCTTTATGCAAAGCAAGCGCCTGGTCGAGGAAAGGTTGTGCTTTGAGATCTAAACACTCATCGAATGCATCAGCATAGTTTTTGTTTTTCGGATCTAAACCTTTGGCAGTTCTGTACTCCGTCAATGCTTGGTCGTAATCCTTTTTCGCTTGATAAGCAGCACCGAGGTTGAAGTGAACGCCGGCATCGTTAGCGTCAAACTTCAAGAGTTGCATGTATGCTGCAATTGCTTCGTCATATTTTTGAGCTTTAAATAGATCGTTGCCTTTCTTCGCGAGTGCATCGATCTGTTGATCTTGCAGTGCATCAGTTGCGGCCTTGATACCCTGCACAGCATCAGCATTGTCGCGTTTAAAGTTCAACGCTTGTTTGTAAGCTTGCAACGCGTTTTGATAATCTTTCTTGGCCTGATATGCAGATCCTACGTTGACCCAAAGTTTGTCGTTGTTCGGATCGAGTGACAGAGCCAGTTTGTATTTCTCGATTGCGGGATCGAATTTACCTTGTTCCTGCAAACCAACGCCATCGTTAATAAGTCTGTCGACTTCTGCTTTCTTTTTCTGACTATCAAGCTTTGCAAGAAGCCCTTCTGCTGTGGGGTTTCTCTTGCCTTGGGAGAAACGAATCGCCTGCAAAAATTCTTCTTTCGCTTGATCGAAGTCACCACGATAAGATAACGCTTGGCCTAAACCAACGTGGTTATCTGGTGACGTCGGATTGGCTTGTACTGCCGCATCCCATGCAGTAACCAATGCGTCTAAAACGTCCGGATCGCTCGAGTTCATTTTCAGTGCGCGACCAAGTGCGCCGATTGCCTCAGCAACGTTGCCTTTTTCCTGAAGTGCCTGACCTAGTTTAACTTCAAGACCGGCTGAATCTTTGATGCGAATTGCGTTTTGATACTCGTTAATTGATTGATCGAGTTTGCCTTTTACGCGAAGTACATCACCAAGTTTTTCGCGAACACCAGGATCATTCTTGATTGCAGCGGCGGCTTGATATTCAACAATGGCGCCGTCAAAGTCGCCTTGTTTTCTCGCCATATCTCCCAGTTCAACACGATCTTGGAAGTTTAGAGGATCGCGACCCATTATGCGAATGATGCCATCGACGTTTGCTTTAGTCGTAGGGTTGCTCGGATCCAACTGCAGTGCTTTGTGGAAATATTTCAATGCTTCAGCGGGACTTTGTTTGTTCACAAACAAACCGAAGTTGTTGTAAGCAATTGCCAGGTTTGCTCGCGCCCGTTGGTAAGTGGGATCACGCTTCAAAGCTGCTTCGAATTTCTCGATCGCCAGTTTGAAGTTGGACGTTCCCAACGCCCTCACGCCTTCGTTGTTGAGTTCGATTACCGTTGTGTCGGTTTGTGCATCCGCTGGATACACGCTCATCGAGCCCATTAAAGATATCAATGCAAGAGCAAGTAATTGCCCTTTTTGGTTTCCCCGAATCGCCAACTGCTAGCCCACCATATCGCCACAGACAAGATCTCATGACATGTAGTAGAGATCTACCTAGGATTCTAATTGATCCACGAAAAACATAAATGGGCTTTCTCCTAGAATCGGCCCACTAGAAGTCCTTAAATCCGCTAGATTCTCCAACACATCTCAGTGTTCATCTCAATTCTGTTTTTTGTTTTGTATTACAAAGAATAACCACTGCCGGAAACCCGACAGTCTTGCCGCTCATTGATCGACGACATGTCAAGGACAGACGCATAACCTTGCTCTTTGTTTCTGTGCAAAACAAAAGCAATCGCTACGTTCTAACAACCGCATCAATAGTGGGTTTAAGTCTAATACTCCGGTTCAATCAAACCATAGTTGCCATCGCGTCGGTGATAGACGGTGCTGACTTGTTTGTTTTCAACGTTTATAAACATAAAGAAGTCATGCCCCAGCAAATCCATATGCTTGCACGCTTCATCAGGCGACATCGGCTTGAGCGCGTACTTTTTAGAGCGTACAATCCGAGGAACTGGTGCCGCTTCAATCGGGTCAGCCACCATAATGGCAGTAAACTCGTAATCCGGCTCTGAATCAAGCTCTTCCTCGGTCACAACCAGGAGATGGCGTTCACGTGCTTTGTTGGTGGACTTGTGGGTGTAGCGAGTTTTGTACTTCCTCAACTGCCTTTCGATTTTGTCCGCCACAAAGTCAATCGACGCGTACATATTCTCGGTCGACTCCGCACCGCGAATCACTTGTCCATTCACCTGCACCGTCACTTCAGCGGTCTGACTCTTGGCTACGGATGGATTTTTCGAGACTGTCAAAAGCGCTTTTATTTGCAGATCGTGATCGAAGTGTTTCTGAGCACGCTGCAATTTGTCGTTGACGTAGTTTTTCAGCGCGGGCGTGAGATCTATATTGCGACCAGTAACCGTTACATGCATGGGCAATCCTCCCTCTGGATTGGTTTTTAAGGGAATACAAACGAGCTGCAAAACGACGCCATGCCGAAATCCGAAGAGCGGAAATTCGCCAAAGCGAGTCTTTGCAAAACGCAAGAAACATTTTGAACTCTGTAGGGGCGCCTTGCAGGCGCCCATTTAGTAAGTACTAGAGCCGGCGCCGGTGGAGCCAACAAAACGGATCTGATTGTTGTTGTGTGCTTATTCAAAAACTGATGCCTTTCGGAGGGAAACCTTATGGTTCAATGCGATGAGCATCCCTGCAAAAGAGTAGACGGCAGCAAAGAGACGTCAAACTGTGGACTTTGTATATATTCATGATAAATATCATACGCCTTCTTTCAGATAAGCGAAAGAGGCGCAGAACAAATAATTGAACCGATAATTTCTTCCTAGCGAAGGTCGTGGTCGGCACTCAGGACGATGTGAGCAGCATCAATGTAGTTGAGCATTTGCTTAGTAGACTTTTGACCCTGTTGTGCCAGCGCTGGAAGCGCAAACCAATCGCCACGCTTGCCTTTCGCCTTTGTAAGCTTAATTGGATGGTGGCCATTCAATTTGACACCCATTTTGTGAGCGCGCTCCTTTGCCTCGATGGCATTGGCTACAACGGCATAAGCCTCTCTGTGCTCCATCGCTTCGCCCAGATACAGCGGTGTGTTGACCACGGCATCCTTATGCTCGTCCGGCACCACTCCGTAGCTAATCAAAAGATTGATGGCTTGAGCGTCTTGCAAATCCGTACGACCGGTCAGTCGGTTAGCAACCAGTCGGTAGAACTCTCCGCGCGGAATCGAACGGGATGGATCGAGTGAAACATTAGTCATCGCACCACTTTTGATCAGCTCGTGAAAAGCTGCCAGCCTGTATCTCGAGTTCACTGGGAAGTATTCGTGATAGCCGGAAATAGATGCAAACTGTTCATCAGTCATTTGATGAAACGGATAAAGACTGGCACTGGTCACGGAAGTATCGCGGCAGGCGCGCATGAATTCTTTGATTTCCGGTGAGTGGGTCTTCATACCGTCGCCTATGATGTGGATTTCCACGTCCGGACGACCGCAGAGCTCGCGAACTTTTTTGACGGTGTCTCGCGTATACGAGTAAGGCTCCAGCTTGGCGAATTTGCTGTTCCAATAGTCCATTGGCGCAATTACATCATAGTATTTGTCGAGCAGCTTCCAGGGCGTCTTTGCTACCTGTGCAGCCTTATTCAGTGGACTGTACACCACCGCGATCATCGGATACTTGCTTCCAAGTTCGGCTCTCAAAGCCTTGCTCAGTCGTTCAACCTTGGTGGCATCCAGATCTTTCTCCATATTAGGAGCGATCGCATCGAAGGATTGTCCGGTGGGAGAGCGGAACTTAGAAGCCTCGATCAATTTTTGTGCATCAGCTTCCGGATTTCCCAGCTCGAGAAAAGACCAGGCGATCACACGAATTTTATAGTGGTGGCAAGCGTCGATTAGCGGGCCAAGCACTTCAGGCTGTTTAATAGCCGGAGTGTTGCTCCTCGAAGTTTGAAGAAAAACGTTTCGAATACCGCTGTTGTGAAGCTTCAGGGCGTACGATTCGACGTCGGTGGGATAGCTCCAGAGATTGACCCAGATTCCGGGGCCGTCAGCAAGCCCTACTGGTGACGCGGTCTGATCCGCAGCGTTGACTGACGATTGAGTCAGTAATACGAAAATCCCTGCTACGAGGGTTCGAGTCAACCACTTTCTTTTGTTCATGAACACCCGAGTTTCTAGTAAAAGCTTCGCTCAAGACTCTATTAAAACCACGTTTTTCCAAATGATCAAGAGTCATATAAAATTATCTACCCAATAAAACCAGCTATTCATGCGGATTCCACATTAATTCGAAGATTAAATCCTGCCGAAAGCCGGATATAGCAATAACCCCACATGTGGTGCGCTCTGAATAACTTGAAAGCTAGTGACCGGACTAGCTATCGCCATCCGCGATAGTAGTTTTAATGTTGTGATGATATGCTTAGTATTGGCTTTCACCGAATCAGCAGATCGAAGGAACGGGACTATTCATATGCGGATGAAGGACGAGCACATTCAGAAGAAGCTAGTGGAGCTGGAAGCGGCGATTCAGCAAGAGAAGATTGATGTTGTTTCTCCTGCGGAAAAGCAGCAGCGCTCCGGCAATCCCACGAAGCTGAAAGTAACTCCGGACGCGACCTACGATGTGCCGGCCTTGCGCACACAGGCGGAGCTCAATCCGGTTCAAAAATCCGACTTGCAATTCTTCGGCGGCATCGCCTCTTTGATGTTCGGTCTTTTCCTGCTCTTCAACCACGTCCGCGTGGGCAGCGGCTATCCAACCTTCTGGGGCTGGGGCGGCGGCGATCACATCGGCTATTTGCTCTTTCCTTTGATGCTCGGCATTGGCTGGATTTTCTATAACGCAAAGAGCGTCTGGGGCTGGTTGATCTCAGCGGTCAGCGTGGTCATGCTGGTGTTCACAATTATTAGCGGATTGCGAATCTCATTTGCACCACTTTCGATGATCGATTTGATCATCATGCTGATACCGCTAGCCTTTGGAACCGCCTATGTTCTCAAAGGCATGGGCGGACCGGAAGGCTTATCACAAGCCGTTCGCAAACAAATCGAGAAAAAGAACTAGCCTGAATGCCTAGACTTTTTGTAGGCACATTTCTTTCAGAGGAAGGCGTTGATAAACTCGCCAAGCTTTCGCAAGTCAATGAACACTTGGTTGAAAAATGGAACGCGAAAGTTCGCTGGGTGGATAAAAGCAAGTTTCACATAACCTGGGTATTTCTTGGCGACGTGAGTAAAGAAACGATCCCTCAAGTACTTGAGAGCTTAAACGAAACTTTCGAAAAGCCTGATGACAGCAGGGGTCCGCTGACAGTTCTATATAATAGGTTCGAACTCTGGCCGAGCGAAAGAAAAGCAAGACTTGCCGTGGTGACACCAACTACGGTGCCAAGCCCAGTTTTGGAACTTGATACCAAAATCAAAACGGCACTGAAAAATTTTCTGCCGACCGATCATAACCACCATGAACTCAAGGAATTCAAGCCGCACCTGACAATCTTGAGATTTCCACGCGACCATCGCCACGAAAAGAGTGTGAGACCAAAAACAGCAGACATTGAAACTCCAGCATCGCTGTTTCCGATCGAGCACCGTATCACAGAAATAAACTTGATCGAAAGTGAGCTAGGCAAGCACATCGACGGCTACACAAAACTCGCCACCTTCTCGCTCTAACCGACCGGTAAACTCAGCGCCCGCGACTCTCCGCAAAAGTTTCGAGCCAGCTCTCAAACCAGAAGTTCTGGCTGCTGACTGTTAGCGCCGACTGCTCAGCTCGGAGCATGGCTGCTAAACTGGGGCGCCGGCATCCTGCCGGCTTCTCTCCGCAAAAGTTTCGAGCCGGCTCTCAAACCAGAAGTTCTGGCTGCTGACTGGGAGCGCCGGCATCCTGCCGGCTTCGGTACCAACGCGAAGACGTAGCTATTCTTTTGGCGCGGACAGCTCACCGGCATGCTCCGGTCCGACTTCGATCGGTCCTCTCAGCAGAGGCAACCCGTATGCGTCGTTCCGAGGAGCGGGTTTCACTTTTGGAGCTGGTGGCGCAGGCGGTGCTGGTTTAGCTTCGATTTTTGAATCTTCCATTATGATAGTCGGTGGCTGCCCACTCGGACCGTCGGAACGGATGATGGTTTCCTCGATCTGGACGAATGGAGGTTTCGGATTGTTCTGATCCAGATTGGGCTTGTCACCGCCGGCGCCACCAGGCTTCACGACCTGAATTGTTCTGGTCTCTTCAATCACAGTTTGCGTTTTAATCGTTGGCTGCGGTTGAGAATAAGTGTTAGGCATGGCATCTACAGAGGCTGCGGCAGGCTCGGTGTAAGAACCCCAGTTGCCCGATTGCTTCTCCATGCTGTTCATCTTATAGGCGATCGCCTGATTGCGATGTCTGTCCTTCGAGGAAAGAAATCCTTTCCAATCGAAGTGAACAGGGTCCGTGTGATCACCTTGTTGTGCATATCGATGAGTGATTATGTTTTCACTGGAAACAGAATAGCGATCCTGCAGGTAGGTAACCAGTTTGATTACCGAGTTGAGCTGAGCTTCCGGGTAAGGCTGACTGCCCGTGTGGTTCATCTCGATACCGACGCTATTGTCATTGTTAATGCCTGGCAGTGTTTTCAAAATATTGATATGTACTGTGGCAAGATCCGGATCGACAGCCTGGTAAATCGAACCATCTCTATCCACAACATACTGTGCACCAGGATGTCTGCGGCCCATCGAACTCCAACTCTCGATCACGCGAATGCCGCTCACAGGAATGCCGGTTTCAGTCGAGTGCATGACGATATATTTGATTGGTTCGCGGCGCCAGTAGATGCCACCACGGAGCGCGTGGTACTTAACCACTCCAGCTCTAACCAGTGTGCGCGCTGGATACTTATCGGCGACACCGCGGGCGAAGTCACTGGCAACATCCATCGCCTGATCTTCCGAGAGCGGACTCGAGTCAAACTCTGGTGCACGCATCATGAACATCTCGACCGGATAAGCATATCGAGGTTTATGTGCGACATGATGGTGGTGAACGTGGTGGCCCCCGTGGTGCTTACCGTGGTGGTGAGCTACCTCGTGATGGCGACCATGCCTGGATGAGGAATGCTTCGACGCCTTTGATGAGTGACCTCGCGAAGACTTGCCACCTGAATGATGCGAAGACTTCTTCGCAGCACCACCCTTTCGGCGAGCTTCCGAAGGCTGCTCGGAACCTATCCCGATAGCCACCACTAGTAGAACCAGCATAAAAACGAACTTACGAATGATCGATCGGCAACGTCCGGTCACAGGCGCACTCCAAACCTAGTTTCTGTCAGGAACGTACCATGACAAGGTACCTCCAGGCAATTCATTTTAGATTGTCTGAGAACAATTTGCCTATCAGTCTATCCAACCGCCACCAAGGATATATGTATCGGTGGCATCGTAGACTCCAAGCACCTGACCCGGCGTGATCGCCGGTTGCGGATTGTCGAATTCCACACGCACTCGACCGTCGGGCAACGGGAAAATCGAGGCCTCGTCAGCTGGACTGTTATATCGAATTTTGGCGCGAGCACGGAATGGTTCCGTCGGTGGAACTTGCATAATCCAGTTAACTTCGCTTGCCGTCAGATCTTTGCGAAGCAAAGCTTCCTTTGGTCCGGCGTAAACAGTTCTTGTTTCCACATCAATGGAAATAACGTAGAGCGGCTCAGAATGCGCGATCTTGAGACCTTTGCGCTGACCGATCGTAAAATTATGGGTGCCTGTGTGATAGCCCAAAGTATCGAGCGTCTGGCAATGAATGATTGGGCCTGGCTTTTCTTCAATGAAATTGGCGAGGTACTGTTGCGCAGTCGTTCCAATCGGAATGAAGCACAAATCCTGACTATCAGGACGATTCGCTGAAGCCAGTTTCTGCGAGTTAGCAATCGATCTGATTTCATCTTTAGTATAGTCGCCGAGCGGCAGCAGCGTGTCTTCGAGCTGAGCTGTCGTCAATCCCCATAGAACATATGACTGATCCTTCTTGTCGTCCTTGGCTTTGCCAAGCCGCTTTCCATCCGGGGTGTCAGCGACACGTGCATAATGTCCCGTTGCCACAAACTGGGCATCGAGATGCTTGTGTCCATAATTCATCAGAGCGCCCCACTTAATCGCAGTGTTGCATGTGCTGCACGGCAGCGGCGTTCTGCCTTTCGAATAAGATTGATGAAATTGATCGATCACTTGAGATTTAAACAATTCTCTCAAATCCACGGCGTGATGCTCGATTCCGAGTTGCTCGCAAACACGCGCAGCATCAACCATTCCCGTATCACAGCACCGGCTGCCGGATTTGATAAGCCATCCGGTGACGCCGACGACGTCATAACCTTGTTCCATCAACAGATATGCAGTGACACTAGAATCGACACCACCACTCATGCAAACGGCAACGCGAGTTTTATTCTTCGGAACAGGCGCAGCCTTGCGCCATGCCGCTTTCTTGGCGACAGCTTCTACGTCTTCCGGTGTAGGCATGGGAGGACTGACGAGCGGGCACGCAGCGCCCGTGCTCTCTGAGTCAGCATCATCACGCAGTGAAACATCTGCGACTTTGTCGGCAGCTTCCAGCAATTGCAATTTGTCTTTGTCAGCCATGATGTTACTACTCGCGACACGTCCAAGCCGCCAGGCTTTTACCCGACGGAATATTGATTCTACAACAGATCGATATAAATTTTGTTGACAACCAACCGGTTTGTTACGCGTGCGGCTGAGTCCTGCAGTCCTGCATGGCGGCTGAGTCCTGCAGTCCTGCATGGCGGCTGAGTCCTGCAACCTTGCTCGGTTGGGCTCCTCACGAAGGAATAGAGGCGACGCAGGCGTCGCCCTGGAAGGCATTGCGCCAGCTGGCTGTTTGTTACGCGCCTCACCTTATCGAAATATCTGTAGGGGCGCTTTGTAAGCGCCCAGGCTGCTAGCAGCAGCAGCAGCAGCGACCAGGGCGCTTACAAAGCGCCCCTACAAAGAACCAAGCGCACAAACTTCTCGGCTAACGGTTTCGTCGTCTGCAACTATAGAGGCGACATGCGTCGCCCTGGAAGGCATTGCGCCAGCTGGCTGTTTGTTACGCGCCTCACCTTATCGAAATATCTGTAGGGGCGCTTTGTAAGCGCCCAGGCTGCTAGCAGCAGCAGCAGCAGCGACCAGGGCGCTTACAAAGCGCCCCTACAAAGAACCAAGCGCACAAACTTCTCGGCTAACGGTTTCGTCGTCTGCAACTATAGAGGCGACATGCGTCGCCCTGGAAGGCATTGCGCCAGCTGGCTGTTTGTTACGCGCCTCACCTTATCGAAATATCTGTAGGGGCGCTTTGTAAGCGCCCAGGCTGCTAGCAGCAGCAGCAGCAGCGACCAGGGCGCTTACAAAGCGCCCCTACAAAGAACCAAGCGCACAAACTTCTCGGCTAACGGTTTCGTCGTCTGCAACGAATCAGATGCTCAACAAGCCTAGGCGCAATTTCGCCTTCGTGTAGTTGGCACCGCTCGGCGACTTGTCCATGTAGAACTTGTATTCCTGCTTCGCCTCTTTCGACTTATTCATCTTTTCGAGCAAGATGGCGCGATTGTAATGAAACACGGGATACTTGCCCATGGATTGCGCGATAGCCACCTTGTACTCCTGATCGGCACCATCAAGCTGTCCTTTCTGCTTCATCAAAATAGCCCGCAGATTGTGCGCCAGTGGGCATATCTTGCCTTTGCTTCTGGCAATTTCGATCGCCTTATTACACTCCCGTTCAGAAGCAGTAAAGTCACCCTTCTCTTTGTATGCCTGCGCAAGGTTATATCGAGCTTGATAAACAGCGCCTTTGCTCAGTTTGATCGAGTTTTTGAAAGCCTCGATTGCCTCGTCAAGTTTGCCTGGAGTGCTGTCATGGAGAAGCAAGAGCCCATGGTTATTCCACAAAATAGGATCAGTAGAACCGTTCTTCAACAGCCGCTCCATTTGCTTGGCGGCGTTGACGACCTTTGTCTCGACAATCTCGGCCGCGCCTGACATACCGGTGGGTTGCAACGGAGCAACTATTTTCTCGCTTTGAAAAGTAGTGAGCATGGGCGGACCGGAAGACGCCACTGTGCCTTTATTCATGAGGTCTTTCAGCTTGGCAATCTTATCCCTGGTGTCGTCGGCATAATCCTTGCGCTCTTCGTGATTGAGCGATTCTTCGTACGCTTTGATCGCCTCCGGATACTTTCCACGCGCAGCCTGCAGCAGACCAAGATGGTAGTAAGCCAGCGCGTAGTCCGGCTTCAGCTTGATCGCTTTATTGATCTCACGCTCGGCGTCGTTAAATTTTTTCAGACAAAAATACGTCGCACCCAGCCCGTTGTGCGCCGCAGGGAAATCCGGGCGCAGTTCGATCGACTTCAAATAATGCGCCTGTGCGTTCTTATAGTCCTTCTGGTCACGCAAAACGTTGGCATAGTTGTACTGAATCTCAGGGTCGCGACCATCCGAAAGGTCCAATGCCAGCTTATAAAGCCCGGTCGCCTTGTCGAGCTTTCGTTGTTGGTGGCGCACCGCTCCAAGATTCGTAATACTTGGAACGAACCCGGGTTCAATGTCGATTGCATTCATATAAGCTTCGGCGGCTTTATCGAGATTGCCCTCGCGGTAGTATGTCAAGCCGATGTTGTTCCAAGCCTCGTGGCATTTAGGCTCCAATTCCACAGCCTTTTGAAAGGCTGCACGAGCCTCGGGAAGCTTGGAATCTCGCAACATTATGGTGCCGATATTGAGCTGTTGAGCAACTTCCCTGGAATACGTGGTCTCGCCGGCTGCCGCGTAAGTATCCGCCGGTCCTGCTTGCGCAGGCTGTGCCAAATCGATTGTGGCGGCAAAAATCAAAATTAACAGGAATTGTCTTAACAACTTGGCGATACCAAACAAGGTCGTAACTCTTTACTTAATTGTATATGAGAAAAGTAGAGCATTTTGCAATAGGAAATATCAGGCGGTTCCTCATGGTCCCAGCACATGCCATTGTGTTACCATAAGAAATTCGCCCAAATTAGCGCCAGACCTAGTTCTCGGCGATAGCGGGTTTTAAAGCGATGTCCAAAATATTTTGGACAGAAAATGGTATCGACAAAGGAATCCGATGGCAATCACTCCAGAACTGAACGAGACCGAAACAGACCAGAAGACCACCCGTAAGCAAGCCTCTCCGCGGAAACCCGTAATGCGTGACAATCCACTAGCAAACGCACTGCATCAAGTTTTTATCAATAGTCCGAACTACGCGCGCCTTCTTGCGAGAACTGCAAAACAGGCGCAAACAGAATTGAATCTGGCCGGGTTGACCGACTCAGCCAAGACCCTCGTTCTTACTGTTCTCCAGCATGAAATCCGCCGTCCGATGTTCCTGGTTGTCGCAGACAATCACTCTGGTGCGTTTTTCCATCAAGAGTTCACTGCGTTGAGCCGCTATCCGGTTTTTCTTTATCCGTCATCGGAAGTGTCGCCTTACGAACAGGTTTTATCCAGTCCGGACAACGTGGCATCGCAGATGGAAGTTTTGCAGCACGTCATGTCCAATCCCGAGCAACCATATGTGGTGCTGGTAACGGCGCGAGCTTTGATGCAACGTGTCTTGTCGAGGGAAGTGCTCACAGATAACACATTGGAACTCAAGGCCGGCGATTCGTACGACACCACTCAACTGGCAGAACGCCTTGCCCGGCTCGGCTACAGCCGGGAGGCCCTGGTCACGCTGCGAGGTGAGTTTAGTATCAGGGGCGATATCATCGATATTTTCCCGTCGGCAGGTTCGCCTGCCAGAATCGAGTTGTTTGGAGACGAGATCGAATCGGTCCGCGTGTTCAATATCGATAATCAACGCTCAGTCGAACAAAAAAATTCAATCAGCATTCCGCCGCGCTGGTGGGTGATTGTAGAGAGCGATGAGAATGAGCGCGAAAAGCTTGTAGCACGTCTGCGTCAGGTGACGGACGAGACAATGAAAAGTCTCGACGACTCACGCGCCGATACGCTGCGTTCTGTCATGGAAAACGATCTGCAAGCATTGAGCGCGGGTTCGTACCCGGAGTCTGTCGAATACTATGCTCCTTATGTGCACGAACAATTTTCCACATTGCTCGACTTCATTCCTGGCGATGCACTGATCGCTTTCGATGAATGGGACGGCATCGAACAGAGTTTGCGCTCCTACGAAGAGAAGCTAGAAAAGGCTTACGCGGAAGGACTGGAAACAGGACGTCTTTTGCCATTGCCACGCCGCCTGCATCTGCCGTCTCAAGAAGTTCTTACCGCATCGAAATCAAATCAACGCGTTTTTCTCTCCAGTCTGCCCATCTTCGAAGACAGCGATCGAGCAGCAGTTATCGAATTTCACGCCAAGCCGGTTGAGAAATTCGGCAATCAGATGAATAACGTCATTCAACGAGTAAAAGAGTGGCAAAAGGATTTCAATCGTGTTCTGATTTCAACAGAGCAACCGCAGCGTCTCATGGGCATCCTGAAAGAATGGGACATTGCTTCGAAGTATATTCCAGGTCCCAACGACAACACGGTAATCAGAGGGATTGGCACCGAAGACGGTGCCGGTTCAATCGCTGATGAACCAGCCAAAGATTCCGTCATGTTGCGGCAATTGCAGGCTATGACCAGCGGTGACAATACAGTTTGGGTTACGCGACACGGATTTATTCACGGCTTCAGCCTGGAAGCAGAAAGATTAGTTTCACTTACTGACGGTGAGATGTTCGGTTTAAAACGCAAACCGACTGTTTATCGAAGACCGGTTGCTGAGAAGAGTTACGAACGATTCACTTCGGTCAGCGATTTGAAAGTGGACGACTATGTCGTGCATTTAAAACAAGGTATCGGACAATTTGTCGGCGTCCAGAGAATCTCCGTCGACAATCAGCACCGCGAATATCTGACCATTCAATACGCTGGTGACGACCGGCTTTATGTGCCGGTCGATCAAATCAACATGCTGTCGCGTTACCGTGGCGCCGGCGACAATCGACCACGTCTGTCCCGCTTGGGTGGCGCGGAATGGGAATCGACGAAGAAACGCGTCAAACGTTCTGTTAAACAAGTTGCCGAAGACCTGGTCAATCTCTACGCCATGCGGGCCAAGCAAGAAGGCTTCCAGTGTATACCTGACACACCGTGGCAGTATGAAATGGAAGAGGCTTTTCCGTTTGAAGAAACTCCGGATCAATGGCAGGCAATCGTCGATGTCAAAGCTGATCTAGAATCAGCAAAGCCGATGGATCGACTCGTCTGTGGTGACGTAGGATTCGGAAAAACCGAAGTGGCAATTCGCGGAATTTTCAAAACCGTGATGTCCGGTCGCCAGGCTGCGGTGCTTGTTCCAACAACTATCCTCGCACAACAGCACTTCAATAACATCGCCGAAAGATTTGCAGCCTATCCGATCAGAGTTGGGCAACTCAGCCGATTCCGCAGCGCAAAAGAGCAACGCGACGTTGTAAAACGATTGCAGACCGGAGAGTGCGATGTCGTCATCGGCACGCATCGAATGCTGCAGAAGGACATCGTCTTCAAAGATCTCGGTTTGGTAGTCATCGACGAAGAGCATCGCTTTGGTGTCGGTCACAAAGAGAAGTTGAAACAACTTCGAGTCATGGTCGACGTACTGACCATGTCAGCCACACCTATTCCAAGAACGTTGCACATGGCTCTTTCCGGTGCACGCGACATGTCTTTGATCCATACGCCACCAATCAACCGTTCGCCTATTAAGACGTTCGTCGGCGAATTCAAAATGCCGCTTGTTCGCACAGCGATCCTTCACGAGATGGAACGCGGCGGCCAGGTTTACTTCCTCCACAATCGCGTGGAAACTATCGAGCAGATGGCTTACGAACTCAAGCAGCTAGTTCCTGAAGCGCGGATTTTGATCGGACACGGTCAAATGCCGGAGCGCGATTTGGAAAACGTCATGCTTTCGTTTATGTCGCATGAGTTCGACATTCTAGTTTGCACAACGATTATCGAATCCGGTCTCGACATTCCGAATACAAATACAATTATCATCAACGAAGCTGACAAGTTTGGTCTGGCGCAGCTTTATCAGTTGCGTGGACGAGTCGGACGATCCGACATACAAGCCTATGCCTACTGTCTCTACAAGCCACAAAAAGTGATCACGGAACAAGCGACCAGCAGGTTAAAAGCAATTCGAGAATTCACATCACTTGGATCGGGCTATCAGATCGCATTGCGCGATATGGAAATCCGCGGAGTCGGCAACATCCTCGGCGCAGAACAGCATGGACACATGGTCTCCGTCGGTTTTGATCTTTATTGCAAATTGCTTGAAGAGTCAGTGGCCGAACTTAAAGGTGAATCGTTGTCGAGAGAGTCGGACAGCCAAATCGATATCAACGTCACAGCGTTTATTCCCGAAACATATATACAGGACAATCAACAGCGCTTGCTCGAATACAAACGACTTGCCGATGTCAGAACTGATGGCGAGTTGTATGCTTTGCTGGACGAATGGAAAGACAGATTTGGCAGCGTTCCTAAAGAAGCGATGCAGCTGACAAAAGTGATTAGACTGAGACTGCTGGCTAGTTTGGCCGGTGTTTCTCACATCAAGCCGGATCTGCAACAAGGTTTGAGGCTTTCAGTTAGTTATCGTTTACAACAATGGCTTCCCATACAAAATAATTTACCGAAACATCTGGCTCGCGTCACCACATATAAACCCGGCATTGCAGGCGGTCAGGGCTCCAGTCCGTACATCATCGTGAAAGCTGATGGCACGGCACCTGAAGATCAACTTGATTTGCTTGAAGAACTTCTTAGTGCTATGGTTGCAAATTGCCCGACGCCTGCCGCATAAAAAAGAGGACCGAACGTGAATACTGCATTACGCCTTTCGCTTGTAGCGCTTAGTCTAAGCCTTGTTGCTTCCGGATGTGCAAAGAAAGAAACAGCGGTCGAGACCAATGCTGTAGACAAAATCGTTACGTCCGGCAAACCGGCTGGTACTACCGGTGGCGGCGGGGATCAAACCGGTGTAACGCCTCCGCCAACAACACCAGCACCTGCTGGTAGTGTGCAGGAAGAAAATCAAAAGAACATCGACAAACTTATGGCGATCCCGAGCATCGCTGAATTGATCAAGAAGTACGACATTCCGCGCCAGGTCGTAATCTGCACCGTCGGCGGAGACGGTGTCGGTGTGTCTGATTACAGACAAGTTTTGAAAATGAAACAAGAACAGATCAAGCGAGTTCTGCAGTCCGATCCATCGCAACGCTTGCCTCTTCTCGAGCATGCCAATAAGGAAAACGTTCAACTCACTGAAGAAGAGAAAAAGAATCTGCTTGAGCAAGGGCGAAAAGTCTTAGGAAGCAAACTTCCACAATTGCTCGCTCAAAACAAAATGACTGAAAAAGATTTCGAAAGCCAAATGCTCGAGATGGGTCGCGCGTTAAAAACGGCAACCAGAGCCGTTGAGAAGAAATTGCTCAATGAGATGATCAACACATCGATTTTGATCGATGCAGGTCGCAGTGCCGGTCTGGCAAAAGTTGCATTCAACCGATATATCGAGTTCAAGCACTCACCTCAATTCGAGCAAGCCAGTGCTACGACAGATATGACTCCCGATCAATTGAGAGACAAAATTATTGAAGAGTTCATCGCTCAAGCGATGCAAAAGAAAATCATAGACGCGCATGCATTGCCGGATTCAGCGGTGCTGAAACTATACACCGAGCAGAAAGATCAGTTTAAACATAAGGGTCGAATTCGCTGGAGCCAAATTGTGGTGGCAGCGCCGACTCAAGACATGGGTGCGGTCGAGAGCGTGAAATCTCAGGTGCACAGACAGTATCCGGATCTAAAGGGTCCTGCTTTGGATGCCAAAGTTGCCGAGACTGCAGAAGCGCAACACAAGAAAGCAGTTGATACGCTCAAGGAAATTAAGGCAGGCAAGAGTTTCGCAGATCTCGCTAACACCATGACCGATGACATTCCGGCACGTGTCGCCAAGAAGGGTGGCGATATGGGATTCATTGCCATTGAAGACATCAAGAGAAATGATCTTCTCGCTAAAGTTGGCGATGCATTACAAAATTTGAAAGTTGGCGAGGTTTGTCAGGAGCCAATTCAAACTCCATTTGGTTGGCACATAGTCAAACTTGTGGACAAGCAAGGCGAGGGTATCATCCCATTCTCGGAAGTCAAGGATCAACTCAAGCAGCAACTGGCTGAACAACAAGCCAATCTGGCGATCACGACCTGGCTGATCGACAAGCGCAAAACGATACCGATTCGTATCACTCCACAGTTCCAAAAATATATGGATGGCACGGCACCGTTACCAAAACCAGCCGGTCAATCCTAGAATAATTCGCAAAGTACAAACGATTTACAGGATAGTTCTTTAGAGCTATTCAGACGACAATCTGAGATAATGTCAGCGCAGTATTTGAGGAGTCGGCGAGATGTTGAAAACCACAATCGGGTCAAAACACTTTGGAGCTTTAGTTGGGATTTCAACTTTGAGCATTGCTCTGTCAGTGTTCACCACAGGTGGTGCCGAGGCTGCCAGCAAAGATAAGGCAGCGAAACCTGCTGCGGTAACCACGAAAGCCGAAGACCTGCTTGAGGCCGGCGTCCGCGATTTATCGTTTCACAAAACAAAAGATGCCTTGTCCAACTTCGATAAGGCAATTGCAGACAGTCCGGACTATGCTCTCACTTATGCAGACAGAGCCAACGCCTACATTCAGCTAGGACGCAACAAAGAAGCAATTGCCGACTGTACTAAGGCTATAAGTTTGAATCCCAAACAAATCATCGCTTATGTCAACAGAGCGTGGGCGTACAACAACAGCGGTGAGTATGAAAAAGCAGTTGCTGATTGTACAAAAGCGATCGAATTGAATTCAAAAATGGTGATTGCGTATCAAAACAGATCGCATGCCTACAATCAGCTAGGCAAGCACAACGAAGCGCTCGCTGACTGCAACAAGATCATCGAGTTGAACAAAGACTTCGCACCGGCGTATGTCAACCGCGCTCATACCTATATTGGGCTCAAAGAGTACAACAAAGCCGTTGCCGACTGCGACACCGCATTGAGATTGAAACCGGATTACACCAAAGCATTTTTGAATCGCGGTCATGCTTACAGAGAACTCGGCGAACTTGATAAAGCGCTTGAGGATCTCAACAAAGCAATTTCACAACACGGCCGCATGGCAACTGCATACTACAACCGAGCCAAGTTGTACGAGCTAAAAGCAGCCAAAGATCTGAACGAAGCAAAACGACTCGGTTTCAACCCGAAGGGCAGTAGCCAAGACTAGGCTCGTCAGTTTCGCTTTAACAACAGCCCGGGCGCCTCGCGAGCCGCCCCTACAATAAACTTAGTCGACACGCGTCGTTTCGAATGCGTGCGTTCAATATCGACGCGTGCGTTCAATATCGACGCGCATGGCTATCAGGATCTATCGTTTTCGCGCCGTTTCGAATCAATGGAGATCGCTGCCGCTGACTGGGAGCGCCGGCTTCCAGCCGGCTTCTCGGCTGCTGGTTCTAAGACGCGCGTCGACGAACTTTAAGTGTAGGGGCGCCTCGCGAGGCGCCCGGGCTGCTTTTCCGCAAACCAACGACGTCCTCGTCTACAACCGGCAACGCGCGTTCGTCGCCCTCGGGGAAGGCGCTTCACCTTGTGTTTTAAATTTGCTTATCGACCGTAATACTGAACGTAGCGGCCCATGGTCTGCTCGTTACCGCCCCAGACGGCACTCGATTCTGCGCCCGAGTTTGCAGCGCCGCCGGATTGTGAACTGGATTCGGATTGCAACGCACCACCGGAATCAGATTCTGCACCAGTGTTCTGCGGACCGCCTGTTTCTGAACTCGAACCGGTCCAAAGGGTATCCGATTCTGCGCCGGTACCTGCAGCACCACCAGACTCAGAGCCCTGGCCTATCATGATGAATCCTGCCTCTGAATCTGCCCTGGCCGCGGTTGATAGTGAAAGACTAGCAAACACTGCTAGTGTTACACCCAAAACTAGTCTTCTAGTTTCTCTCATGTTTTATCTCCACGATGTTTCTCACGATACCAATTCAGGGCAAGGCAGAAATTGGCTAACACTGAGATCGTAGCAGATTGAATCTGCCAACCAAAATCAATTATTTGGAAAGAAATTTTTCCTGCCGCTTCTCGAGCTGGCATTTAGACCTTGGCAACACGAAGGAAGTTTACGACATGACCGCTTGGAAGCCGCAATTATTCCTTAATATGGTATGTTTCCTGTGTTCCCTGACGTAATTCAGGGAACGATCGACGGAACGACCAAATGAGATTCGGCTGCTAAATGAGTGTCGCAGATACAAAGAGAATTCGCCTCGGCATTTTGATGATCGACGCCGGGCTAATAACCAGAGAAGAGCTTGAGGAGTGCCTGCGCATGTCTCGCGAGACGGGCTTGCCTGTCGGTCGGATGCTCCTGGTCGCTGCGAAAACTACAGAGACTGTGCTTCAAGCCGCCGTGCAGGCACAATCGCTTCTCAAAGACGGTCTGATCGATCTCGATACGGCGTATAAAGCGCTGCGCATAGTTAAGGATGAGAAGAAGTCGTTTGAAAATGCGCTGATGCAATTAAACATTGTCATCGAAGAAGTCAAGATCAACAAACTGGGACAACTTCTCCTATCCTCCAATTTTGTAACTGAAGAGCAGCTCGAAGAAGCGCTCGCAGGAAGTGCATCGACAGGTCTGCCATTTGGTCGCATGCTTGTTTTAAACGGCGTGATCAATGAATCTCAATTGGCTGCCACACTCAATGCGCAGATTTTGATCCGCGACGACAAAATCACTAAAGATCAGGCGATCGATGGATTGAAACAAGCCCGACGCCGACAGATCGCAGTCGAAGTTCCACTCATGGAAAAAGGTTTCTACCGAGTTCAAACTCGTGACGCGATCAGGCTTGGTGAGCTGCTTTCGCTGGCAGGATTGATTTCCGAGTCTCAGCTTCTCAATGCAGTTGAATTGGGTTTGATTTCTCAAAAACCACTCGGTCAAGTTTTAATCGAATTGAATTTGGTCAGCGAAGAGATATTGAAAACGGCCCTGCAATTGCAAGATCTCGTGATGAAGGGAACTCTTCGCCCGCTGCAGGCTTCGCAGGTTCTGGTCCAGGTGCGTGAAACCGGACGTTCGATACCAGAAGCGGTGGCAATGATCGAACGCGGTCTTACTAGCGAAACGATCGACATCACGCTCAAAGATTTTCTTATGACTGTAAAAACAGTTACGACTGATGATATCCAAAACGCATTCGAAGTTTCAGTCAACAACAATCAGATCCTTGGACGCATGCTTTTGCTATCCGGTATTATCGACGAACCGACTCTGCAAGCAGCTATGCGCCTCGTGTTTCTGGTGAAAGGCGGACTGCTGTCTATCGAACAAGCACAGAAAGCATTCGATTACAGCACGCGTCACCGTGCCACCATAGATGAAGCCCTCCAAGAATTGAATATACAGCCACCACCGCCGGTATAGCGGTGCCGCCCATGGTGTCAGTCGTCCACTAAAACTTGGTAAGAGCAAATGTAGTCCGGCTGCGTCACCACCATGCCATTCAGGGCGACGCATGCGTCGCCCCTACACTGCGACGATAAGCGCGTATGTGCACTAGACACCTGGCATGGAAAGCCAGTCGACCAGATTTACTGAACTCCTACGCAGCGGTGTTATTGTCACCGCTCGTGGTGCCTTGGTTCAGAGTATTGCGCATCTGCTTGGTTCAGACTATTGCGCATCTGCTTGGTTCAGACTATTGCGCATCTGCCTTGGTTCAGACTATTTCGCATCTGCCTTGGTTCAGACTATTTCGCATCTGCCTTGGTTCAGGCTATTGCGCATCTGCCTTGGTTCAGGCTATTGCGCATCTGCCTTGGTTCAGACTATTTCGCATCTGCCTTGATTTTGGATTCCAACTCATCCAGTTGCTTCAGTCTTGCCACTGCTAGCTGACTTGGATGTTTTCCAGATTTAAGTTGTTGATGACGAGTGATTTCTCCTCGGACGTTGATTCGCAATGTATCGAAAATCGAGAAAGCGCTTGCCGGCAGGCCGACAACTCCTGCTGCGAACAAGTTGTTGTTGGTTCCACGCGCCGCAACCAGACCGGAATTTTTGTTGTACCGGTGATTGAAGCCCGGGTAAATGAAAAGAATTCCGCTCGCGACTTTTGAGGCGCCGACATAAGCACCGGCACCAATGTTTTGGGTAGCAGTGAGCTTGGCCTTGTTGCGAGCTTTTTCGCTGCTGCTGATCGCGTCTTCAAAGTTCTTTTCGCCGCTGGCATAGACTGTAGAACGATGCACTGCGACCTCCACTTTTTCCGGCGCCAATTTTGTATTTTGGAGAGCCCGATCAAGCGCAGCATGGTCGGCTTTCAACCGTTCGACAGTCGCGTTTTCCGCGGTGTCTGTTGCAGGTTTCAACAAATGGCGATGGTGTTCTGAAACAGCCTTCCCGTAGAATCTGCTTATCACTGGACCCATCATAGTCAGACCGCCGGAGACTGCAAACATCACACCAGCGTAACCATTCCAAATTCGCTCACGACGGTGAAGAGAACGAAAAGCGTAATAGAAGCCCATCGCATTAGTTGTGTTTTTGAAAATGTCGAAACCTAATTGCATTTGTTGAAATGCAAACAATCTCCGCTTTGCAATATGGAATCTCTCGAATTGCTGCAAATTTTGATCGCGCATATCTTTGAGAACCTGCCCTTCCGCCTGGTCAAGCTCTACCCGACCGGCAAGTGTTCGCGAAGCAGACTCGGCCGCAAGCATCTTATCCCGTTGGTCCAAAAGTGAATTGATCTCATTTCTCAATCCCAAAACAGTATTGCGTGATTTTTTTGCGGAATAACCTTTTCTGCGCGCTTCGAACATATGGTATTCGTTGATGCCGAACTCCAGTCCAGCAGCGCCTGCACCGATGATCGATCCAACCATTGGAATGATGTTTGCTGATTCCTGTACATCGCGCTTGACTTTCGTTGGTGTTTTCAAACGTCTGCCGCGGTTATGAACCGAAATGATTCCGCCAGTCAAACCGAGAGATGAGTTGATTTCCTGGAACGCGCCATAACGCCAGCCTTTCCAGCGTCCTTGTTTGGCGACCTCCTGGTCGTAGTGAATTCCAAATCGCTCCAGTTCGATTTCCTTCAATAAAATTTGGCGAGTGAGATCAACAATCTTATTTTCGACCTCTTCATCGCTCATGCTTATGCCTTCGCGCAGAATAGGCGTTTCATTCGGTGCAACGCCCTGTGCAAGCAGATTTCCGTTAACGACAGAATCCAGGATTGGTGTTTGATCGCGCAACAAAGTTTCTTTAGTTGGATCAGTCGACTTAGACTCATCCGAATGATTCGAGGCTAGTTCTTCTTTCGGAACATCGTTTATGGCAGGCGAAGACGCCGATGACTCCTTGGTTTCAGTAGTCTTCTCAGCCACTGGCTCTGAGCTGTTTTGATCAACAGCATTTGAAGTTTCACTATCTGAATCCGAAACAGATTGATCGGAGGATACTGCTGTTTCAATCTCGGTAGCTGTGGTTGGTGTGGTCGGTGTGGCTGCAGCCAGGGCACTGAGCGGCTGGAATATCAATTGAATTACTAAAAGTGCTATCGAAATTGAGCTTACTAATCGATTCCTGGTTGCCAACATGGATTTACCTTTCTCTTCTTGGCGGTCCGTTTCGGCTCCAGCGTCGCTAGCATAACAACGACATGTGGACACCGTGTGATCGCGTTCCTTCAATAAAGTTTCGAGATTTCAGCCTATAGAATTTGACGGAAGTGCCGATAGGCGCGAGCAGAACACACTCTATAGCATCCACTAGGATACAGAGTCACGGACCACAAGCGCACTTTCTTTACTAACTTTCATTAGCGAATGCACTATTTCAAGTTTAGATGCCGCTGATTTTCAGTTCGAAACAAACAACGTACGAGTTCAGTAAACCCGGTGGACTGGCTCTCCATGCCAGATGTAGGGCGACGCCATGCGTCGGTCTGAACCGCATTGCGCTACCGGGCAACGCCGGGCGTCGACCCTACGGGTGCACTGAGGTCTTACCAAACAAATTCGTCTCGCTACTGGAACTAGGACTTCGCGCTTACGAAAGGATTGTCGCGTTTTTCCTTCCATATGCTGGTATCAGGTCCATGACCTGCTATGACGCGAGTACTGTCATCCAGTTTGTACAAACGATTAGAAATCGAATCAATAATTTCTTCGAAGGAACCGCCCCAAAGATCAGTTCGACCGATGCCTTGTCTGAACAAAGTATCACCAGCGAATAAAACACTTTCCTTGTCCTCAACCGAGAAGCAAAGACTTCCAGGAGTATGTCCGGGAGTATGAATGACTGAAGCCTTCAGGTTTCCGAACTTAACTTCTTCTTCATCGTTTAAATAACGATCGACAGGTAAAGGATCGGTCGCGGTGAAACCGAAAAGGCTGCATTGTTTCAAAAGATTGTCGTAGAGCCACTGATCGCCTTCATGCAAACAGATTTCGGCTCCGGTTTTTTCTTTTACTTCGCGACTGCCGAGTACATGATCGAAGTGCGCATGCGTGTGGAGAAGGTATTTGATTTTCAATCCGTGCTTTTCGGCTGCGGCGATAATCACGTCGACATCACCGCCGGCGTCTATCACAGCGGCTTCTCCAGTTTCCTTACAGCCGATGATTGAACAATTGCAGTTTAACGGTCCGACCGGAAAGCTCTCTAAAACCAACATCTATTCGAACATCTCGCTGACTGACGAATCATCATGGATACGAGCGATAGCTTCGCCCAGCAATCTGGCGACGCTGAGTTGAATGATCTTGTCGGAGATATGCTCGCGTTCATGCGGAATCGAATTGGTGACAATTAGTTTCTTGATGCAGGACTTGTTGATGCGATCGTTTGCCGGTCCGGAGAGAACCGCATGCGTCGCGCATGCGTAGACTTCGCGAGCGCCTTCCTTCATAAGAAGGTCAGCACCTTTAACGAGCGTTCCGGCGGTGTCGACCATATCGTCGACCATGATGGCAACTTTGCCTTCCACTTCACCTACGACGGACATCACTTCTGCAACATTGTGTTTTTCAGGATTTCGTCGTTTGTCGATGATGGCGATTGGTGCATCATCGAGTTTCTTCGCGAATGCTCTCGTTCTTGACACACCACCGACGTCAGGGCTGACGAGAACGATATCTTCCAGTTCAAGACTGCGAATGTAATCGAGAAGAACGGGGCTGGCATATAAGTGATCTACGAGGATATTGAAGAATCCCATAATTTGCGGAGCGTGCAAGTCGAGTGCCACCACACGCTGAGCACCAGAGGTGGTGAGCAGGTCGGCGATCAATTTTGCGGTGATGGCTTCGCGACCGGCAGCTTTTCTGTCCTGCCTGCCATAACCGTAATAGGGCATCACAACCGTTATTCGACCAGCGGAAGCACGCTTCAGTGCATCCAGAAGAATGAGCAGCTCCATCAAGTTTTCATTGACCGGAGTGCAGGTGGGCTGAATGACGAAACAATCTAGACCGCGCACGCTCTCTTGCACTTGCACGTATATTTCGCCATCCGAGAACGGAGAGATCTTAATAGGCGAGACTTGAAGTCCCATGTACTCCGCAACTTCCCTGGCCAATTCAGGGTTGGCTGTACCAGCCAGAATGCGAAGTTCGGTTTTACCACCTGCTAACAAGCGTTGACGAGCGGGCATTTCTGCAACCAAGAGACTGTCCTCCGTGCCTTCCACGAGCATTGTAGAGGAGAAACAGCATTATATAAACTGTTGATCTGATGTTTAAGTACAAATCAGGCGTCTGAAAATGGCAACTCGCCGGACAGGGAGAGCGATAACGCACCTTCCAGAGAGCACTTAACATGCATATATGAGAGCCCGCCTTGAACATATGCGGCGAAAGGAGGGCGCAACGGTCCGTCGGCAGAGAACTCAATAGTTGAGCCTTCGACAAACGTACCTCCAGCCATGATTATTTGATCCTGATATCCGGGCATGTTGGCCGGTTCCGGATCCACATGAGCATTCACCGGAGAGAAGCGCTGGACGGCTTTGCAAAAGTTGATCAGCTTGTCGCGAGCACCAAACTCGATTGACTGAATAATGTCAAAGCGCTTATCCAGCGGCATTGGGCTGACCTTAAAACCCAGTCGATCGAAAAGACAAGCTGTCAAAGCCGCACCCTTCAGGGCAGACGCAACCACCGATGGAGCGAGGAATAAACCTTGAAAGATCGTCCGGCCCTGATTAAAGCTATGTCCCATGTGACCGCCGACGCCTGGAGCAGTCAGTCGATTGAGGGCGGCATCGACCGCCGATTTTTTTCCGGCAATATAACCACCGGCAACGCAAAGCCCGCCGCCTGGGTTCTTAATCAAACTTCCAGCCACCAGATCGGCACCCACATCAGTAGGTTCGTTCACTTCGACAAACTCGCCGTAACAGTTATCGACCATGATGAGACCGTTTTGATCGACAGAACGAACGGCATCGATCATTTTTTTCAATTCTTGATTGGAATAACTGCGCCTGGTCATGCTGTATCCGCGCGACTTTTGCATGTAGTAAATCGCCGCTGGAACGTGGGGCTTAATCGCATCGGCCATACGCTCAATACACGAGCTGTCCGATGAATCTTCATCGTCGAGCAAAGCGCCAATGTCTATTTGCTCATATTTAGCTCCCAGTCGAGTGAGGCTACCGGGCTCATCTCCAACGATTCCGAGAACTTCTTCCAATGAATCGTAAGGCGTGCCTGTGAGACACAACAGCTTTTGAGAACTCGATATGTTGCCGAGAATCGCGCACGCCAGCGCGTGGGTTCCGCTGACAAACTGCATTCTCAAACAGGCGGATTCACTGCCGAAGACATTGGCGAGGATGGTATCAAGCGCTTCTCGACCAGCATTGTCGATACCATATCCGGTTTTCTCCGCGAAGAACTCTTCAGTGACACGCGCTTCCCTGAAGGCTTTGAGCACCTTGTGCTGATTCGTGAACGCCGAATCGTCAATTGATTTGAAAACGTCTTTTAGCCGATCTTCGCTGGACTCGATCAGATCGCGAACCTTGGTTGTTGTTGTCATCAGAATTTACTTTATAAAAATTGCGCGTTCAATTGAACTAACTCAATTGCCGTTCCGTCAATAAAAGTATAACGATGTGATCGGAAACCTATCGTCGCCGATTGGAGGGAAACTTCCAGCTCACACTCTATCCGCTGCTCATCTGCGGGACTGGATATGTGGCGCACAGAAGAAACTTCCAGCTCACATGTTATCCACTGCTCATCTGGAGGTGCTGAATATGTGGCGCAGCATTTTGTCGGTCGTCAAGAATATTGATATTGCTTCGTTTCTGTGTGAGGAGACTTGCCGCCATTGCGGACAATCGGTTCCTCCCAGGGCCGAGCACAAGCGGCACGATCCAGGCAGCTCAAACGAGCGAACCGAGCCCAAGCTGCCGGTTTCACAAGAGCGTCACGAGATGGAGCCTCGAATATCGTTTATGGATCCTGGGAGCGCAGGCTTCCAGCCTGCTTTTAAAACGCCGCAGGACTCTGGCGAGATTGAACGAGAAGCGAAGAAAGTGAGTACGACAGGTGACGGCATACATATGAGTCTGGTTTCAGAAACTTCTGCATCTCGTTTCGACCTTGTTCCATTGAAGCAACGTCCGGCGGCAACCTGTCTCTGTCCGAATTGCAGTGAGCTTATGTGGCGAAGCAGACAGTCACTCTGGTCGCTGCCGATTGTCGGCCGTGAGCAGTCGGATGAATTCGCCAACGGCACTGGCACTACATCCGGTGCCGTGCAACTTCTCTCTGTTGCAACCGGCGGAATGTATGAGGGACCGATGCAAAAACTCATTCGGCGGCTTAAGTATGATGACGATCGTTTAGTGGTTCGCGATCTCGGTTCAATATTGACGCGAGCATATGAGATGCTTCTCACCGCGAGGCCAGAACTGTTTGATGATAAAGATGACATTTTTCTACTGCCCGTTCCTCTGCATCCGAGCAGAAAGCGCAAGCGTGGATACAACCAGGCCGAGCTGATTGCCAGAGAATTCGCAAAACTTAACCACATGAGAGTCGAGACAGACGTATTGATCCGCAAGCGAAAAACTCGACCACAATATGGTTTGGGACGCCGAGATCGGCTCAGGAACATCGAAGACGCGTTCGGGTTTAAAGGTCACGACATAAGAAACAAAACCGTGATAATCGTCGATGACGTCTTCACGTCGGGTGCGACTTTAACCGCTTGTGCTGCGTTGCTCACCGAATGCGGTGCCAAGCAGGTGGCTGCCATGGCTGCTGCACGCGCACCTTATGATAAAAAAGTGAGACAGGCCTCAACATCACATAAGTAATGATTTCGCAAAACATCGGTACATTGCGAGTTTCGCAACCTCTTTGCAGTGTATCATTTGCATATCTTATAAGTGTAGAGGTTATATGACTCACGAAAATTCAAAGGGCGAGGAGCCCCGACGCGTTCGCCGTATGAGCGATGACGAAACATCGACTTACAGAGAGACGCGCCGTCGTCGCGAAGAAGGCGAAGAATCCGGCGGCGAATTCAAGCGTGAATCGCGCGGCGAAAGACCGGAGCGCGTAGATAACGTGCACCTCTACCTCAGCCCGAAGCTGATGGATCTGGCAACAGAACTTGCAGATGAATCGAAAATGACGGTGAAGATGTATTTCGTCGAAGCCATCAAATACGTATTGCTGGCTCAGGCTGGTCGTCTCGGCAAGAATGACAGGTACAAAGCCGAGTTCGTCTCACAAGCCAGACAACGAACTGGAACATGGAAAGCTGAATCGGAAAGAGCTAAAGAAAATCCGGCAGCCTTTGCGGGGGCGACCTCCGACCAGGCAGAAGAGCAGGAAGTGAGTGATTCGTCAGAAGTAAACGAAGCTGCCGATTTCGAGAAAGACGGATTAGAGACGGCGCCAGAACAATTAGAACTCCTTGTCGAATCAGATGACGACGATGAATCTGATGACTTCGAGTATGACGGCGAAGACGCCGAAGGCGAAGACGAAAAAAGAGAAGGTAAGGACAGCAGCAAGAGTTCTCCGACCGGAGATTCCGGATATACGCGGGGAAAACCGACCAGTGACGAAGAGCGTCGTCTGCGTGATTTCGAGAAGAGTCGCGAAACCGGTGATCGTGGACGTTCCGGCGGCGAAGGTCGTTCCAGTGGTGGCGGATATGGTCGCTCTGGCGAAGGGCGTTCGGGCGGCGGCGGTTATGGTCGTGGTGGCGAAGGTCGCACCGGCGGCGGTGGTTACGGTCGCGGAGGCGAAGGTCGCTCAGGTGGCGGCGGTTATGGTCGTGGTGGCGAAGGCCGAAGCGGTGGTGGCGAAGGCCGAAGCGGTGGTGGCGGTTACGGTCGCTCCAGCGGCGAAGGTCGCACCGGTGGCGGTGGCGGCTATGGTCGTTCCAGCGGCGAAGATCGAAGTGGCAGTGCTGGTCGCACTGGCAGCGGTGGCGGCGGTTATGGTCGCGGCGGCGAAGGTCGCTCCGGTGGCGGCGGCGGTTATGGTCGCGCTGGCGGCGGCGGATATGGCCGTTCTGGCGGATCCGGTGGCTCTGGCGCTGGACGTTCCGGTGGCGGTGGCGGTTATGGCCGTCCGAGCGGAGAGGGATCTGGCGAAGGTCGCTCCGAAGGCGGCGGTGGATATGGCCGCTCTGGTGGCGGTGGCGGCTATGGTCGCGCTGGTGCAGGCGGTGGAAAACCTCGCAGCGGCGGAACCGGTGGCGGTGGATATGGACGTTCGAGCGGCGGCAGTGGCGGCGGCGGCTATGGCCGTTCAAGCGGCAGTGGCGGGGAAAG
>JADMIO011298043.1_pt1 | contig 29249 bp, 34 predicted proteins | sample 8958161 | NCBI WGS metagenome assembly JADMIO01 (sample SAMN16585339, study PRJNA669376) | soil metagenome | isolation source: Crop rotation soil | place: USA: Cullars Rotation, Alabama | collected 2011 | reverse complement strand
CCGCCGCCACGCCGGTGGCCAGCGCACCGCCCGGGAGAACGTCGCCGACCTCTGCGACCCCGACAGCTTCGTGGAGTACGGGCCCCTCGTCGTGGCCGGCCAGCGCCAGCGCCGCTCGCTGGAGGAGCTCATCGACCGGACCCCGGCCGACGGGGTGATCGTGGGGATCGGCCGCATCGACGGGCGTCCGGCCGGGGTCGTGGCCTACGACTACACCGTCCTGGCCGGCACGCAGGGGTTCCAGGGTCACCGCAAGCAGGACCGGCTCTTCGCCGTCGCCGCCCGGTCCCGCCTGCCGCTGGTCATCTACGCCGAGGGCGGGGGCGGCCGGCCGGGCGAGACCGATCATCCCGGCGTGGCCGGGCTCGACGTGCCGACCTTCGCCGGGCTGGCCCGCCTCAGCGGGCTCGTGCCGCTGGTGGGCATCGTGTCGGGCCGCTGCTACGCCGGCAACGCCGCCCTCCTCGGGCTGTGCGACATCATCATCGCCACCGCCGACGCCAACATCGGGATGGGCGGGCCGGCCATGATCGAGGGCGGCGGGCTCGGCGTCTTCGCCCCCGAGGAGATCGGGCCCATCGACGTCCAGACGGCCAATGGCGTCGTCGACCTGGCCGTGGCCGGCGAAACCGAGGCCACCGCCGCCGCCCGCCGCTACCTCTCCTACTTCGCCGGACGGCCCGCCCCCGACCAGCGGGGTTGCGCCGATCAGCGCCGGCTGCGCGACCTCGTCCCCGAGGACCGCACCCGGGTGTACGACATCCGGCCCGTCCTCGAGACACTGGCCGACACCGGCTCGGTCCTGGAGCTCCGCCGGGCCTTCGGGACCACGATGATCACCGCCCTGGCCCGGGTCGACGGCCACGCCATCGGGGTGGTGGCCAACGACCCGATGCAGCGCAGCGGTGCCATCGACGCCGACGGCGCCGACAAGGGCGCCCGCTTCCTGCAGCTGTGCGACGCCTTCGACCTGCCCGTCCTCTTCCTCTGCGACACGCCGGGGATCATGGTCGGCCCCGACGCCGAGCGCACCGCCCTGGTCCGCCACGTCAGCCGGCTGTTCATGGTCGGCGCCAACCTCGACGTGCCCGCCGCCACCATCGTCCTGCGCAAGGGCTACGGGCTCGGGTCGATGACGATGGCCGCCGGCGGCTTCAAGGAGGCGCTGGCCTGCGTGGCCTGGCCCACCGGGGAGTTCGGGGGGATGGGCCTCGAGGGGGCCGTGCGCCTCGGGTTCCGCCGGGAGCTGGAGGCCATCGCCGATCCGGCCGAGCGGGAGCGGTACTTCGCCGCCAAGCTGGCCGCCCTCTACGAGCGGGGCCAGGCCACCTCGGCGGCCACGGCCTTCGAGATCGACGACGTCATCGACCCCGCCGACTCCCGCCGCTGGATCACCGCCACGCTGACCGCCGGGCTGCCCCCCACTGGCCCGCCGCCCGCCCGTCCGGGGAAGAAGCGCCCGTTCATCGACACCTGGTAGACACCGGTAGGCTCGGCCGGCGTGACCGCCGATCTCGATCTCGTCCGCCGTCTGGCCGGGGCCGACCAGGGCCTGGCCATCGTCTCCACCACCCGGCCCGACGGCACCGTGCAGTCGTCGCTGGTCAACGCCGGGCTGTTCGACCATCCGGTGACGAAGGAGCCGGTCGTGGCCCTCGTGGCCCGGGGCTCGGCCTACAAGCTGCGGCTCTTCCGCACCGCCGGCCGGGCCAACGCCGTCTTCCGGGCCGGGTGGGAGTGGGTGTCGGTCGAGGGCCCGGTCGACATCATCGGTCCCGACCATCCCCATCCCGGCTTCCCGGCCGACGGGCTGCCCCAGCTCTTGCGCGACATCTTCACCGCCGCCGGAGGCAGCCACGACGACTGGGCGGAGTACGACCGCGTCATGGCCGAGGAACGCCGCACGGCCGTCTTCATCACGCCCGCCCGGATCACGTCGAACGGCTGAACGCATCCCACAGTTAGTACGGCTTCCGTTGTCCGTGTATGGTAGGACCGCCCGGTCACACCGGTGTGCTATGCTGCGACGCATGCCCGCCGCGAAGCCCACGATCTCAATCGACCCGGACCTCTACGAAGAGGTGAAGGCCGACGCGCAACGGCGGGGCCTTTCGTTCTCGGCCTGGGTGGAGGGGGCGATCCGCCGCCGGATCGCCCGGGAGATCGCCGCCGACCTCGTCGCCGAATATGAGGCGGAGCACGGCGTCATCCCAGAGAAGCTGCGGGTCCAGGCCCGCCGCGAGATGGGTCTCCCCCGGGCGGCGAAACAGGCACTGCCGGTGAAGGAACCCGCCCCGGCGAAACGGACCTCCCGCCCGGCCAAGGCGTCGTGATCGTCTTCGACGCCGGCGCGCTCATCGCGCTCGACAAAGGCGATCCGGCCATGCTCGTCCGTTTCCAGGAAGCGGCCGAGGAGGATACGACCATCGTGGTTCCCCTCGGGGCGTTGGCCCAGGCGTGGCGGGGTGGATCAAAGGGGGCTCGTCTCGCCCGGGCGTTGGGCGGTATGGAACCGGCGTCGTTCGATGACCTCGCCCGCCAGGTCGGGGAGCTCTGCGCCAAGGCCGGTACCGCTGACGTGGTCGACGCCTCGGTGGCGTTGGTGGCCGCCCGGCCCGGAGTTCGGACGCTCTACACGAGCGACCCCGACGACCTTCACCGGCTGCTCGTTGCCGCCGGCGGCCACCGGCCCCGTGTCGTCGCCTGCTGAGCGGGTGTCGAGGCTGATCCAGCCTCCTCGAGGCGACCCAGAGCCGCCCGGAGTTCAGAGTGCCCCCCGTCATTCGAACACGGTGCCCATGGCCTTCCACGACTCCCGTCGACGGTGGCGCAGCAGCACGGCCGTGGCCGTGGCGGTGAGAAGCGCTGTCGCCACCACGACGGGTACGGCGCGGTAGGGCGTCGGGATGCCGGCGCCGGGGGCCACCGGGGTGAAGGAGTAGTAGAGCGATCCGAAGAGGGCCACGGCCGAGGTGAGGAGGGCTCCGGCGGCGACGCTCAGTCGTCGGGTCCGGTTTCTTTGCCCGGCCGGGGATCGGAGGGCGGCGCGGATTCCTGCGATCGACAGGAGGGCGTAGCAGCCCATGACCATCGGGGCGATGATCGTGAGGCCCTCGGTGAAAAGGTAGAAGCCGGACGACAGTGGGCCGGGCGTGGCGCCGACCGTGTTGCGGGTCGTCGGGCTGGTCACGCCGATGACGACCACGGCGACCGCGGTCATGAGGGCGAGGTTGGCGGCGATGGCCACGTGGGGGGTCCGGTGCTGGCGGTGGGTGCGACCGAGGGGTGTCGGCAGGACGTTCTCCCGGCCCATGACGTAGAGGGTCCGGGTGGCCGCGGTGTGGATGCCCACCCCGCAGAAGAGGGCGGAGAGGCCTCCGGCGAGTAGCACCCAGTCGCCGAGGTAGGAGGCGTAGCGGTCGGCCAGTGCTGAGATGCCCGCCGCGCTGGCCGGCCAGGCGGTGGTGGCCGCCCGGACGCCGTAGCCGATCGACGTGGCGTAGGTGACGATGACGAAGAACACCCCGCCGAAGATGACGCTGCCGATGACCGCCCCGGGGATGGCCCGGCGGGGGTTGCGGGTCTCCTCACCGAGGACGGCGGCGGTTTCGAATCCGGCGAAGGAGAGGATCCCGAAGGCCATGCCCCCGAAGATGAGGGGCCAGCTCACCCCGGCCGCGCCGGGGCTGAAGGCGTCGAGCGTGTTGCCCCGGGCGCCTCCGTGCCCCACGATCACGACGGCCAGGAGGAGCAGCGTGGCCACGGTGGCGGCGGTGAACACCAGCTGGGTGCGGGTGGAGAACTCGATCCCGAAGTACGACAGGACGAAGCAGACGGCGACGCCGACGGCGAACCACAGCCACCACTGGCCCAGGGCCGGGGGCGCGCCCACGTCGCGCATGACCAGGCTGGTGAACACGGAGAAGCCGGCCAGCACGGCCGGTCCGGCGATGACGAGGGCCGCCGCGTAGGTCCAACCGACGACGAACCCGAAGAACGATCCGAGCCCGTCGACGGTGTAGGTGTAGAGCGACCCGGCGCTCGGGAGCCGGAGGGCGAAGCTGCTCACCACACCGCCGATCAGCAGGCAGGCGGCCGTGGCCAGCACGTAGGCCAGCGGTGTGGCCCCGCCGGCCTTGATGGCCGCCAGGTAGGTGACGAAGGCCCCCGACATGGCCGGTGCCATGACACTGATCGACTGGCTGAGCGCTTCGGGGAAGGAGATGGCGTCGCCGCGGAGCCGGTTGTCGGAAAGGCCGGGGTCGGCGGTGGCCGATGATGAGACGGTTGCGGCCGGGTCGTCGGTGTGCAGCATGCTGACCCCTTTCTGGTCGGGATGTGACCGCGTGGGCAGACACAGGCGGGCCCGCTGATGGCGTCGTCCGCTACTTCGGCGTGGCCTGCTGCAACCGGGTCAGCTTCACGGCGAAGTGGAGGGGCAGCCAGTCCTGGGTTTCGCCCAGGGCGATGCCGGTGAGGGCTTCGATCCGGTCGAGGCGTTGCCGCAGGGTGTTGCGGTGCAGACCGAGGTGGGCGGCGGTCGTGGTGGCGTTGCCCCGGGTTTCGAGGTAGGCCTCGAGGGTGGCGACCAGATCGGTGCCCTTGCGGTGGTCGTGGTCGACGAGGGGGGCCAGTGCCCGGACCCAGGGGTCACGCCGGGTGCGGGGGTCGGCGGCCATCCGGTACAGGTACAGGTCGGGGCCGAGTTCGTCGAAGCGGACGACATGGCCTTCCCCCCGCAGGCGGGACCCGACTTCGAGGGCTTCGGTGGCCTCCCGGTAGGCGTCGGCGTAGTCGGTGGCCGTGGCGCAGGCGCTGCTCAGCCCGGCGGAGACGGCGATGCCGAGGCGGGTGGCGATGTCGTCGGCGAAGGCCTGAAGGCTGCGGGCCAGGGTGGCACTGCCCGACAGTTTGGCGATGCGGACCAGCCCGATCAGCCCGCTGGCGGTCTCTCGCAGCAGGGAGTGGGGATGCTGCGCTTCGACGTTGCGGATGAACTGTTTCACGGCCCGGGGGTAACGGTCCGTCACCTCGTCAGGCGCGCTGGGGGAGCCGGAGGGGACGAAGCGGGCCTGGACGAGGATGTGGGGCTGGTGAAGGTCGAGGCCGAGAGCGGCGGCGATGGCCATGGCGGAGGCGTCGGTTCGCCCCGAGGCCAGCCGGCTGATGAGCTCGCCGGCCGGGTCGTGTTCGCCGTTGCGCTCAGCTCCCGCCACGGTCTTGAGGCCGAGGGCGACCTGCCCGGCGATCACACTCAACAGGTCACGGTCGGCGGCCGAGTACCGCCGGTGGCGGTAGCAGCTGATGAAGCCGAGATGCTCGGCGCCGGCCAGCAGCGGCGCCGAGGCGGCCTCGGCGTAGCGGCCGGGGAGGTCGAGGGCCAGGTCGCGGAACAGCTGGTCGTCGGGCGGGCCACCGCCGGGACCGTCGAAGGCGTCGGGGAGCCGGTCGGCGAGCCCACCTGCGGCCGTGCCGGCCGGGGCGAGACCCTGGAGGACGAACCGGCCGCTCGGGCGATCGAGCGTCACGATCATGCACACTTCGGATCCCATCACCTCGGCGGTGAGACCGGCCACGGAGTCCATGAGCTGCCCGAGGGGCCGGGGCGAGGCGAGCCGCCCGCACAGGTCCCCGAGGAAGACGAGCACCTTGGCCCGCCGGGAGAGCTCCTCGTCGATCTGGATCTTCTTGATGACGGTGGCCAGCAGGCCGCTGACTTCGGTGAGGACCCGCACGTGTTCGGCACTGAAGTGGTCACGGTGCCGGGCCGCTAGGGCGATCACACCGAGCACCTCCCCGTCGGGCAGCAGGATCGGCATGTACAGTGCCGACTCGTACACCCCCTCTTCGGGGAGTTGGGGAAACAGTTTGCAGCGCGGGTCCTTCCACTGTTCCCGGCCGAGGACGACCGGTTCTTTGTGCTGCGCCACCCAGCCGGCCAGACCTTCTCCGAGTCGGAGCTGCATGCGGTAGATGGCGTCCAAGTCGAGGCCTGAACCGCCCAACTTCGGATTGCGGGCCGGTGGATCGGTGAAGGCCGCCGCCACCAGCCGTTCGATCTCGGGGTCCCAGAGGTAGACCCCCGACCCGTACGACTCGTAGGCGTCGTCCATGATGCCGCTGACCCGGATGAGCAGGTCACGCAGGTCGAGGCCGGAGCCCATGGCCACGATCACGTCGGTCAGCACGCCCCGCATCCGCTCTGAGTGGGCCAGCTCAGCGGTGGCCGCGGCGAGCTGCTCGGCGAGCGGCGCGTCGTCCGTACCCACGCCGCTCAGACCAGTTCGAAGTAGCGGCGCCGTTCCCAGTCGGTGACGGCGGCCCGGGCGGCGGCCACCTCGGCCCGGCGGGTGACGACGAAATGGTCGATGAAGGTCTCGCCGAGGAGCCGGCGGGCCAGCTTGCTCCCGTCGAGACGGGCGACGGCCTCCTCGAGGGTGCCGGGGAGTGGTACGGCCGCCTCCGGGCCCAACTCATAGGCGTTGCCCGCCACACGATCGGGTGGGTCGAGTTCCTCTTCGATGCCGTGGAGCCCGCCGGCCAGGCAGGCGGCGATGGCCAGGTAGGGGTTGGCGTCGGCGCCCGGGAGCCGGTGCTCGATGCGGGCGCCCCCGTCTCCGCCAGGGACGACCCGCAGGGCGCAGGTGCGGTTGTCGACGTCCCAGCCGACCGTCGTCGGCGCGAACGACCAGGGTGTCGTGCGCTTATAGGAGTTGACGGTCGGGCACATCAGCGCGGTCAGGTCGCCGATGCTGTCCAGCAGCCCGGCCAGGTATCGACGGCCGATCACGGAGAGCATCGGGTCGTCGCCGGTTGGGGCGAAGAGGGCCTTGCCGTCCTCGTCCCACAGGCTCTGGTGGATGTGTCCACTGCTGCCCGACAGCGCGGCGTCGTACTTGGCCATGAATGTGGCCACCAGCCCCTGGGAGGCGGCCAACTCCCGCACCGCATGCTTGTAGATCACGGCCCGGTCGGCGGCCGTCATCGGATCGGCGGGGGGCATGTTGAGTTCGAACTGGCCAGGGCTGTACTCCGTGGTCGCCGCCTCGATCATCACCCCCGCCGCCTCGAGGTCGGCCACCATGGCGCCGATGATCGGCTCGAACGCCGCCAGGCGGCTCAGGCTGTAGGTGCGGAGGTCGCCGAACAGGGGAGTGAGCCGGGAAAAGTCGCGCTCCCTCGCCTCTTCGGCACGGTCACCGAACAGGAAGAATTCGAGCTCGTAGCCGATGCGGGGCTGCAAACCGAGTTGCTGGTACCGGCCGAGCACGGTCCGCAGGACCTGGCGCGGTGAGACCGGGGTGGGGGTCCCGTCCGCTTCGATGAAGTCGCCGATGACCGCCGCCGTGCGTCCCGCCCAGGGGGTGAGGGCGAAGGTGGTCAGGTCCGGGACGAGGTGGACCTCCGGGAACCCGCGGTCCCACCCGGTGTAGGTGACCTCGCTGATGATCTCGTCGGCGATGGTGATGGCGAACAGCCCGTTGCACAGCCCGGTGCCGTGCTCGACCGTCCGCCCGACGAACTCGTCGATGCCGATCCGCTTGCCCCGCCAGATCCCGTCGATGTCGACGCCGCCCAGCCGGACGGCGATGAGCTCGTGCTGCTCGGCGAGCCGCCGGATCCTGCTGAGCTGCTCCGCGTCGTGGGTCGCTCCGTCGGCCATGGTTTGGCCTCCCTCTGCAGGGTGCTCCGGGCCGCCCCGCCCGCTTGATCGCACCCGCCCGCTGGCCCGTATTGTCTACGAGCAGTGACGCAACCGCTACGGCATTCTGCACACCGCCGAGGGCCTGAGCTGCGCGGTACTGCACATCCACTGACCCGAGGTCGCTGCGCCGTCGGGCAATGAGGGGATGGTTGAACCACGGCGGCCCTGAACGTCAGCCCGCATCGGTGTCGTGGCCGTGACACATCATCTGTGACAGCGCCGACAGGGCTCCCGGACGGCAGGGCGAGAGGGCGGGGCCTCTCGCACTGCCGAAGCGCGCCGACCCGCCTCCGTCCAGCCCGGTGTGGCCGGCTGGAGCGGAGCGCTCAGCCGGCGAGGGTGCCCCGGCCTTTGACGTGGAACCGGGTGACGGGCTTGGAGGCGCAGTCGCCGTCAATGGGCTGGACCTCGAAGGTTCCGGACATGCGATCTCCGTGGAAGGTCCCGGAGAAGGCCGATCCGGCCTTGAAGGCGCCGTAGTCGTAGGTCTCGGTGTTGTTGATGTGTTCGACCCCGGACGAGGTCGGGATGGTGAGCGTGAAGATCCCGTCGCCTTCGCCGCCGCCCTGGCAGGTGTCAGGGTCCTTGGTTCCGTAACGGCCGTCGAAACTGGATGTTCCCGGCCCCGAGGGCTGCTTGCCGTTGACCGGCCCGTCGCAGGTGAACGTGCCGTCCTTCTCGTTCTTGACCGTCCCCGAGCTCGGCGAGGTTGTCAGCCCGGGGGCCGCCGCCACGTCGTCCTCGAAGGTGCAGGTGGTGGCGCCGGCCGCTCGGACGGGTGCCGTGTTGGTCATGGGGACGGACAGGGCCAGGAGTGTGCTGAAGAGCAGGGTTCGGTTGAATGGCATGGAGTTCCCCCTCTCGTATCGGCCGGCCCAGCGCGGGACGCGGTGCGTCGGCCACCACGAACGTATGACGGGCGTGCATGTCGGTCATGCGCCGCGGTGACACGCGGCGTGTCAACGCTGCAGCACATCGGGACCAACGGGGCAGGCGCTCCCGTTCGGTGATCCGCAGGTGCATACGAGCCTGAGCGGTCTACCCACCCTCAGCGTGGGCAATCCGCTCCGGTCCCGGGGGCCGGTCGCCGAGCCGGGCAGCGATCGGGCCACCGACGGCGGTGAGGAGGACGAAGGCGGCGGCCACGGCGCCGAGCCGGGGGCCGTCGGCCAGATCGGCCCCCAGGCTGGCGATGACGATCGAGAATTCCCCCCGGGCGATGAGCACCTGACCGGCCCGGAGCCGCCCGGCGCGCCCGGCGCCGGCCCGGCCGGCGGCCACCCAGCCGGTGAGCAGCTTGCCGCCGGCGGCCACGGCGGCCAGTGCCGCACCCGGCAGGAGGGCGCCGAGCAGGTCGCCGGGCTTGATCTGGAACGAGAAGAAGACGAAGAAGACGGCGGCGAACAGGTCGCGCAGCGGCCCCACCAGGTGGGCGGCCCGGGCCTGGACCGGGCCTGACAACGACAGGCCGACCAGGAAGGCGCCGACCGCGGCCGAGACCTCCAGCTCCTGGGCCAGCCCGCCGACGAGCAGCGTGAGCCCGAAGACGGCCAGCAGCAGCGCTTCGTCGGAACCCCGGTCCAGCAGCCGGCTCAAGTGCTCCCCGTAGCGCAGTGCCCCGACGAGGATGATCGCCACCGCCGCCAGCGCCACCGCCACCGTGCCCGCCGTCTCGCCGACGCTCCGGCCGGCCACCAGCGCCGCCGCCACCGGCAGGTACACGGCCATGGCCAGGTCCTCGATGACGAGGAGGTTGAGAATGCTGGCCGTCTCCTCGTTGGCCAGCCGGCCGAGATCGCCGAGCACCTTGGCCACGATGCCCGACGAGCTGACCCAGCTCACCCCGCCGAGGAGGACGGCGGCCTTGGCCTCCCAACCGAAGGCCAGCCCGGCCAGGAAGCCGGGCACGAAGTTGGCCACGGCGTCGGTCGCCCCCGGTACGAGCCCGGTGCGCAGCCCTTGGCGCAGCTCCTCGCCGCTGTACTCCAGGCCCAGCGTGAACAGCAGGAGGAGGACCCCGATCTCGGCCACCACCCGGATGAAGTCGGCGCTGAGGTCGAGGGGCGCCACGCCGCCTTCCCCCACCGCCAGGCCGGCCAGCAGGTAGAAGGGGATGGCGGTGATGCCGAGCCGCCCAGCCAGGCGGGCCAGGGCGGCCAGGGCCAGCGCCACGGCCCCGAGCTCGATGAAGGCCCGGGCCGCCTCCGGCCCCGCGGCGGCAATCAGGCGGCGGCTCGCAGCCCGACCCCGTCGGGCAGGCCGACTTCGTGCATCTCCAGCCGGTTGGGGCCGGGAATGCGGACGACGGGCTCGGCCCGGCGCTCGATGACCGAGCGGCGCACGGAGCGGGACAGCGCCGCCGTCGACAGGTCGAGGTTCTCGAGGGTCAGGCCGGAGAGGGCCGCCGGGCCCAGCTCGACCCGGAGGGCCTCGTCGCCCAGTGTGTGAACGAAGGTGGTCGCCATCGGTTCCCCCCTTGGCGATGACCGCGTCTCCTACGCGGTGCGTAGTTCAGACTATTACACGACGCGTAAGAAGGGTCAAGGGCGATTTCCCCGCTCGATGTGGCGGCGGAGGTCGCGGGACAGGGCGGTGTCGATCTTGCGGGCCACCATCCGCTCGATGCGAGCGGCCTTGGGCTTGACCAGCGCCATGCGGAGCTCGTAGTGGAGGCGGGTGCCGCCCGCCTCGGGAGCGAAGCGGAAGGCGCCGTCGAGGCTGGCCAGCTTGCGGGCCTCGACCAGCGTGAACCGCAGCTCCCCGGGGGCGCCGTCGTGGTGGAAGTCGACGGTGGCGTCGAACTCCTTGCCGAAGAGGTCGGCCACCATCCGGGCCCGGGCCGGCCGGCCGTCGTCGTGGCGGGCCAGGACCTCGACGCGCTCCAGGTCGCGGGCCCACTCCGGCCAGCGCTCGACGTCGGCCGTCGTGGAGAAGCAGGCCCCCGGCGGGGCTTCGACCCCCACGTCCCCCACGCACTCCACGGCCACGGAACCCCCCTTGTCCGGCCCGCACGATATCCCCGGCGCCCGGGCTTGACAGGCCTTACGCAATGTGTAAACTGATCCTCGTCTTACGCGATGCGTAGCCGTCAAGGAGAAACCATGTCGAAGCGCAAGAACACCTTCACCCGGTTCATCGAGGACATCGTCGACGACACCAAGGACTTCGTCGACGACATCATCGACCGGGCGAAGGACCTCGAGGAGGACCTGAAGGACGCGGTCAAGGACGCCGTCGACGACGACGAGAGCGACACCGTCTCGTCGGGCACCGGCGTGGCCGACCTCGAGAAGGCCCTGGCCGAGCTGACCGTCAAGGTCAACCAGCTGGCCGAGCTGCAGCTGGCGGCGGCGGCGAAGTCCTCGTCTTCGACGTCGTCCTCGTCGGCCTCGTCGACGCCGGCCCGCCGCACCGCCGCCGCCTGATCGGATGGCCCGGCGCAAGGGATTCGGGAACCCGTTGAGCAAGACGCTGGGGAAGGTGCTCGACGAGGTGGCCCCCAAGGTGCTCGACACCACCATGGACATCGCCGGCGGGCCGTCCAAGGGCACGTCGCCCTCGGCGTCGTCGTCGGCCCGGGGGACCGACTGGGCCACCCGGGTCCCGGCGCCGCCCCGCAAGCGGCACTGAGCCGGTCCCCTCCATGACCGACGGCTGGCGGGACGACCGCCGCGTGGCCGAAGTCCTCGACGTCGCCGACGTCCTCCACGTGGCGGTGTCGGCCCGGCGGGGTCCCCACGTCACCCCGACGGTGTTCGATGTCGCCGGCGGCCGGCTGTGGTTCGTGACGCCCCGCCGGTCGGTCAAGGCCCGGGTCATCGCCCGCCACCGGCGGGTCGGTGGGCTCGTCCAGGCCGGCGACCGGGCTCTGGTCTTCGGCGGCCGGGCCCGGATCGTCGACCCACTGACGGCCCGGGGCGTGCTCTCGCCCGGCCGGTTCCTGGAGCTGCCGCTGGCCGCCGCCGGGTACTTCGACCGCAACCTCCGCCACGCCCTGGGCACCGTCCGGGACCACCCGGCGCCGACCCTGGCGCTGTCGCGGGTCATGGTGTCGATCGACGTGCGCCGGGCCGCCCTGCTCGACGGTCCGGCCGTCGTCGAGGCGTGGGGCCGCTGGGCCCGTACCGACCTGCTGCTGGCCGGTGACCCTCCCCCCGGGCGGGCCCCCGACCTGCGGGCGGCCCCACCGGCCCTGCGGGCCCTGCTGGGCGACGGCGCCGGGGTCGTGCTCGGCTGGCAATCGCTGTCGGGCCCGCTGGCCCTGCCCGGGCGGTGGCAGACCGGTGCCGCCACGGTGGAGACGAGCGCCGAGGCCCTGGTCCTGGCCGGGGCGGGCACGGCCGGGCCGGCCTGCGTGACGGCCCAGCGCTCCCGCTACCGCCTCGACGACAAGGAGGGCGTCCTCGTCTCGGGGGTGGGCGAGGCCCGCCGCCCCGCCGGCGACCCGGTCCGGGCCCGCGTCGCCATCGACGCCCAGCGGGCCACCTGGTGGATCGGCGAGCACCGCCGGTCGGTCCAGATGGCGACAAACGGCCCGGGGTGTCCTTGACCCGTTCCTACGCGGGGTGTAATGCTCGATCAGGGCGGGTACGACACCGGCGTGGAGAACGAGGAGACCGGCAGTGGCCACGGGCAAGCGGCGCCGTAACAGCATCACCCGGCTCATCGAGGACGTCGTCGATGACGCCAAGGACCTCGTCGACGACGTCGTCGACCGGGCCAAGGACGTCGAGCGCGACGGGCGCAAAACCGTCCGCCGGGCCGTCCGCGACGACGACAAGGATGACGGCGGCGACCGGTCGGCGACCGAGATCGACTCGCTGAAGTCGGCCCTCGACGACCTGACGGCCAAGGTCGAACGGCTCGTGGCCCTCCAGGCCGAGGGCCGCAAGCCCACCTCCTGACCGGCGTGACCGAACCCGTCCGTCTCATCAAGCGGTACGCCAACCGCAAGCTCTACGACACCGGCAGCGGTGAGCTGACCTCGTTGCGCCGCATCGAGGAGCTCGTCCAGCAGGGCGTCGACATCCGGGTCGTGGACCACGACACCGGCGAGGACATGACCAACGAGATTCTGGTCGGCATCCTCGGCAATGTCTTCACGGACAGCACCACCGAGGGCGACATCAAGCTGCTGACGCTCCTCATCCGCACCCCCGGCGACCTGCTGTCGGCCGTGTTCAAGGACGAGCAGCGCACCGAGGAGCTGCGGTCGATGGGCGAGCGGGTGCGGCTGCTGTCGGCCACCATCGACGCCCTGCTCGGCCAGATGGACGACGGGGGAGTGGAGGAGGCGGCCGCCCCGGCGCCCAAGCCGCAACCGGCCCCCCGGAAGCGCACGACCAAGGCCCGTCCGGCACGGGCCTGAGGAGCGGCATGGAACTCGAGCTCGATCGTCAGGAGCGGGTCAACGCCCCGCTCCAGCTGGTCTGGGAAGAGCTGGACACACTCGACCAGCTGCTGGCCAAGACGCCGCAGATCTCCGACTACGAGGTCGTGCCCGGCGGGCAGCGGGCCCGGGGCAAGGCCAAGCTGGCCTGGGGCCCGGTCAAGTGGGCGGTCGACCTCGACGTCGAGGTCGTCGACCTCACGCCCCGCCAGCAGGTCGTGTTCACCATCGACGCTCCCAGCCTGGAGACGCGGGGCACCTTCACCGTGACCGTGACCTCGATCGGCGAGGCCGAGACGAGGCTCGACTACCGTGGCACGGTCGACGTGCGCCACCGCATGGCCAGCCGGATGCGGGGACTGTTCAACGAGATTCTGGAGGACCAGGCGCACAGCCTTCTGCACCGGGTGAAGGTGAAGTCGGAACAACGCCGGCTGGCACAGGAGAGGCTGCTCAAATGAGCGACCCCGTAGTGGCCCTGGTGGCCAACGGCGCCTCGGGCGTGGGCCGGGAGGTCGTTCGGCGGCTCGACCACGCCGGCATGATCGTCGCCGTCGGCACCCGCCCCGGTGAGCTCGACAACGGCAGCGTCAAGGCCCCGTCCGAGGCGGCCAGCCTCCACACCGGCCTGCTGTCGTCGGGGCCCGACTGCACCCGGGTGGTCGACGAGGTGGTCGGCCAGCACGGCCGGCTCGACGTGCTCGTCTGCCCGGTGCTGCGGCGGGGGTTGAGCTTCGAGACGCCGCTGGAGCGCATCGGCTCGGCGGAGTGGGACCGGCACATGGCCGGGTACCTGCACGGCCCCTTCTACCTGGTTCGCGCCGCGCTGACGCCGATGCTGGCCCAGGGCCAGGGCCGCATCGTGATCGTCGTGCCGGTGGAAGGCAGCCGGGGATCGCTGGGCCAGGCGCTGATGGGCGTGTCGACGGCCGGGCTCGTGACCCTGGCCCGGCGCATGGCCCGGGAGGTGGCCGGTCGCGGCGTCACCATCAACGTGGTGGTGGCCGGCGTCGTGGAGAGCGGCTGGTCGCTCGACGACATGCCGCCGGAGCTGGCCGCCCAGGTCACGTCGTCGGTGCCGGCCGGCCGGCTGGGGGAGCGGGCCGAGGTGGCCGGGCTGACCAGCTGGCTGTGCGGGCCGGAGGCCGGCTACGTCACCGGCCAGGTGATCGCCGTCGACGGCGGCTTCCTCACCTGACGGCCAGGAAACGCTGCATCCGGCCGGCGAAGGCGTCGAGGGAGAACTGGTCCTTCGGCTGAGCCTTGTAGCGCCGCTTGGCCAGCTCGATGACCCACACCGGGATGCGCCGGCCCCGCAGCAACGGGTAGAAGCGGCGGTAGCCCTCGGCCAGGTGGTCCCAGACGCGGTCCTCGTCGCCGGGGGCGACGTACTTGGAGACGTCGAGCACCTTGGCCCGCCCGTCCTGCAGGAGCACGTTCTTCAGGTGGACGTCTTTGGGGTGCAGCCCGACGGCCCGGGCGTGGTCCCGGGCGGCCTCGACGTCGGCCATGGCCTGGGCGGGGACGGCGATGCCCTCGACCAGGCAGTCGTAGAGCGTCGGGCCGGGCTCGTAGCTGAGGACGAGATAGCCGTCGCCCCGGCCGAGGCACCGGGCGAAGAGCGGCGAGCCGGCCAGGCGGCCGTAGGCCTCCCACTCGTCGGCCAGGCAGCCGACGGTCTCGGGGGCGTAGACCTTGAAGGCCCGCTCGGGGAGGCCGGGATGGCGGACCACCACGGCGTCGGTCCCCCGGCCGAGGACCTCGAGGGGCGCCGGCAGGTGGTGGAGCACGACGGGCTGGTTCCCGGCCGGGGCGCTGAGGCGGATGGCCCGCAGCACACGGTCGAGCGAGGCGGCGTCGGGGGCCAGGGCCAGGGTTGCGGTGGCCCGGCAACCGGAGAGGGCGTAGTCGTCAACCAGCGCCATGGCGCATCCCTTCGAGAACAGCTCTGGCCCAGGCGCGGCCTGGGCCAGAGTACGAGCGAACGTCGGGCCGGGCTAGGCCTTGGCGCCGGCCAGCTGCAGCTCGGCCAGCTGGTTGACCTTGGCGGTCAGGTCGGCGAGGGCGGCGTGGAGGGCGGCCACGTCGGCGCTGGAGGACTTCTCGTCGTCGTCGGTGACGTCCTTGACGGCGTCCTTCATGTCGGTCTCGACGTCCTTGGCCCGGTCGATGATGTCGTCCACGAAGTCCTTGGTGTCGTCGACGATGTCCTCGATGAAGCGGGTGATGGTGTTCTTGCGCTTGGCCATGAGGCCCTCCTTGGTGAGTGGGCCCTCGGGCCCCGCTGTTTACGCTGTGCGTAATCTTACACACCGCGTAAGGAGAGTCAAGCCCAGGACGCGAATTTCTTGCCCGGCGGGTGGCTAGGCGCGGTTGCGGCGGTCGAGCCAGAGGGCGGCGCAGGCGGCGGCTACCGCCGCCCGGCGCCACTGCTTGGCCGCCCGGGCGTCGGCCCGGTCGTCGTGGCGGGACCGCAGGCCCATGTCCTCGCCGAGGCGCATGGTGGTGTCGCGGTTGGCCATGTCGGCCAGGATCGAGCGGATCTGGCCCGGCCCGCTGAAGCCCATGAGGAAGGCCTGGGAGGCGGCCCGGGCGGCGGCGTCGCGGCCCAGCATCTCCCGGGCGATCTCCTGGGAGATGAGCTTGAACTCGTCCTCGAAGATGTCGGTGATCGACAGGTTCGGCGCCAGGTAGCGGATCGAGCCCTCGGCGTTGGCGAACGACTTGCCGAGGATGGCCACCATGGGGCTGGTGGCGATGCCCCGCTTGCTGGAGAACTTGAGGATGCTGGTCAGCTGCACGCCGAAGTTGAAGCGCTCCAGTGACTGGCCGGCGATGCCGGGCACGAAGCGGCCCATGTCGTTGATGAAGCCGGCGATGTCGGCCCGCTTGGTGGCCCGGCCCATCTCGATCCACGTCCGGGCGAGCGTGGTGCCGTCGTTGAGCCCCATGCTGAGCAGCACCACCGACAGGGCGATGGACAGGTTGAGGTCGACCTTGCCGACCATGCCCCAGTCGATGAGGCTGGCCTCTCCCTCGGGCGAGATGAAAACGTTGCCCGGGTGGGGATCGGCGTGGAACTTCCGGTCGACGAAGTAGCCCCAGAACATGAACGTCATGAGGTCGCGGCCGATGGCCTCCCGCACGTCCTCGGGGAAGTCGCTGCGGTTGACGTCGCGGATCGACTTGCCGGGAGCGAGGCTCTGGACGAGCACCCGGGGGGTGGCGTAGAGGACCTCGGGGATGCTGAGGGTGTCGAAGTCGCCGACCCGGTCCCGGAAGTCGTCCATGTTCTCGGCTTCGACGGTGAAGTCGAGCTCCGGCTTCATGGAGGTGAAGATGACGTCGAGCATGGCCTCGAGGTCCATCACGTCGTTGAAGTCGGGCAGGCGCTTGGCCAGCCGCTTGACCAGGGCGGCCAGGAGGGCCATGTCGTCGAGCATGGCCTGCTGCACGCCCGGCCGCTGGATCTTGACCACGGCCGGCCGCCCCGACTTCAGCACCACGTAGTACACCTGGGCCAGCGAGGCGCAGCCCAGCGGTTCGGTCTTGACCTCCCGGAAGTAACGCTTCCAGTCCCGGCCGAGCTCGTCTTCGAGGACGGGCTCGAACTCGGTGAACGGCGTCACCGACACCTTGGCGTGGAGGTGCTCGAACTCGGCCATGAGGTACTCGGGGCAGATGTCGGGCCGGGTGGAGAGCATCTGGCCGACCTTGATGTAGAGCGGCCCGAGGTCCTCGAGGGCCTGGCGGACGGCCCGGGCCCGCTGCTGCTGGCGGTCGGGCCGGTCCTCGCCGTCGCCGCCGATGGTGGCCCGCAGGCCGACCGTCCGCCCGATCTCGCCGGTGAGCAGGCCTCCGACCGTGCGGCCGACGTACTTGGCCCGGGCGACGTTCATGGGCGCGGCCGGCGGCAGGGCACGGCGGAAAGGTTATCCCTCGTCTGGGGATTCATCATCGGACCCACCGAGGTTGTGGGCGGGATCGGCCCACTCCGGCGGCCCCCGGCGGGCGCCCGGCCGGGCGCTGTCGCTCCACTCGGCCTGGGGCCAGGACCGCTCGCCGGAGCGGCGCTTGCGAGGCCGGTCGTCCCAGTCGCGCTCCTCTCCCCACTCCCGGTCGCGGTCGTCGCGGTCGTGGCGGCGGTCGTGGTCGTCCTCGTCGAGGAGGCGGGCCAGCCGGGCCAGACCGCCGGCGCCCCCCAGCCCACCCAGGGATCCCCCGCCGGTCAGCCCCTCGAGCCCGCCGAGGAGACCGAGGCCCCCGAGCCCCGGGATGCGTCCCCCCAGACCGGGGACGAGGTTCTCGACCAACCCGGCCCCGACGATCCCCTGGAGGACTTCGTGGGTGCAGTCGGCGCCGCCGTCCTCCCGGCGGGCCTCGAACAGGCCGCCGTCGCGGAGGTAGTCGCGCAGCTCGGTGGCGGTGATGGTGCGGCGCTCGGTGGCGTCGAAGAGCCGGCCGTCGGTCTTGCGGATGATCTTCTTCCGCCGCCGGCGGCGGGACTTCGGTTCAGGAGCCATTGCCGCCCGGCGGCGGGTTCTGCTGCAGCGCGGTCAGCTGGTCGATCTTGGCCCGGAGGTCGTCGATCTGGCGGCGCAGCGCCGCCGCTTCCGCCTCCTGGGCATCGTCGCCGGCGGCGTCGTCCTCGTCGTCGGTGAAGTCGCTGACGGCGTCACGGGCGTCGGTCTCGAAGTCCTTGGCCCGGTCGACGAGGTCGTCGACGAGGCTCTTGGTGTCGTCGATGATGTCCTCGAAGAAGCGGGAGAACGTGTTGCCCCGTCGCCTGCTGCCCATCTCCAGCCCCCCTTGGCCTGGGCCCGCCGGGCTGGCGGGCGCCACCATCTTGGTCGGGCCCGACGCGGCCCGTCCAGGAACGGGTCAGGCGGCCCGTCCGTAGGCCTGCTCCCACACGTCGACGACATCGCCGGCGTCGACGAAGAGATCGGCGCCGTTGCTGAACAGCCACAGCGTGGCCGCCCGGGCCCGGGGCGCCGACACCAACTGGCAGTCGTCGATCCGGGACCCGTCCCGCAGGGCCACGCTCACCTGCCGGCCTTCGAGAACATGGAGTCGGTGGCTGGTCATCGGTCGCTCCTCCCTGCTGGGCAATTACGCATCGCGTAGGGTTGTTTTACAAGATGCGTAAACCAGTGTCAAGCGGCCTTCTTCCGGAGAGAACCTGCCAAGATGCGAGGAACGGCGGTTCACCGGCTCACAGGGGGGCAGGGGTGCTCGGAACGGCGAAGCGGGTCGTGCGGCGGGGGACCAAGGCCGTCGGCCGAACGGTGTCGGAGGCCGGCCTGGCGCTGTCGTCGGTGCCCGGGGGCGACACGATCCCCCTGCGGCGGCTGGGCTTCGGCGTCTCGATGGTGATGGACCCCCGGGGCTCGACCCTGCTCGACGTGCTGGGCGACGATCTCGACGAGCGGGCCCACACCATGGACCGCTTCCTGGCCAAGTGCTCTGACCAGGAGATCTCCGAGCTGCTGGCCGCCTTCCAGGAGGCCGCCGCCCGGCGGGCCGCCCGCCGTCCGGCCGGCTGATCCCAGGCCGGCTCGCCGGCCCGGGCCGGACCGGGCGGGGATGGCACGATGGGGGGCTCAGGCGCCCAAGGAGAGGCCATGACCCCCCAGCCCGGATCGCTGCGGTCGCACCCGGCCCACCGGGTCGTCGACCATCCCCTCGTCGCCCACCATGTGGCCGCCCTGCGCGACCGCCGGAGCGGGCTGGACGAGTTCCGCGTCGCCGCCCGCCGTCTGGCCGCCATCCTCGCCGTGGAAGCCGCCCGGGACCTGCCGCTGCGGGCCGGCCAGGTGGAGACGCCGCTCGGGCCGGCGCCGGCGGCCACGGTCGCCGCCTGGCCCCTGCTCGTCCCGATCCTGCGGGCCGGGGCGGGGCTCCTCGACGGAGTCCTCGACGTCCTCCCGGGCGCTCCCGTCGGCTTCGTCGGCCTGCGCCGCGACGAGACGACCCTCGACGCCGACTGTTACGTCGACACGATCCCCGCCGGGCTCGCCGGCGCCCCCGTCTGGGTCCTCGACCCGATGATCGCCACCGGCGGGTCGCTGGCCGCCGCCCGCCTGGCCCTCGAACGGGGCGCCGGCCCGGTGAGCGCCCTCTGCGTCCTGGCCGCCCCCGAAGGCCTGGCCCGCCTGGCCACCGAGTTCCCCGGAGTGCGGGTCCTCTGCGCCGCCGTCGACGACGGGCTCGACCACCGGGGCTTCATCCTCCCCGGCCTCGGCGACGCCGGCGACCGCCTCTACGGGACCATCGCCTGACACCGACCGGTGGCGCCGCTCAGGAAGCGACCAGCCGGCGGGCGACGAGCGTTGTGCCGATGAGCCCACCGATGACGAGGAGGCCGAGGTCCGCATGACGGCCGGTGGTTCGGGTCGGCGGGGTCGAGGCCGGTGCGGGCCGGGGCGCGACCGCCGGGGGCGGCACCGGGTTACCGGTCGCCGGCGGGGTGGTGGCGGGGATGGCCGGTGACGGCAGGGGGACCGTGCTGACCGGGACGCTGACCGGCGACCCGCTGGCCGCCGGTGCAGCCGTCGGCGCTGTCCTGGTCGGCGAAACCCGGGCCGGGGTGGCGGAGAGGGTGGGAGGCTTCCCCGTTGGCGCCGCCGCCGTCACGACGGGAGCGGACGGCGGCGCCGGGCTCGGGGGAGCCGGCCCGCCGAGCGCCGGGAGCACGGCACTGGCCAGGGAAAACGGCGTACCGGTGAAGTAGGGATCGCGGAAGGCGTCCTGCCAGCCGGCCCGCCCGTCGCTCTGGTTCAAAAAATCCCAGGGGCAGGTGTCGTGGAGCGAGTGGAAGTAGGCGAAGCCCCACAACCATTGGCGGGCCAGGGGATCGGTGCGCATCCAGGTGGCGGCGCGGCGGAACCACTCGTCCCGGTTACCGGGCGCGGAGCCGAACTCGGCGGCGATCAGCGGCTTGTGGTGGGCGGCGGCCAGGGCGACGAGCGGCGCCCACTCCGTGGAGAACTCCTCCCAGGCGTCGTTGCGGCACGACCCCCAGTTGTAGGCGTCGGGAGCCAGCACGTCGATGAGGTCGTCGCCGGGGTAGAGGACGTCGCCCGACCCGGGCGCCCCGCCTGGCGCGGCCTTCAGCGCCCACCAGCCAACCGGTGCATAGGCGAAGAACACGTTGCCGCCGACGGTGTGACTGGCCCCCCGCTGGTCGAAGATCGTGCGGATGCGCCGCCAGGCGGCGAGGTACTCGGCCGCCGTTCCCGCCGTCCCGCCCTTCACGTCGGAGGCGTCGTCGTGGGGCTCGTGGTGAAAGGTGAACAGCACCTCCCGCCCCAGCGCCCGGTAGCTGTCGGCCAGCCGTTCGATCATGGGGTCCTCGGCGCCCGACGCCACTGCCGCCCATCCTCCGGCCGGCGGCTTGTGCGACACCAGCACCAGCCGGCCGTCGGCCACCATCCCCGTCACCCGCTGGGACGGGACCTGCCACTGCTGGTACATCCGCACCAGCCCGAACCGGGTCCCGAGCTCCGCCTCGTGGGCCCGCAGCCCGTCGACGTCGTCCCCGTCCTCATGCCACCCGACCATCACCGCCCCGCCCGCCGGGCGCGCCGCCGCCACCGCCGTCGTCCCAGCTCGCGCCGTCGGGGCGGGAACGGCGCCCCAGAGCGCCGCCACGGCCACCACGGTCGCGGCTGCCTGCCTCACCCCAGCCGGGCAGAGCCGCACATCCCCTCAGTCGGCACCGCCAGCGCCCCGCTTGACCCCCGCCCACCCAACCGCCCGGATCAGCCCGGAACGTGGCCTTTACGGCCCGACGTCGTTCCGGAGCGAAACGGCACCTCCCGTCGGGCGTGGGCCTGGGCGCGACCGGTGGTGCGGCAGGGATCCATACGACCCCTCGGGACGACCGGTGGTGGTGAGGAAAGGGGCTGGCTGGAACCAGGGGGTCGACCGGCCGCGGTCGGAGGGGTATCGACGGCGGTCAACGCTGCGCGAGCGCGACCGGTCGCACCGTGTGGTGGGACCCTCCCCCCCGGCAGGCTTCCTGTTGTCAGTGGAAGATGTGACGGAGTACGCGGTGAAGGAACGAGCCGTCCCGGTCGCGGTGGTCGCAGCGGCAGTCGCCGTCGCCTCGGCGTTCGCAGCTGTTGCGGTCGTCGCGACAGGGACGCTCCGGACGGTCGCAGGCCTTGTCGCTACAGCGGTTGGCCGGTGGCTGCTCGTAGCAGTCGCTGCACCCTCGGCCTTCGTGAGCGTCGTCACTGCTGGGCGGCTTCTGGTAGCAGTCGGAGCAGCCGTGCCCTTCGCCGCCGCGGTCACTGCTCGGCGGCTTCTGGTAGCAGTCGCTGCACCCCCGTCCTTCGTGGGCGTTGTTGTCGGCCGGCGGCTTCTGGTAGCAGTCGGAGCAGCCCCGCCCTTCGCCGCAACGATCACGACAGGGGGGCCGGTCGGCCGAAGCCTTTCCGGACACCGTGTGACAGACCATGTTGCTGATCTGGCGGTCGTAGTCGCCGCGGGGACTCGCCCCGGACAGCATCGCCTGATCGCAAATCTGCGCTCCCGCCGGGACACTGTCCGGCACCGTGTACGACCGGGTGAAGCGGCCGTCGTTGTCGGTGGGCGACTCGCCGTCCTGGAGCGACCCCACCAGCTCGCCGTCGATCGCCACGCAGTCGAGAACCTTGTGGAGGCGCGGCGCCGACCAGTCATGGACGTCCCAGCTGAGCACCACCACGATGCTGTCCCCCGGGTTGACCTTCTGGTTGGCCGGCGGCGTCGTCCGCTTGACCAGATGGCCCTCGGGCTGGTGGCCGAACGTCCGGTCGCAGCCGTAGAGGTTCTGGCCGCCGCCGCCGCCCCCGGACGCGCTCCCGCCGTTGTTCTCCCGCCGGGCCTGGGCGGCCGGTTGGCCGGCGATCCCTCCGACCCCGAGCACCAGTCCCGCCACTACCGCGACGAGTCCGCGTTTCCAACTGGCGCCGCTCATGACAGGTGCCTCCAGTCGCGTTCGGACGACGACCAGCCGGCCCCCTCGCTCTTCCGGCCCTCGGCGTCCGGCCCCAGCCGGAAACGCGACGACTCGACTGTCGGCCGATCCTTACGCCCTGACCGCGCACCATGCAAGCCGTGACGCCCAGTAATCGTTCAGGATCGACCGGGGAGACGGGTTTACAGGGCGGTCCAGCTGGCGGCGGCGGCCGGGGCGTTGGAGGCCTGGCAGGCCGTCCCGTTGGCACCAGCGGCGTAGAAGGTGCCGGACGACGGGAGGCCGGGGGCGGCGACGTGGCGGTAGTACCAGCAGGTTCCCGACCCGGACTTCGTCGCCAGGACGATCGTGTCCAGCGTGCCGCCGCCCGTGCTGGCAGAAATTGCCAGCGACATCTGTTTGTCGGCCGTGGAGGGCGTCGCGTCATCCTGGAACGTCAGGCCCGGCTCGTCGGCGCCGAGTGAGGTCACCATGGGGCCGGTGGCCAGGTAGGCCTCATGGTCGGTGAAGATCGTCTGGGCGCTGCCGAGGGCGTTGCGGAGGTTGGACTTGCTGGCGACGTCCTCGGCCCGGCGGCGGGAGCCGAGAAAGGCGGGGATGGCGATGCCGATCAGGATGGCGATGATCCAGACGACCAGCATGAGTTCGATGAGCGTGAAGCCGTCGTCGCCGTTCCGCTCTTGTCCGATCGCCGACTGACCGCCGTCCATGTCGTTGTATCGGAGCGATCACCGGCCGCCGTGACCGGCACGGTGAGGGTCGCGGCCCTTAGTCCTTGGTGGCCACGAAGTTTGGGGTGCGGTGGATCCGTTCGGCGGATTCGACCGTGACGTCCTCGCCGTGGCCGCCGAGCTTGGCCACGAGGTCGGCCCGGCAGGTACGGCAGGGGCCGTAGAAGGCCTCGACGACGTCGGCCCCACAGCGGGGGCAGACCATGGGCGTCGGCTCGGCGGTTCCCCGCCCGATCTGGTTCACGGGCGGCGACTCTAGCTCCGGCGGCCGCCGGGGTCGGGGCAATCCGACCATCGCCCCGCGGGCCGCCGGGGCCTGCCAACATCGGCGCCTCCATGGCTCGCTCCGTCACCCTCCGACCGTGGCAGAAGGCCGCCCTCGAGCGGCTCGCCGACTGCGACCGGCCCGACTTCCTGGCCGTGGCCACGCCGGGCGCCGGGAAGACCGGGTTCGCCCTGATGGCCGCCCGCCAGGCGCTGGTGGCCGACCCCGCCCGCCGCCTCCTGGTGGTCGTGCCCACCGCCCACCTGAAGGGCCAGTGGGCCCGGGCGGCGCTGGCGTTCGACCTGCACCTCGACCCCCAGTGGTCGGCGGCGGACGGCGGCCTCCCGCCCGACATGCACGGCCTGGTCATGACCTACCAGCAGGTGGCGGGCTGCGCCGGCGCCGTGCGGGCCCTGGCGGCGGGCAGCTTCGTGGTCTTCGACGAGATCCACCACGCCGCCGACGACCGGGCCTGGGGCGAGGCCGTGCGCACCGCCTTCGAGCCGGCCGGGCACCGGCTGGCCCTGTCGGGCACGCCCTTCCGCTCCGACGTGTCGGCCATCCCCTTCGTCCGCTACCACCACGAGGAGGCGGTGGCCGACTACGAGTACGGCTACGGCGACGCCCTGGCCGACGGGGGAGTGGTGCGGCCGGTGTACTTCCCCCGCGTCGACGGGCAGATGGAGTGGACCGCCCCCGACGGCAGCCTGCACTCCCACAGCTTCGACGACCCGCTCGACGCCGCCCGGGCCGGCCAGCGCCTGCGCACCGCCTACTCGCTGGACGGGGAGTGGCTGCCCCACGTGCTGCGCCAGGCCCACGACCAGCTCCGGGCCATCCGCGCCACCCAGCCCGACGCCGCCGGCCTCGTCATCGCCACCGACCAGGATCACGCCAAGGGGATCGCCCGCCTGTTCGGGGACCGGCTCGGCGTGCGGGCGGTGGTGGCCACCTCCGATGACCCCGAGGCGTCGAACCGCATCGCCCGCTTCGCCGGCGGGACCGAGCCGTGGATCGTGGCCGTCCGCATGGTGTCGGAAGGCGTCGACATCCCCCGGCTGCGGGTCGGCGTGTTCGCCACGACGACCACCACCGAGCTGTTCTTCCGCCAGGCCGTGGGGCGCCTGGTCCGCTGGACGCGGGGCCTGCGGGGCCAGAAGGCCTTCCTGTTCATCCCCGACGAACCCCGGCTGCGGGCCCGGGCCTTCGCCATCGCCGAGCAGCGCCGCCACTCGCTGCGCCACGAGGACCGGGAGATCGTGCCCCGGCCCGAGCCGGTGGAGGAGGCCATCGAACCGGAGCAGGGCTCGTTCTTCTTCCCCATCTCGGCCGTGCCGACGGGCATGAGCGAAGGAGCGGAGTGGGCCGTCGACGAGGACGCCACCGGCGACCCGGCCGAGGACGCCGCCCTGGTGGTCGACCTGCCGCCGCTGCCGGCCGGTGCCGCCCGCCTGGCCGGCGCCGTCCCCCCCGGGCGGACCCTGCGGGAGCACAAACAGCGCCTGCGCGACGCCAACAGCACCCGGGTCCGCCTGATCGCCCGGGCCACCGGCATGACGCACGCCGCCGTCAACAGCGAGCTCAACCGGCTCATCGGGCTGAAACGGATCAGTGAGGCGACGGTCGAGCAGCTCGAACGGCGCCTGGAACGGGCCGACCAGTGGTGGCGCAAGACCGTCCTGTATTGAGCGAGACGAGACTGTATTGAGCGATACAAGTGTGTCCGATACAGTCTCTGTCATGACCACCTACTCTGAGCCGGTCGACATCGACGCCCCGTCCGACGGGCGGCAGTTCGCCGTCATCACCGACGACGCCCTCGACAGCCTGCGCCGGCTGATCGGCGTGCCCATCGCCGCCACGGTCGAGCCGTGGTGCTACGAGGTCACGAGGGACAACGTCCGCCACTACGCCCACGGCATCGGCGACGACAACCCGCTGTGGTCGGACCCGGCCTACGCCGCCGCCACCCGCTACGGCCGGCTGGTGGCCCCGCCCAGCTTCGTGTTCGCCCTCAGCCGCATCCTGTCGGGCTACGTCGGGGGCCTGCCCGGCATCCACGCCATGTGGGCCGGGGCCGATCTCACCTGGCACCGCCCCCTGCTGGTCGGCACCGAGATCCGCACCACCGCCTACCTGAAGGACCTCATCGAGCACCAGACCCGCTTCGCCGGCCGGGCCGTCCAGCAGATCTACCACGTCGACTTCACCGACGCCGACGGCACGCCCCTGGTCAGCGGCGACTCGTGGTGCTTCCGCACCGAGCGCGACACCGCCCGGGAGCTCGGCACCAAGTACGACGAGGCCAAGGCCCGTCCCCCGATGCGGTACTCCGAGGCGGAGCTCAAGGAGATCTTCGACCGCTACGAGGCCGAGGAGGTCCGGGGGGCCGAACCCCGCTACTACGAGGACGTGGCCGCAGGCGACCAGCTGGTCCCGATGGCCAAGGGGCCGATGACCGTCACCGGCTTCATCGCCTTCGCCCAGGGCTGGGGTGGCCTCTACATCCGGGCCAACAAGCTGGCCTGGAAGCAGCTGAAGAAGCATCCCGGCCTCGGGATCCCCAACCGGTTCGGCATTCCCGACGTGCCCGAGCGGGTCCACTGGGAGGACGACCTGGCCACCGCCGTCGGCACGCCCGGTGCCTACGACTACGGCCCCGAGCGCTGCTCCTGGCTCACCCACCACCTGACCAACTGGATCGGCGACGACGGGTTCCTGCTCAACCACCAGACGAAAATCCGCCACCACAACGTGGCCGGCGACTGGCTGCTGATCACCGGCCGGGTCACGGCCAAGGAGATCGACGCCGGCGGCCGGGGGCTCGTCACCGTGGAGCAGGAGGCCCGCAACCAGCACGGCGAGCTGTCGGTGCTCGGAACCGGCACGGTGGTGCTGCCGGTGCGAAGCTGAGGGCATGGCCGGCGCCCGCCCCACCGGGCACGAACTCGACGCCCCGCCCTGGAGCCGGGTGGAGGGAACGCTGCTGTCGACCGCCCGGGCGGTGCGCCGGGCCTACGACGCTGCCCTGTCCGACCTGGGTGTCAACCTGTCGGAGGCCAGCGTCCTGGCCCACCTGCGGGCCGGCGGCCCGCTGACCCAGACCGATCTGGCCCGGCGCATCGGCACCGGCCGGGCCCGCATGGGCGCCTGGATCGACTCTCTGGTGGCCAAGGGCGCCGTCGCCCGGGAGGCCGACCTCCACGACCGCCGGGTCTGGAACGTCGGGCTGACGCCGGCCGGCGAGGCGCTGTGGGCCCGCACGGCCGAGGTCGACCGGGCGATCCGCCGCACCCTGCGGGAGGGGACCACGGCCGAGGACCGGGCCCGCCTCGACGCCCTCCTGACGATCGTCAACCGCAACGCCGATTCCCTGGTGGACGGCGGCCCCGGCTGACGGGGAGCAAGGCCGCCGCCCAGGCCTGGAAGCCCCCGGCCAGGTCGGCCGCCGACGTGTACCCCAGGTCGACCAGCGTGGCGGCCACGAGGCTGGAGGCGTAGCCCTCGGAGCAGACCACCACGATCTCCCGGGCGTGATCGGTGATCTCGGCCAGGCGATGGGTGCTGGCCGGGTCGAGACGCCACTCGAGCACGTTGCGCTCGACCACCACCGCCCCGGGGATCTCGCCCTCCCAGCGCCGTTGGAAGGTCGGACGGATGTCGATCAGCAGCGCGCCCCGGGCCAGGGCCCGCGCCGCCGCCTCGGGGTCGAGGCGACGGATGCGGCGGCGGGCCGACACGAGCAGGTCGTCAACGGTGAGGGTCATCAGGAAACTCCTTGGTGGGCAACGGTTCCGGGGGCTGCTCAGACGATCGCCGTCTCGGGGAGGACTGTCTCCCGGCGCAGCGCCATGAGCCCCCGGCCGGCGACATGGCCGTAGAACGTCATCGAACGCAGCTGTGGGGTGTAGAGGTGGATACTCAGCGCCTGACCGGGACCATGATTGGTGACGTCGTGGACGTGGTCCGGCCCGAAGGCCGTCAGCGAACCGGACGGCAGCCTGCGGTGCCGGAGGGCCCGGGCCTCGCCGGCGCCGGCCAGGCTGGTGTAGGTCTCGAACAGGGTTCCCTCGACGACGGCGATGGTTCCGCAGGATTCGCCGTGATCGTGAAGGTCGAGGCCGCCCCCCGGGGGCCAGCCGATCAGGCACGCCTCGTAGGCCGGGTCGACATGAAAGGGGACGTGCCATCGCTCCCCGGTGTCACGGCGGACCTTCGGCCACCACAGATCGGGAGTCTCGGCCAGCCATCGGGTGGCGGTCCGCAGCCAGGCGGGCGGTTCGGTGACCGGCGCGGCGACAGAACGGATTCTGGTCATGTGTGCTTTCCCCAGCGCTCGTGGAACGGGTTCGGACTACTTGTCTAGTATCTCTCTGGAGTTACTAGACTTCAAGGAGATTTTTCCGTTCCGCGCTCAGTGGGCCTCGCCGCCGTCCCGGTCCTGGTTGAGCCGGTCGAGGAGCTCGTCGAGGTCGAGGATGTCGACGGTGCTGCACAGGCCGAGGAGGCTGCCGCCGTCGTCGATGACGGGAAGGACGTCGACGTCGTCGGCCAGCATGGCGGCCAGCGCCTGGCCGATCGTCCAGTCGGGCCGGCCGACCGGGGCATCGGCCCGCATCACGTCGGACAGCGGCGTGGTGGCCCACTCGGCCGGGTCCCGGGCCAGGATGTCGCCGAGGAACACCATGCCGGCGTAGCGGTCCTCGTCGTCGACGACGGCCACGGCCCGCCGGCGGTCGGTGGCGACGTGAGCGGCGAAGAACCGGGCGATCGTGTGGTCCGGGGCGGCGGTGGCGGCGTCGCGCACGAGGACGGAGCCGATGGGCATGCGGGACCGTTCCTCGACATGGCCCGTCCGGCGCCGCCGCTGGTAGGTCGACACCGACGCCGTGCCCATGACCAGCTGGGCCACGACGGCGGCCAGCAGCCCGGGAACGACGAAGCCCGGTCGCCCCGTGGCCTCGGCCACGAACATGACGGCGGCCAGCGGCACCCGGTAGCCGGCGCCGAGGAAGGCGGCGATGCCCAGCACGACGAACAGCGACTCGTTGGGCCCGCCGACGGCGCCGCCGATGAGCCGGCCCGTCAGCGCGCCCTGGACGACCAGCGGGACGAACAGACCACCGGCCCCGCCGCCGGCCACGCTGGCCGTCGTGGCCAGGGCGCGCAGCGTCGCCAGCAGGGCGATGGCGGCCAGCGAGCGATGGGGGTCGAGGGCCCACTCCACCGCCTTGTAGCCGGGGCCGAGGGTGAAGGCCCGGCCGTCGTAGGCGACCCGGGACAGCAGGGCCAGGCCGGCCAGCACCGCTCCCGCCGACAGGGGGCGGGCCCAGCCCGGCCGGGCCGCGGCCAGGCGCTTGGCCCGGTTGATGAGCCAGGCGAACAGGCGGGCGCCGAGGCCGCAGGTGACGCCGATGACCACGGCCCCGAGCAGGTCCCGCAGGTCGATGGGCGGCCGCCCGCTGACCGGGATCAGCGGATCGGTGCCGTGGATGGCGGCGAAGGCGGCGTAGCCCGAGGCCCCACCGACCAGGGCGGGGAGCAGGGCGCTGCTGGCCAGGTCGTCCTGGTAGGGGACCTCGAGGGCGAAGACGGCGCCGGTGGCCGGCGCCTTGAAGATGGCCGCCACGCCGGCCGCCGCCCCGGCCACCAGCGCCACGTGGCGGTCGACCCCCCACAGCACCCGGCGAAGCCGCTGGTGGACGGCGACGCCGATGGCCGCCCCCATATAGATGGACGGGCCCTCGTAGCCCATGGCCCCCCCGCCCCCCAGCGTGGCCACGCAGGCCAGGACCCGCCCCAGCGCCAGCCGCAGGTCGAAGCGGGCTTCGGGGTCAGGCACCGCTTTGATGTACTCGTCGGCGGTGGAGGGCGAGGCGCCATGGGCCAGCCAGCGCAACGCCGCCGCCGCCCCGACCAGGCCGACCAGCGGCCCCAGCACCTCGATGGCCACCGGCGCGGCCGTCAGGCGGGCCAGCAACGCGTCGGCGGTGATCGAGTCGAAGGCCGCCACCGCCAGGCCCGTCAGGCCGCCGATGACGGCGGCGAGGAGGACGGTCTCCCGCGTCCGGTCGAGGAGCGCCCGGAAGGCCGCGCCCCTCCGGTCGAAGCGCGCCCCGCCGACGGTCACGGCGACCAACTTACGGCCTGGCGCCGAGCGGGCCCGGCAAGGCGGGCGGAAGGGCCCGGCCCGC
>JADMIO010955818.1_pt1 | contig 29253 bp, 23 predicted proteins | sample 8958161 | NCBI WGS metagenome assembly JADMIO01 (sample SAMN16585339, study PRJNA669376) | soil metagenome | isolation source: Crop rotation soil | place: USA: Cullars Rotation, Alabama | collected 2011 | reverse complement strand
CGGAGCCGTGGCGATGCAGGACGGGACGGCTTCCACCGCCGAGGTCACGTTGATCCTGCTGACCTTGTCCTTGATGAATAAACCGCGAACCACGACGGTGTGATCTCTCATCGTCGGCAGGTTGAACTCGCTGACGCCGATCAGGCGGAAGGTGTTCTTGCCGTCGGGCGCCGTTGACGGGATGTCCTTGCCTTGCGCCTGGTTGGCGAGGCTTGGCACCGGGTCGGTCGCCGCGACGAGCATCCAGTTGGTCCCTTGTTCGCGCAAGCATCCGGTGACGCTGACGATGTCGATCTTCTTCGGCGCGGGCGATTGCGCCAGGAAAGACGTCAGGAGAAGAGTGAGCAACACGGCGGCTATCATAGCCGACGTTGCGCCGCTTTCTCCTCACCGTGCTGCTTCTTGGCGTCGCCGCGGCAGCAGCTGTCGCACACGAGGCTGAGAAAACCAGGGTTGTCTTGACTCTCTCGGCGGATGGCACGTTCGTGCTCGACGTCGCGAACGATCCAATGTGGTTGCTGCTGCGCCTCGAGACGTTCGCCGGCGGCACCGTGCCCGCGAATCTCACGACCGCTCAGCGCGATGCGCGCCTCGCGCAACTGACATCCGTCATGGCCGATCGCATCGTGCTTTTTGTGGACGCGCATGAAGTGAGGGCAACAACCGTCGAATACATTCCACCGAAAAATGATTCTGAGCCTTCTGCGGCTTTGGGAGTATATGCGCCTTATGCGGCCCTGGGATCGTCTGAGCCTTCTGCGGCCCTGGGATCCTCTGAGCCTTCTGCGTCCCTGGCGTCATTTCACTTCGTCGGCGTCATGCCGCGCGATGCGACTCGTCTGCGTTGGCTCTATGGCCTGGTCGCGGATCGTTATCCGCTCGAGATCCGGCAGCCAGATGGATCGTCAACGATCGAATGGATCGACGGCACGAATTGGAGCGACGTGATCGATCTCTCGCACAGCTTCGCGCGGCCGACTCGTCTCGAGATCATTCGCCAGTACTTACTGCTTGGCTACACGCACATCCTGCCGAAGGGACTGGATCACATCCTATTCGTGCTCGGCATCTTCCTGCTCAGCCCGCGCATCAAGACGATGCTGATGCAGGTCACGGCGTTCACGATCGCGCACTCCATCACCCTCGGCCTCTCGATGTACGGCATCGTCTCGCTCCCGTCACGCGCGGTCGAACCGCTGATCGCGCTCTCGATCGCCTACGTCGCAATCGAGAATCTGTTGACGCGCGAGTTGAAGCCTTGGCGGCTTGCGCTCGTGTTCATGTTCGGATTGCTGCACGGCCTCGGATTCGCCGGCGTGCTGCGCGAGCTGGGATTACCGCGCGATGAATTCCTCACCGCGCTGCTGACGTTCAATCTCGGCGTCGAAGGCGGTCAGCTGACGGTGATCGGGGCGGCGATGGTCGTCTGCGCACCGTTCATGAAAAAAGGCTGGTATCGCCAACGCGTGGTGATACCAGCCTCGATCGTGATCGCCGCGATTGGCGTTTACTGGTTCATCGTACGGCTGACGTTTTAGCGCCTGTCGTCGGCACGAACTTCTGGATGCGCTGACCGTAAGTGTCCGCCGCGTACACCGCGCCCTTCGAATCGACGACGATGCCGTGGACCCAGTCGAATTCGCTGGGGCCCCAGCCCTGCTTGCCCCAGGTGGCGAGGAGCTTCCCGGTCTTGATATCGAGCTTGTGGACGCGCTCGAGAGCGTGATCGGCCACCCACAAGATGCCGTCGTCACCCTTGCGGGAAATATTGACGTCCCACGGATTCCATCCAGGAACATTGATCTCGCGCAGATAGTTCAAGTTCTTGTCAAAAACCTGCACGCGATGGCCTTCGCGATCGATGATGTAGAGATTCTCCTGCGCATCAACTGCCAGCTTATGTGGAAGATTCCACTCACCGGGACCGGTCCCTTTATCCGTCGGCCCGCCGGCACCTTTTGCGACTTGTTTGAGGAGTTTGCCGGTCTTGTCGAACAGCAGTACGCGGTTATTGCCGTAGCCGTCGGTCACGATCATGTTGCCGTTGTGAAGAATGGCAATGCCAGATGGCAGATTCAGATGCGTCGCATCCGTCCCCTTCTCCCCCGTCACACCCAGCTGCAGCAAAAACTTATCCATCGTCGGATTGAGCTTCACGATGCGATGGGCGTCGCGTTCGATGATGTAGATATTGCCATCCCAGTCGACACCGCCCGAGTGCTGCCAGTCCTTGTTGATCTTCTTGCCGTTGATTTCCTGGTCGGCGCCGGCGGCGATCATCTTGCCGTCGGTGTTGAAGATCATCACCGGCTTGACGCCGCGGTTGAACACGTAGATGCGATCGTGTTGATCGATCGCCAGGCCCGAAATGCCGGGCTGATTGCTCGGGCCATTCGGATTGGCGTTCCCGCCGCCACCGCCGCCACCCGTTGCGCGGCGTGCCGCGGCCTGCGCATCGCGCTCTGCCGGAGGCGGAGGCGGCGTCTTCATCCCGAAGAACAGATCGGGCGGCAGCGTCGGCCAGTTCGGCACCAGCTTGTAGCCGCCATCGGTGGGCGCGGCCGCGGGCGCCGGCGTCTGCGCCGACAGTGAAGCAAACATCGCGGCAACCGCGAGTGCGACTAGCGTGACAAGAATAGGTCGTCGCATATACTCTCCGCGCGTGAGAATACACCGAATGCAGTCACCAATCAGCAGTCGGCAGTTCAGAGTTGCAGCCTTCAGTCTTAGTCTCGCGGCCGTCGTGCCGCTGGGCGCGCAACAAGTGCCGAAAGGACAGATGCCCATTCTGGGTCGGCCCACCGACAGCACCGACGCGGTGCCGCTGCTCGACTTCGAAAATTATTTCGTCGGTAAATGGGACTTCGAGTGGTTGATGCCCGAGAGTCCGCTTGGCCCGGCTGGTCCGTACTCGGGGACGACGATCTATTCGAAGATCGACGACAAGACGTTTGAAGCGGTGACGCAGGGCGAGGGCCCGGCCGGCAAGTTCGAGACGCGCGAGCGCATCGTCTACGACAAGGAAAAGAAAACGATCGCGCGCGACGTCACCGATTCGCGCGGCTTCAGCTACAAGCAGTCAGGTCCGGTGGGTGGCGATCTGGGCGGGATTTACAACGTGCACTTCGAGAGCACGCCGTTCACGATCAATGGCAAGTCGGTGCAGCTCAAGAACTCGCTGCGATTGCTCTCGCCACTCAACTACCGAGTGGCGAGCTCAATCTCCGTCGACGGCAGCCCTTTCACCAACCTGGGGAATCCCTGGTGGCGAAAAACGCCGTAGTTATTTCTTCTGGTCGATCTTGATTTGCTTGAGCGTTTCGGTCTTCGGCTCAAGCACGCCGGTGCCCGCCGGAAACTTGTTGGCGCTCAGGATGTGCGCAACGATGTCGGCCTTCTGATCGGGCGGCACCGAGCTCGGCCCGCTCGGCGGCATCGAGATGCGGATGCGCTCGTAGAGGTCGCCGACCGTCAGGTCCGTCCAGTTGCCCATGAAATCCGAGCCGGTCAGCGCCGGCGCGAATCCATCGCCCGCGAGGTCGTTGCCGTGGCACTCGGAGCAATTCGCCTTGAAGGCGGCCGCGCCGCGATCCGCCTGCTCTTTCGAGAAGACGCCATCCCACACCGACTTGGCGCCCTGCGCCGGAGCCGCCGTCTGCTTCGCCTGCAGCGTGCCGTAGGAGAGGCTCGCGAGGAACACCACCGCCAGAGTTCCGAACATAAACCGTAGCTTCATGACTCGATTGTAACAGGTGCTGAGTGCTCAGGTGCAGCGGCGCTACCGCGCGGGCCAGAGCCAGGCAGCGCCGCGCACACCGCTCGAATCGCCATGCTTGTTGCGGACGAGCCGGGTGTCGACGCGGTCGGAAAAGATATACGGCGTCCACAACCGCGGCACGCGATCGTAGAGCCGCGCGATGTTCGACAGTCCGCCGCCCAGCACGATCACGTCGGGATCGATCACGTTGATGATCGACGCGATCGCGCGCGCGAAGCGGTCTTCGTAACGTTCGAGACACTGAAGCGCGAGCGGATCGCCGCGCTCGGCACGCGCCACGATGCTGGCAGCGTCGAGCGTCGTTCCGCCGTGCGACGCATACTCTCGCGCCAGCGCCGGACCCGAGAGAAACGTCTCGATGCATCCCGATCGTCCGCAGTAACACAACGGACCCGGACGCTCATCGTCCGTTGGCGCCGGCAGCGGATTGTGTCCCCACTCGCCGCCGATCGCGTTTGCGCCAACGATGACGTTCCCGTTGACGACAACGCCGCCGCCGGTCCCGGTGCCGATGATCACGCCGAACACCACGGCGGCTCCAGCGGCCGCCCCGTCGGTCGCTTCCGAGAGCGCGAAACAATTGGCGTCGTTCGCGAGCCGCACGGGCCGCCCGAGCGCCGATGACAGATCGTCGCGAAGATCGGAGCCGTTCAACCAGGTGGAGTTGGCGTTCTTGATGCGACCGGTCGCGGGCGAGATCGTGCCAGGGATGCCGACCCCGACGCGGCTTCGCGCCTCAGGCGCTTCGTCGCGGTCGGCCCCCGCAGCTTGCTCGATAGCGGTCACCAGATCGGCGACGGCACGCACGGTGTCGTCGTAGTTGCCGCGCGGAGCGGCGATGCGGCGCCGCTCGATCTCGCGGCCGTCGTCCGCGAGCGCGAGTCCCTCGATCTTGGTACCACCCAGATCGATTCCGATACGCATCAGCAATTATTGAACGCGGGCGATCAAGATGGCGGGTTATCGGTAGGCGGCGCCGCGCAACCCTTCGCCGGGACGCTCGTTGGTGATCTTTCCGGCCGAAACAACTGCCTTGCCGTTGACGAGCACGTGCTCGATGCCCTGCGAGTAATGCGTCGGATCGACATACGTCGACACGTCGCGCACCGTCGCCGGGTTGAAGATCGTGACGTCCGCCTTCATGCCCGGGCGCAGGATGCCCCGATCGGTAAGGCCGACACGAATCGCCGGCCGCGAGGTGAAGCGGCGGATCGCTTCTTCGAGCGTGATCAATTTCTCGTCGCGCACGTACTTCCCGAGGATGCGCGTGAACGATCCCCACGCGCGCGGATGCGACTTCGACTCTGAGAACGGCCCATCTTCGGCGCGCGCGCCCGAATCCGTGCCGATCGAAATCATCGGGCTCTGCAGCGCCAGCTTCACGTCGTCTTCACGCATGATCGAGATGATCACGCTGGTCTCGCCGCGGTCGGCGATCACGAGATCCATCGCCGCATCGCGCGGATCCTTGCCCATCTCCTTGCCGATCTCGACGAGGTTCTTGCCTTCCCACTTGCGCAACGCCGGATCGAGCACGGTCGAGATCATCACGCCGGCGCCGCCGCCCGATCCGTACCACTGGTTCTCCCAGTCCTTGGCGTTCGGATCGTCCATGTCCTTCTTGATGCGCGCCCGCAGCGTCGGATCGTTGAGACGTCGCAACATCGAGTCGAGTCCGCCTTCACGCACCCACAACGGCAGGCACGCATCGAGACCGTTCGAGGCGCGATCGTAGGGATACATGTTCGCGGTGACATCGAGACCGCGCGCGCGGGCCGCCTCGAAGTACTTGAGCACTTCGGGCATGCGTCCCCAGTTCGCCTTGTAGGCGGTCTTCAGATGCCACACCTCGGCGGGGATGTTCGCGCGCTCTGCGACCGCGAACACCTCATCGAGCGATTGAAGGATCTGCGCGGATTCGGATCGCTGATGCGAGATGTAGATGCCGCCGTACTGATGCGCCACCTTGGCGAGCTCGACGATCTCGTCGGTCGAGGCGAAGCGGCCCGGCACGTACTGCAGCGATGTGCTGACGCCGAGCGCGCCGTGCTGCATCGCCTGCTCGACCAGCTTGCGCATCGCGTCGAGGTCGGCGGCGGTCGCCGTCTTCTGGCCGCTGCCCATCACATAGGCGCGCAGACCGCCGGCGCCAACGAACGTGCCGACGTTGATTGCCGGACGATTCTTCTCGAGGCGCCCGAAATACTCGCTGAGCGTGCGGAAGTCCAGCGCGACCTTGAAGCGATCGAACTGCGGCTGCGATGACTTCGCGAGCGCGTCGTTCAACGGCGCGATCGACGAGCCCTCGCCGGTGATCTCCGTCGTCACGCCCTGCGTGATCTTGCTCGCGGCGCGCGGATCGACGAGGACGTTGAACTCGGATTGGCCGAGCATGTCGATAAAGCCGGGGGCGACGACGAGATTCGAAGCGTCGATCTTGGTCTTCGCCTCACGATCCGCGAGTTGGCCAATGGCCGTGATGCGATCGCCGGTGATGCCGACGTCGGCGCGGAACCACGGCGCGCCCGTGCCGTCGACAACGCGGCCGTTGGTGATGAGGATGTCGAAAGAGGCGGGTGCAACGGGTGCAGCGGGTGCAACGGGTGCAACAGGTGCAGCGGGTGCGGCGGGTGCGGCAGGTCGACATGCGGTGAGCGCGCACACCACGCACGCAAGAATCGCCGATCGCTTCATGGGCATGCGCAAATCCTATGTAGAATCACTGACGGATGTCGAGCGAGTCTTCGCCCAAAGGCATAACGGGCGCGATCTGGCCGATGGCCGCGTGCACGATCACCGGCCTGGCCCTCTACGTGACACGTGGCGTGCTCGACCAAACCGTGACCGCGAACGGCGTGATTCGCTTCGCGATGCTTCCGCCATGGGAGGCGCTGCTCGGGTCGGTATGTCTCGGCGCGCTGCTGCTCGTCGGCATCGATCATCTCAACGCGCCGCGCGGCACCACGACCTTCAAGCGGCCGCGGCTCGGCGAGCTCGTGCTGCCGCTGTGTTCGCTGATCGTGCTGCTCCTGCCCTTCACGCCGGTCATTCCCGATCAGTGGCCGGCACTGCAAGCTCTCGCCGGCCCGATGGGCGCGATCGTCTGGCTCTCGGTGGCCGCGTTGCAGGTCTGGGTCCTGTGGCAATCGCGCTTGATCACGGCGCGGTCGATCGAGCGGTGGAGCTTGCGGTCGGTATCGATCGCAATTTTCGTTGCAACCGCGGCCGTTGCAGGCCTCGCGGCCGAGCGCCTGACGAACTCGGCGCTCTTTCCGTCCGGCGACGAGCCGCACTACCTGGTGATCGCCCAGAGCTTGTGGCGCGATCACGATTTGAAGATCGAGAACAACCACGTGCGCGGCGACTACCGCGAGTACTTCACGAGCGATCTCGACCCGCACTACTTGACGCGCGGCCGCGACGGTGAGATCTATTCGATTCACCCGATCGGCATGTCGATCCTGCTCGCGCCGGTCTACGCGCTCGCCGGTTACAAGGGCGCGGTGTGGGCGCTGATCCTGATGGGCGCGCTGGCCGCATCGATCGCGTGGCGCTGGACGGTCCGCACACTGAACGCACCAGGCGCGGCAACATTCGCGTGGGCGGCGATCGCGTTATCCGCGCCGTTCATGTTCAACACGTTCACGGTCTATCCGGAAATCGCCGCCGGTCTCGCGGTGATGTTCGCGCTATCGACGACCCTCAAGACGAATACGGAACGATCGGGACTGCTGCCCTGGCTCGCGGTCGGCATCGCGATCGCCACGCTGCCCTGGCTCAGCACGAAGTACGCGCCGATGTCCGCCGCCTTGCTTCTCGTCGTGATTTTCCGTTTCCGTCGTGAAAAGGGACCTGCCACATTTTTACGGGATTCGAAAGTCTGGACGATCGTCGCAATTTACGCAGTGTCGCTCGCGGCGTGGTTCGCATTTTTCTACGCGATCTGGGGAAATCCGCTACCGATGGCGCCGTACGGATCGCTGGTTCAGACCACGCCGAAGAATTTGCTGTTTGGCGGCCCAGGACTGCTGTTCGACCAGGAGTACGGATTACTTGCGTACGCGCCGGTCTACATCCTCGCCGCGACCGGCCTCTACCAGATGTGGCGCGCCGGCGGCGACCTGCGCCGCCAGGCGATCGAGATCACCTTTATATTCACCGCGCTGCTGGCAACGGTCGGCGCGTTCGGCATCTGGTGGGGCGGTTCGGCGGCCCCAGCCCGTCCAATCGCGTCCGGCCTGCTGTTGTTGATGCTGCCGATTGCGATGGCGTTTCGATCCGCGCCGCTTGGATCGCCGCGTCGGGCCGCGCAGCACCTGCTGCTCTGGATCGGCGCGGGCATTGCGATCACGCTGGCGATCGGGCAAGACGGCCTGTTGATCAACAACGCGCGTGACGGCAGCTCGGCGCTGCTCGACTTCTGGTCGCCGCGCTGGCAACTGTGGTCGCTGGCGCCGACTTACATCGCTGATCGCTGGTTGTTCGCGACGCTCAACACCGCGTGGTGGCTGATCGTAGCCGCGGGTGCATCGACGCTCCTCGCGCGGACGCGCAGCACCCGCGCGGGCGTATCCGCGCTGTATGCATTCGTCGTCCTGGCGGCGGCGTTGATCGTGATCGCCATCACCATGCCGCTATTGCCGACGTCGCGGCCGCACACGTCGATCGATCTCGGCGCGCGCTCGCGCCTGGCCGCGCTCGACGGCTTCGATGCACGCGCCCGCCCCGCATCGATCGTTTACGATCCGCTCCGCAAGGGCGCCGCGACCGACGCGCTGCCGCAGCTGGTCGTCGGCGTCGCGCCGATGCAGCGTTCGGATCCGCAGCCGGTCCGCGTGATTCACAACGGTCGCTTCTCGCTGCCGGCGGGAACGTATTTGCTCACCGTGAAGTTCAACGATCGCGCGCCCGCAGGGTCGTCCGCGCTCGCACTGCAAGTGGGCCGCAACGGTCCGCCGCTGCACACGTGGACGATCGACGCCAAGCCGGGCGAATCGTTCCAGGCCTCCTTGTGGCTACCGCTCGATCAGAGCTTCGTCGGCCTGCGCGGATCGAGCGAATTGGAGCGCGGTATCGCATCGATCTCGTTCGCGCCGACGTCGATCGTTGACGCGGGCGACCGGCCGCGCGTGCCGCTCGTCCTCGCGTCCGCGGAATATCCTGCCGCCGACCTGTTCTTCCATGACGAGCAGTTGTATCCGGAGGCGCAGGGCTTCTGGACGATCGGCGCACATGCCTCGCACGTCACGGTGGCGGTGCCGCCGAATCATCCAGGCCCGCTGATGCTGCGCATCCATCCCGGCGCGAAGCCGAATCACGTCACGATCAGCACGTTTGGCTGGGAGCAAAGCTACGATCTCGTTCCGGGGCAAGCCGCGGAAGTGCAGCTACCGCCGCCGACCGAAGGCGTGATTCCATTGACGATCGCATCGAGCACGGGCTTCTCGCCGAAGGAGTTCGATCCGCAATCGACCGATCGTCGCTTCCTTGGCATCTGGGTCGAAGTGAAAGAAGGGACGGCGAAGACGCCATGACGCTGGCCGATCTGCGACGCGAGTATGCGAGCCGCGCGCTCACCGAAGAGGATGCGGACGCGGATCCGTTCCGGCAATTTCACGTCTGGTTCGAGGAGGCGCTGAGCTCGCAGTTGACCGACGCCAATGCGATGACGCTCGCGACCGCGTCCGCGAATGGCGAGCCTGCGGCGCGAATCGTACTGCTCAAAGGCGCCGACGAATCAGGCTTCGTCTTCTACACGAATTACGACAGCGCGAAAGGGCGCGATCTCGCCGCGAATCCGCGCGCGTGCCTGTTGCTGTTCTGGCCCGAGCTCGAGCGGCAGGTGCGCATCACCGGAACGGTTGCGAAAACCGAGACGGCGCAGTCCGATGCGTATTTCCATTCGCGACCGGTCGAGAGCCAGATCAGTGCGGCGATCTCGAAACAGAGTCAGCCGACCGCAAATCGTGCCGATCTCGAACGTCGCTATGCGGACGCGCTCGAGAAGTACCGCGGCGCGATCGTGCCGCTGCCGTCGAACTGGGGCGGCTACCGCGTCACGCCGCACACGATCGAATTCTGGCAAGGGCGCAAGAGCCGCTTACACGATCGGCTTGTCTACACCAGACAGGCGGACGGATCGTGGTCGCGCTCGCGCCTCGAGCCCTAGCGGCTTGCGGCTTGCGGCTTGCGGCTTGCGACCTGCGGCTTGCGGCTTGTTAGTTAGTCGATAACTCCCTCACCGACGCGCACGGCTTTTCCTCCAACCTGCACGCGCGTAATCGCGCCGCTTGCATCCTGCGCGATGCGCATGTGCAGACGACTCGGCCGTCCCATCACCGCGCCTTGCAGGCTGACCATGTCCTGCATTTGATTGCGATCGGCGAGGCCGTGCCGGACCAGATAACAACCGAGCGGACCGGTCGCGCTGCCGGTCGCCGGATCTTCCGCAACGCCGGCACCCGGCGCGAACATGCGGCTGTACGCGATCACGCCTGGATCGACCGGCTCGCTGGTGAAGAAGAACACGCCGACGTGATTGCTCGCGAACGCGCTTTTGATGCGTCGCATCGCCGCCATGTCGGGCTCGGCCGCATCGACCGCCTTACGCGTCGCGACCGGGACGATGGTGAACGGATTGCCGCAGGAAATCTCTTCGATCGGCAGCCCGGTTGAATCGACGGCATGCGGATCGAGACCGACGGCGCGGATGATGTCCGGACGCGGCGTCGCCGGCTGTTTCACTTCCGGCAGCGACTGATCCATCCATGCGAATGCGAGCGTGTCGCCCTGCCACGTGAGCTCGACTTTCGTCGGGCCGACGCCAAGACCGAATACAAAGCGTTCCATGCCCGGTTTGATCACGCCGAGCTCCGCGAGCGCGAACGTGCTGCCAATCGTCGGATGTCCCGCCATGGGCAGTTCGGTGCCCGGCGTAAAGATGCGCATGCGCACGTCGGTTCCCGGCGCTTCGGCAGGGAGAATGAACGTGCACTCGGAGAAATTCATCTCCTTGGTGATCGTCTGCATCTGCTCGGTCGACAGGCCGCGCGCGTCATGGAACACCGCGAGTTGGTTGCCTTCGAACTTGCGGTCGGTAAACACGTCGTAATGGAGATAACGCATCAAAAGATTCTAGTGCCGGGAATACAATCCCGGCGTGCGGATTCTCCTCGCCGCGGTGCTGGCTCTGATACCGAGATTGGTTACCGCGCAGTCGTTGATCATCACCGCGCCAGCGGCGCCCGGCGGCGGCTGGGATCAAACCGCGCGGGCGATGCAGCGCGCGCTGCTCGCGATCGAACCCGGCGCCAACGTGCAGGTCGACAACGTGCCCGGCGCGGCCGGCACCATCGGCCTCGCACGATTCATTCAAAGCGAGCGCGGCAATCCCAATGCGCTGCTGGTCACCGGCCTGGTGATGGTGAGCGGCGTCATCACCAACCAATCACCCGTCTCCCTCGCCGACACGACGCCAATCGCGCGGCTGACCGGTGAATACGAAATCATCGTCGTGCCGGCGGCAAGCCGCTATCAGTCGATCCGCGATCTCGTCGCGGCCTTCAAGAACGATCCGGGCGCGATCGCGTGGGGCGGCGGATCTGCCGGCGGCACCGACGATTTGCTCGTGCGACTGCTTGCCGAGCAGGTCGGGCTCGCGCCTTCGCGCGTGAACTACATCGCTTTCTCCGGCGGCGGCGCGGCGCTCGCAGCGGTTTTGAGCGGACAGTTGTCGGCCGCGGTCAGTGGCTACGCCGAGTTCGCAGGTCAGATCGCCGCGGGACAATTGCGCGTCCTCGCCGTATCAAGTCCGCAGCGCGTTGATGGCATTGATGCGCCGACGCTGCGCGAATCCGGCATCGACCTCGATCTCGCAAACTGGCGCGCGATCGTCGCCCCGCCGGGCCTGTCCTCCGCCGAGCAAGAGACGTTGCTGCAACGCATGACGACGCTATCGAAGAGCGCGGCGTGGCACGAGGCGCTGACAAAGAACGGCTGGGAGGATCAGTTTCTCGCCGGTGTGCCGTTTCGACAGTTCCTTCTCGCCGAGCAGTCGCGGATTGGCGCAGTGCTGCTCCGCCTCAATGCGGCGAACGGGAACACACCCGCAACACACGCCATCATGCTGACGCCGAATACGCTCCCGTCGCTGATCGGCGGCATCTTCCTGGTCGTGCTCGCGCTCACCGCGGTGCAACTCTTTCGGGCTCCTCCGCGGTTTGATCCCACCGGCTCGCGAATGGCGCTCGCGATCGTCAGCGCGCTCGTGGTTCTTCCTGCGATCTTCGTCACGGCCGGGTTCATTCCGTCTTCCACCATCTTGTTCTCTGCATCGGCGGCAGCGTTACGCGGCGATCGTCCGTCGACTCGCAGTCTCGCTGTCGACGTCATCGTCGGCGGCATTTTCTCGATTGCTCTCTTCGTCATCTTCACGCGCGGACTCGGAGTGTCGCTGCCTGGACCGGCGTTGCGCTGATGCGCGAACTACTAAACGGCTTCGCCGTGGCGACGACCCCCGCCAATCTGATGTGGGGACTTGCCGGCACCACGCTCGGCACGGCCGTCGGCGTGCTGCCGGGAATCGGACCGGCGTTGACCGTCGCGTTGTTGTTGCCGATCACCTACACGCTCGATCCCACCGCGGCGCTGATCATGTTCGCCGGCATCTATTACGGCGCGATGTATGGCGGATCGACGACGTCCATCCTGCTGAACACACCGGGTGAGAGCGCGACAATCGTGACGGCGATCGACGGCCACCAGATGGCGCGCAACGGGCGCGCCGGCGCCGCACTCGCGACAGCGGCGATCGGATCGTTCGTCGCCGGCACGCTCGCGACGCTCGCTCTGAGCGTCACCGCGCCGCTGATGGTCCGCGTCGCCCTCGCGTTCGGATCAGCCGAATACTTCTCGCTGATGATGCTCGCCTTCGTCATGGTGACGACCATGTTGGGCGCATCGCGATTGCGCGGCTGGTTGAGCCTGCTGCTCGGACTCACTCTGGGATTCGTCGGCATCGACGGATTGAGCGGGCACGCTCGATTCACGTTCGGCATCGCCTACTTGCTCGATGGCCTCGATCCCGTGATCGTCGCGATTGGATTGTTCGCCGTTGGTGAAACGTTATGGATCGCGAGTCTTGGTCCCGCTGTAGATGAACTGCTGCCGGTGCAAGGATCGTTGTGGATGACCGGCGAAGAGTGGCGGCGCTCGTGGAAGCCGTGGTTGCGCGGCACGGCGATCGGCTTTCCGCTCGGCGCTCTACCGGCCGGCGGCGCCGAATTGCCGACGCTGATTTCCTACGCGACCGAAAAACGACTCTCAAAACGACCGGAGGAATTCGGGCGCGGCGCCATCGAGGCGGTGGCAGGTCCTGAAGCGGCGAATAATGCATCCGCGGCAGGCACACTTGTGCCGCTGCTCACGCTCGGCTTGCCAACGTCGGCGACAGCGGCGGTGTTGCTCGCTGCGTTTCAACAGTTCGGACTGCAGCCGGGACCACTGCTGTTCGAGCATGAGCCGAGACTGGTGTGGGGTGTGATCGCGAGCCTCTACATCGGCAACGCGATGCTGTTGATCCTCAACCTGCCGCTAGTCGGCCTCTGGGTGAAGCTGCTGTCGATTCCGCGGCCTTGGCTCTACGGCGGCATTCTCGTCGTCGCATCGCTGGGCGCGTTCAGCGTGCATCGGTCCGCAGGCGATCTCGTGTTGATGGCGGGGATCGGCGTGACGGGATTCCTGCTGCGGGCGATCGATGCGCCCGTGGCGCCGGTGATGATCGGCCTGATCCTCGGACCAGCAGCCGAACAGCATTTGCGACGTGCGCTGTCGATCAGCCAGGGCGATTGGACAGTGTTGCTGACCCGCCCGCTCTCTGCCGCATTGCTCGTACTCGCAGCGACACTGCTCGCATGGACGCCAGTGAGCCGTCTTGTCCGCCGTAGCGCGAAGCGCGAAGGCGGACATAGAATCGAATCATGAAACTGACTGACTTGTTCGGCGGCAGCAGCGGCGCCCCGGCGGATCAATTTCCGGATCCCGCCACCGACGTGCCGCCCGATCCCACCGGCACGCCGCAATCGGTCGTGCTGGGCGGCGGCTGCTTCTGGTGTACCGAGGCGGTGTTCGTGAAGCTCGATGGCGTGATCTCGGTCGTCTCCGGATACGCCGGCGGCACCGCTGACACGGCGGACTACAAAAGCGTTTGCAGCGGCACGACCGATCATGCCGAAGTGATCCGCGTGCGCTTCGATTCAACCCGCATCTCGTTCGGCCAGATCCTGAAAGTGTTCTTCGCGATCGCGCACGATCCGACGCACCTGAATCGCCAGGGGAACGACATCGGCCGGCAATATCGATCCGCGGTCTTTTATGCGGACGAGGATCAGCGCCGCGTCGCCGAGGCGTACATCAACCAGCTGAAAGAGGCGAAGGTGTTCGACTCGCCGATCGTGACGACGCTAGAACCGCTCGAGCAGTTTTTCGAAGCCGAGGATTACCACCAGAATTTTGTCGCCCGCAATCCGGCGCAGCCGTACGTCGCCGCGGTGGCGATGCCGAAGGTGAAGAAGCTCGAAAAGGCGTTCGCGGACAAACTGAAAAAAGCGACATAATACGAAACACCGTGCGCTCGTAGCTCAGTTGGATAGAGCACTTGGCTTCGAACCAAGGGGTCGCAGGTTCGAGCCCTGCCGAGCGCAAACCTCATATGCCCCGCGGCGTCTCATCCAACTGGCCGGAGTTAAGCGACGAGGAGCTGCTGAAACTGCGCCTCAGCGACCTGCCGCTGAAGCTCGAGGGGACGGTCCTCGAAACGCGTGTCGATCAGCTCAAACGCGAGCTCGCCGAGCGCGGCCTTAATTTCCCTCTGCACTTTTATCTCTCCGACGAGTGGTTCACGCCCGACGGCGAAATGTCGATGGCGGTGCCGTTCTATCTCGCGCATCCGCGCCTCGAGCGCCTCGAGAAGGCGCAGATGCTGGCGGTCGAAGGCGGCGACTACGAATGGTGCATGCGCATCCTGCGGCACGAGGCCGGTCACGTGATCGACAACGCGTACAAGCTGCGGCTGCGTCCGAAAAGGCGGCGCCTGTTCGGCAGCCCGTCGAAGCCGTATCCGGAGTTTTACGCGCCGCGTCCTTACAGCAAGCGCTACGTGCTGCATCTGGACCCGTGGTACGCGCAGAGTCACCCCGACGAGGACTTCGCGGAAACGTTTGCCGTGTGGCTGACGCCGGAGTCCGACTGGAAAACGCGCTATGCCGGGTGGCCGGCGATCAAGAAGCTGCAGTACATGGATGAATTGATGAAGGAGCTCGCCGGCAAGCCGCCGCGGCTCGACAAGTGCGAGGAGGTCGATCCGTTACGGCGCCTGCATCGCACGCTGCAGTATCACTACAAGAAAAAGCGCGGCCACTACGGCGTCGATCATCCGAACTTTTACGATCGTGACCTGCGCAAGTTGTTCTCCGACGCGCCCGCGGATGCATCGCACATGACGGCGGCGCAGTTCCTCGGCTGGCATCGCCGCCACGTGCGCCGCATCGTGGCGGACTGGACCGGCATCTACCAATACACGATCGACAAAGTACTCGAGGACATCATCGTCCGATGCCGCGAGCTCAAGCTCCGCCTCGCCGCTGGTGAGGAAGAAACCCTCCAGGAATTCACCGTGCTGTTGACGGTGCAGGTGATGAACTACCTGCACAGCGGCCGCCACAGGATTGCCCTTTGAAACCACAACGAGTGCTGGCGCTTGTCCACAAGGGACTCGAGCCCCCCGACGAGAAAGTCGACAAGACCACGGCGCAGACCGCCGAGTGGCGCATGGAGTACGACGTCGTCCGCACGCTCAAGGCGCTCGGTCACGAGCTGCGCGTCATCGGCGTGCACGATGACCTCACGCCGATCAGGACGACGATGGATGACTTCAAGCCGACCATCACGTTCAACCTGATGGAAGCGTTTGACGACATCATCGTCTTCGATCAGAACGTCGTGAGTTATCTCGAGTTGCTGAAGGTGCCGTACACCGGCTGCAATCCGCGCGGGCTGACGCTGTCTCGCGACAAGGCGCTCGCGAAGAAGCTGATGTCGTACCACCGCATCCCGGTACCGGATTTCCTGGTCGTGCCGCTCGGCGGCAAGGCGAAGCTGCCGAAGCGCTTGCAATATCCGTTGATCGTCAAGTCACTTACGTACGAATCGTCGACCGGCATCTCGCAGGCGTCGGTCGTGGCGAACGACGAGCAGTTGGCCAAGCGCGTGCAGTTCATTCACGACACCATCATGACGCCCGCCATCGTCGAGGAATTCATCGACGGACGCGAGCTGTACTGCGGCGTGATCGGCAACGATCGCCTGCAGACGTTCCCGGTGTGGGAGATGTCGTTTGCGAAGATGCCGGAGAACAACTGGAAGATCGCGACCGAGCGCGTCAAGTGGAGCGTCAAGTACCAGAAGAAGCACGGGATCGATACCGCGCTGGCGGGCTTGAGCGATGAGCAGGCCGCAAAGGTGCAGCATCTCTCGAAACGCGTCTATCGCGCGCTCGATCTGTCGGGTTACGCGCGCATCGACCTGCGCATGAAGGAAGACGGGCAGCTGTTCGTGATCGAGGCGAACCCGAATCCGCAGCTCGCGCAGGGCGAGGACTTCGCGGAGTCCGCGCGCCGCGCCAACGTGTCGTACGCGAAGTTGATCGAGCGCATTATCGGCCTCGGGCTGCAATGGCAGCCGTCGCGCATGGCCTGATCGCGATCAGAACGCCGCGCGGATGCCGGCGTTGAACGTCCGGCCGTCCAGCGGCGCCCACGCATCGACGGTCCAGCGCCCGTCGATCGCCTGCGACGGCTTCACGAGCGGATCGAACGAGGTCTGCCGCACGTTGGTCAGATTCTCCGCGTTGACGAAGATGCGGATCTTGCCGACCTTCCGTTCCGCGAGCATCCCGAGGATCGAGTACGACGGCGATCGATCGCGATACGGATTCGCTTCCAGCCGTTGGGCGCCGGTGAAGTAATACTCGACGCCGACGCGGCCGATGCCGTCGCGTTCCCACATCCCCACTAACGAAACGCTGTTGGCGGGCGTCAGCGGCGATTCCATTCGCGTGCCGTTGTAATCCTCGCGCGATCGCACGAGTGAATAGGTGCCGGTCACCGAGAACGGCGCTTTCCGAACAGTGCCCAGCAATTCCAGGCCGGCGGTCGTCGCCGGTTCGTCGCTATTGCGAATCTGGTAGGTCGATTCGCGATCGACGATCAGCGCGTGTTGCACGGATGCGCCGAAGAACGTCGCGGTGATCGACGCCGGACCGAGCGCGTGCGTGAGGTCCACGGAATAACTGGTGCCGCTCTCGGCTTCGAGCGGCGTCGGTATCGACAATCGCGACAATCCCGCCGCCTCGGTCTCTTCGGTGATCGGCGTCGATGCAAAGAAGCCTCGGCCGATCGACGCGCGGCTGGTCCAGCCGTCTTTTCGCGCCAACAGCGAGACCCTCGGGCTGAAAAACGCGCCATAGGTGTGGTGCAGATCGAGACGCGCGCTCGCGGTCACGCTCGCCCAATCCGACACCCTGATGTCGTCCTGGCCGAAGATGCCTGGCGCGCGGTGAAAATACTCGAACTGGGGAACGTCTTCGGCGTCGAGCGATTCGCGCTCGAATGCGAGGCCGCCCACCCAGGAGTGCGAGCCGGTGGTGCCGCGAAATGCCGCTTCACCGAACACGTTGGTGTGCAAGTCTCGCTCGCGAACGGTGAAATACAGGTGATCGTGGCGCTGCATCGTGACGGCCGCGCGTGCCGTCAGCACGAATCGATCGCTGATGATGCGCTGCAGGCCGCCGCCAACGTCGAATCGCTTGGTATCGACAGACTCCGGCCCGCCGGTTTGCGCGAGCAGCGCGCTGGACTCTGCGCCGCCCTCACGCGATTCAATCGTGACGCCCATCGTCGCCGAGCCGCTCGCGCCGTGACCGTCGTCCCAGAACAATCGCGGCCGGATGACTCCGCGCGAATAGCCCGCGACGTCATTCCAGCCGTCTTCGTCGATGTCGTTCTTTGTTTGATGATGCAGTCCGGCCAGCAGCGTTCCGGAGAGGTGCGTCGCGAGCGATCGTGAAAGAAACGCGACGCCGTCGGTCGTGCCGATCGTCGACTGATTGAACAGCACTTCGCCAAACGGTTTCGCTTGTGGCCGCCGTGCCACCAGGTTGATCACGCCGCCCATCGCGCCGGCGCCGTACAACGCCGAGGCCACGCCCTTGATCACTTCAACCTGGCCGAGATCCATTGGTGGAATTTGCAGCAGCCCGAGTCCGCCGACCTGCTGGCCCGCGAGCGGCAAGCCATCGAACAGCACGCGCGTGTAACGGCCCTTCATGCCCTGGATGCGCACGCTGGCCGCGCCGATCGACGAGGACGTCGTCTGCACGCGCATCCCGCCCATCTCGTTCAGCATCATGACGATGTCGCCGGGCGTCATCATCATTTTCTCTTCCACTTCCTCGCGGTTCAGCACTTCGACGCGAGTCGGCTGATCGTCGATGCGTTCACCTGACCGAGTCGCCGTCACGACAACGGTTTCTTCGATCTCGACTGGATCGGGCTCTGACGGCGGCTTCTGCTCGGACTGCGCGTGTGCAGCGGTCCCCAGCAGCAGCGATTGCGCAACGGCGACGATGAGGCGCCGCAGGGTCAAGATTTGATCAACTGCTGGAATTCCGGGAGCGTGCGCATCTTCTCGAAGGCGGGATCGGTTGCCGCCTCGGCTTTCCACTGGCGCGGCTGTCGCGAGATCGCCATCGACAGCTGCTGAATCGCCGACTTCGTATCGCCGGACTTCGCGTAGATCTGCGCGAGCGCATACATCGCCTGCTCGTTGCGCGGGTTGATTTCGAGCGCCTTCTTCGCCTCGGCGATCGCATCCGCGTGCTTGCCTGCCTTCGACAACTCCCCGGCGCTCGTCAGCAATCGCTGCGGCACGCCCATCGTCATGTTGAGTAACCGGCGCAGCTCGATGAACGGCTGTGCGGAGTCATCGACGCGGACATCGACGACGCGCTCGACGGTGGAATCGGAGCCCGGCGTGATGGGGCGGACGACGAGCAGGCCGGCGGATTCCATGCCGCGAGTATCGCCACCCTTCGACTGGCCGGCATCGAGCGCATCCATCAACCGTTCCGCCATCGAACCCTTGCCGGCGCGATATGCCGCCGCCATCGCTTCGACAACCGCGCGACTGGCAAGCGTGTTGCCTTGAACGGAGAAGTTTTCACCGGTGACGTGACCGGCATACCCGCCGAGGTGAACGAGATCTTTCGGATCGGAATTGCGATCGATGACGCGTTTGCCGGTGTAGACCGCGGAGCGGCCTTTGTTGTCGATGACAGCGACCTGTCGCGTATCGCGCCCGGGATCTTCATCGGTGATGCGCTTCACCACCTCTTCCGGTGACAGCCCCTGCTCGAGCAGTGCGATCGCCTTTGGTCCATACATGCGATTGGCGGACGCTTGGGTCGCCACAGCGCCAACGCCCGCTTTCGCGTACGGCACGGCGGCACCCGCCCCGAATGCGCGCGACTGGACCCCGACGCCGAACTCGTTCGTCGCCGGATCGAAGGCAATGATCGAGAAGGTCCCGAACCAGGGGTCGGGCCCCTCACCGGCTTTTTGCGCCGGTTTGACGTCTTGAGCATGCAGGGTCGTGATCGCGAGAAGCGCCGCGAACATTACTCGTTTCATGACGTGACAGTTTAACTAACAATGGTGGGGATGATGATTCGATTCGCAGCGGTCACGGTCGCAGTGCTCGGAATGACCACAGCGGCGCTCGCGCAAGATCCAACGAAGACGCTGCCCGATTTCTACAAAGTCGAGCTCGAGAACGACTACGTGCGTGTCGTGCGCGTGCATTACGACGCCGGCGCGAAGCTGCCGGCGCACACCCATGCCGCTGGAACGACGGCGTACGTTTATCTGAACGATTCAGAAGGCGTCGTGTTTCGGCACGTCGGCGGAATGACATCGGTGATCAACCGGGCGCCGGTGAAAACCGGCGCGATGCGACTGTCGACGGGGCGCGAGGAAGCGCACGAGGTTGAGAACACCTCCGCGGCGCCGAGCGACTTCCTGCGCATCCAGTTGAAGACGATCAGCGGCGGCAACCTGCGTCGCCGGATCGCGCCGGACGAAGTGGAATTCACCGACAAGGACCTTCACATTACGCGGCTGCGCGTGAAGCCCGGCCAGACACTGGCGATAGAAACGAAGAAGGTGCCGGCGCTCCGCATCGCGATCCGCGAAGGCGTCAAGCAGTGGACCACGCCGCCGGCCGATTTCCTGCGCTGGCTGGATAAGGGCACGACGGAGGATTTTGCCGTGACCGGCGACTTCCCCGTCGACATCATCAAGATCGAATTTCTGACAAAGTCAAAGTAGGCCACAGAGACACCGAGACGCAGAGAACACTTTTTTTAAATTCCAAGGCCGCTTAGCAGCACTGGTATTTCAAAAACAGTCCATTGTCTACGTGTCAGGCACCTTAACATCCGGTTTTGATGCAATTCCTGCGTACCCTACGCGGGCGTCTTGTCCATTTCCTGCAATGCGCGCACACCCGTGCGCATGCCCAGCAGAAACGTCGCGATGCTGACGATCGCCGCGGCGGTGAACATCGCCACAATGAACCACCCCTGCGCCGTCGTCACCGGGCGATGGCGGAACACGGCGAACAAGTAGATGCTCGACGGCCATCCCAGTAACACGATCATCACAATGATGAAGAGGACCGCGAGGATCATGAACGCGACGCCGCCATACGATCCGGCGATCTGGCTCGGGTTGTCCGCGGCGAAGCGCGGATAGCGCGCACCGAGGCCGGTGGCGAGGCCGACCAGCGCGAACGCCATGAAGACGATTGCCACGGCGGACATGCGCTTCAAGAACGGATCGACGCCGAGCAGCTCATTGCCGGCGACGATCAGGATTTCCGTCAGCACCAACACCGGCACGAGGCCCGTCCAGAACTTCGACCACAAAAAGTCGCTCATCGAAATCGGCGCCGTGCGAATGATCCAGAACGCCGCGCCTTCCGCCGATACCGACGGGAAGACGAAGCGGACGGTGACCGTCGACATCACAAAACCCGCCATCGCCAGGTTCAAGAACGCGTAAATGTTTTTCAGGAACCCGCTCATGTAGGGGATGCGGTCCAGGTCCAACACGCGGAAGTTATAGAGATAGACCAGCATCAACGCCAGCAACAACAGCAGCTGCGACCACTGACTGACGTCGCGCAGGAACACTTTCAGGTCCTTGATCAGCAGATGCTTTCGCACCTGCGATAGCGGCAACAAACCGGCGATGCGATCGAGCATCCGCCACTGCGTGAAGCGCGCCTTGCGCGCCTCCTGGGCCTTGCTGAAACCCGCAAAGTGCCACCGCTCGAACGCCCATCCCACAATGACGACGGCCGCGAGCGCGCTCGACCACAACGCGGCAATGTGCAGCATGTCGCCGCTGCCTTTCAGGCCGGCAAACAGCGCCTCTCCAGCCCAGAACGACGGCAGCATCGGCGTAACCGGCGATTGCAGGGTCGCGAAGAAGTCGGTGACTTCCGGCATCGACTCCACTTTCATCAGGCGCTCCGGTTGTAGAAAGCGCAGCAGCAACACGATGCTGACGGCGAACATCAGTCCCATCAACATCAGGATGTCGCGGGCGCGACGCGCCGGGAACACGTTGACGAGCAGCAGCGTGACCGCCGATCCGAAGGCGACGGGAATGACCACGAACGGCACCACCGTCATCGTCGCGGTGACGATGAAGGACCACGGCGCGCATTTCGCCACGCCGATGCCGGCGAGGACGGGCAGCAGAAAGACCACCACCATCCAGCCCGCTTGCGCGACCGTGCGCGCGAAGCGCGCGAGGAACAGCCGCCGCGAAGCGACGGGCGCGGCAAGAATCAGCCGCAGATCATCGGAAAGAAAAAACGTCGAAAGCGCAGCCACGACGCCGCTGAAGGTTAGGAACGAGAGGAATGTCAGGAACAGCCACGACAGGCCGATGCGAACGAGATAGTCGCCGAGCTCTTCGTATTGCGCCGCCTGCCACGCGACCCAGAACGATCCGTAGAACAGCGCGCCCATGACGCCGAGGCCGACGGTGCCGAACAGCATCGCCCGCACCGAATCGCCCTTCTCGCGGCGTCGCGTCCGGTTGCGCGTCGCCCAGAGCGACGGCAGTAACAGAAACGGGAACGCGCGCGCGATCGCGGGCGCGCTCACACGATCTCCTCGATCTCCTGCAGGCCGCTGCCGCCCGTCAGCTTCAGGAACACCGGCGTCAATTCTTCGTTCGGCGATCCGGCCATCGATCGCAGCTCAGGCACCGTGCCGTGCGCGATGATCTTGCCCTTCAGGATGATGCTGATCAGGTCGCACATTTCCTGTGCGACTTCGAGCGTGTGCGTGCTCATCAGGATCGCGACGCCGTTCTGCGTCATCAGGCGGAACACGTCCTTGATCAATCGCGCGCCGCGCGGATCGAGGCCGACCATCGGCTCATCGACCAACACCGCCTTCGGGCGATGCAGGAACGCCGCGCTCATCACGAGGCGTTGCTTCATGCCGTGCGAAAAGCTCTCGACCAGCTCGTTCTGCCACTTGCCGAGCTCGAAGATCTCGAGCATCTCCTTGATGCGCGCATCGATGTCGCGATCGCTCATCCCGTAGAGTCCGGCGTGGAAACGCAGGAACTCGCCGGCCGTGAGCTTCTCGTAAATGAAAGGTCGATCGGGAATGAATCCGAGTGCCGCTTTCGCTGCTTCCGGTTCCGTCGCAAGGTCGTGACCGTTCACGACGACACGGCCGGATGTCGGCTTGAGGAGACCGGCAATGATCCGGATGCTCGTCGTCTTTCCCGCACCGTTCGGACCGAGGAAACCGTGAATTTGCCCGGGCGCTACGTTCAGCGACACGCCGTCGACGGCGGTGAAGTTGCCGTATCGCTTGACGAGATTCTCTACCGAGATCATCGGCCGCCTCCGGAGCAGGGCGACGCCCAGCAGCCGCACGGCTGACGACGCGGCAGGTCGATCGCGAGCGGTCGGATGTCGGTCGGCTGGCGACCGACGATGATCGGCGTCGAGTTCGGCACCACCTCCACATCCGACACGATGATTTTCGTGGTGCCGATCATCGGCAGGATCGCCGCCTGCTTGTCGAGGCCGCCGCGGGCCAGGCGCAAGTGCGTCGCATCCGTCGGGAATTGGTTGAGCGTTGGATCGACCGGCAGCCAGAGTCCGCGGTTGTTGCCTTCATCGATGTATACCTCGGGCCACGCGTGGTAATAGAACGCGCCGTGAAGATAGACGAGGCCGACGTTAATGCGCGCAGGAATGCCGATCGATCGCGCGAGCGCCACATAGAGCGCCGTGTGCTCGTTGCAATCGCCAACCTTCGTTCGCAGCACCTCGAGCGCCGATGGCAGGCTGACGGTCGGCTTCTTGTCGATCAGCGCGTTGACTTCGCGCGTCAGGCGCTCGGCGCGATCGCGCACGCCGCTGACGCCGGCGACCATGCGTTCGGCCTCGGCCTTGATCTCAGGAGCATCGCTCTCGATGAACGGCTCCGCCTGCAGATATCGCTGCAGATCTTCGGGCGATGCCGACGCGGTCAGATCGCGCGGATCGAGCAACTCAATGACGTCGCCGTCGAGCCGCTGCCCACTACCCCACACGTCGGCGCTCGCAAGATCGACGCCGCGCATCTGGAGACGAATCTTCTTCACGTCGCGCGCCTCGACGATCGGCCGACCGCGCGGCATCTCGGGCACGATCGCCGCAGCCTGCAGCATGTCCTGTCGCATGCGATTCGATACCGCCATTGCCGTCGCCTGCTCCTGCGTTTCGAGCACGGTGATCAAACCCATCGGGCTTTCTTCACGGACGATCTCGCCCGTATCAGTGATCCACGACGTCGTGGTCAGACCACTGAAAGTCATCTCCACCTTGAATGCGGGGATCGGACGAGCTCCACCCCTAACGATTTCGCGCGAGCCGATCGAGATGTTGACCGGCGCGTTCTTCATCGTCGCCGGGTCGAACACGATCCATTCCCTTTTTGTTCCCGCCGCGAGACCTTCAGCAGCGAGACGACGGCCAACGCTCAACATCAGCGCGGGCGCTTCAGACAGATGACGCGTCTCCGTTCGCGATCCCGATGCGTTGCCGATTTCGAGCGAGAGATCGAGGCCATTCAACCGGCCCTTGATCGACATCGGTCCCGTACCTGGATCGAGAGAAAAGTCGAACGACTTCAGCGCGAACGCGTGATCCACCTTTGCCGACGTTTTCAGAATCGCCGCCGTCGTCGCACCGAGCAGCGCGAATTGCAGCCGGCCGTCTTCCTGCAATTCGAATCCGTCGTCGGTCGCCTGGACCTGGCTGACGGTGAATCCGATCTTCTCGCCGCGGTAATAGACGCCACGCCATTGCGCGGCGGTTCCGTAGCGCGCGAGGTCGGTCGCGAGATTTCTCGAGGATGCCTGGAGGTAGGAGCGGTCGATCACCACGCCCATCGTCGCGATCCACGCCACCAGCGCGAGGATCGACAGCGGACGCGTCACCTTGCGCGGCAGCGGGCGGAGAATTCGGACGGACACGGCAGGTTGGTTATCGGCGGGAGCCGCCGAATACCTTACTCAGACGCGCTACGACGACGATTGGCCGCGTCGCCGACCGGCCGACTCTTATACGCTCTCGCGCTGGTCGAGGGCGAGGACGGTCTTCAGCAACACGTCGGCGCCGTGGGCGCAGTCTTCCCACGACGTCAATTCTTTCGGCGAGTGGCTGATGCCACCGACGCTCGGGACGAAGATCATGCCCATCGGACAGATCTTGGCGATCTGCTGCGCATCATGCCCAGCGCCGCTCGGCAGGCGCATCGACTCGAGTCCAGCGGCGGCTGCCGCGTTTGTGATCGCCTGCTGAATGCCGCTGTTCGCCGTCGCCGGCACGTTCGTGCTCGCGAGGGTGAGCGTGATCGTCGTGCCGGTCTCCTTACCAATAGCCGCGGCGCGCGTCTTGATCGCATCGCCGAGCTCGCGCAGCGTTTGTTCCGACAGGTCGCGGAACTCGACGCTCAACGTCGCGCGACCGGCGATGACGTTCGGGGAGTTCGGCTCGATCTCGATCCGTCCGACCGTGCCGACTTGCCTGCCCTGGCGGCGCGAGGCGATCTCGCGCACCGCAAGCGTGAGCTCAGCGGCGGCGACCATCGCATCATGACGCTCGTTCATCGGCGTGGTGCCGGCGTGATTCGAAAGTCCTTCGATGACCGCATCGTAACGGTGGATGCCGACGATCCCTTCGACGACGCCGATCGGAATCTTGGCCTTGTCGAGATTGCCGCCCTGCTCGATGTGTAGCTCGACGTACGAATGCCACGTGCCCTTGCCGCGCACCGCAGTCTCGATCTGATCGGGGCTTCCGGCGATGCGCCGGATCGCGTCGCTGCGCTTCATGCCGTTCCACACGCGATCCATATCGCCCGCTTGCAGGTCGCCGGCGACGATGCGGCTCGCGGCGGTGCCGATACCGAACGCGGTGCTCTCCTCGTGCGCCCACACCACCATCTCGAGCGGATGTCGCGTCTGGATCTTAGCCGCCTGCACGGCCTGGATCACTTCGAGCGCCGAGAACGTTCCCAGGTCGCCATCGAAGTTGCCGCCGTTCGGCACCGAATCGATATGCGATCCGAACAGGATCGGCGGCTGATTCGGCTGCCCGCCGAATCGCGCGAAGATGTTGCCGGCCGCATCGATGCGCGGCACGATCTCCGCGCCTTTGATTTCGTCGATGATCCACGCGCGCGCCGTGAGGTCCGCGGTCGAATACGCCACGCGCGACACACCATCGGTGAACGCCGCGCCGGGTTTGCGTCCGTGATAGCTCAGACGCTCGAGGCGGTTACGCAGTCGCGCCGCATCGATCGCCGGCGCCGACTGAGATGAACGAAACGCGTAGACGGGTTTGGCCACCGCCGAAGCGGCGGCCAGGGACAAAAACGAACGACGTGTGATCATGAATTATTGCGGCTGGCGTTCGGCGACCGTGCCCCAGAACCCGATCATCATCTCTTCCCACGTCTGATCGCCCCAGCGGACGTCTTTCGTCGGGTCCGGATTGAACTTATTCTGCGGCGAGTTGTCGAAGTGCGCGATCACGTCGATGCGCGTGCCCTTCGGCATCCGCTTCGCTTCCTTGAGCTGATACGTGATCTGCCAGTTGAAGTCCCACTTCGGCACCGACAACAGCGTCTCGGTGCGGCCGTCGGGATACGTCGCGATGTAGGTCATGTCCTTGCCGCGCACGTGCATGTGCGGCGTGAACGAGGTGATGATCGTGTCCTCCTGCAGGACGCGCGAGCCGCGCACTTCGTGAGCGGCTGCGCCGGCCGGAATCACGAACCCCGGCTGAATCACGCTGCCGCCGCGCGCCATCATCGACGGCGCCTCTTTCAGATAGCGCACGCCGACGACGGTCTTATCCGTGGCCGCTTCACCGTTGGTCGTGTAGTGCATCTGCAGAATGATGTCGGTGTTGGCCTTCAACAACCGGCCGACGCCAGGATCGAAGATGACGCCGGGCTTATTCGGCGTGACGCCCCCGATGTTGCCGGGCCCGAGTACGCCGGCCTCGCTGATCTTCTCGCCCGACGGCTGCGTATACGCGATCACGTGATGCACGTGCGCGCGCGCCTGCGGCTTGATCTCGATCGCGCCGATCCACTTGTCTTCCTTGTTGTTCACCGGGATGCGGAGGTACTGATACTTGACCTCACCGGTCGCGGGAATCTGGAACGGCTCCGGCATCTCAAACACCGCGTCGGGCTTGCCGATCGTCCAGCCGTCGGCAAACTCCGGCAGCTTCGGCATGTCCTTGTCGTCGCCCTTCGGCGCGCCTCCATCGACCCACGCCAGGATCGTCGCGATCTCTTTGTCGGAAAGGCGCGGATCGTTCTTGAATACGCCGTGATCGGGATCGGCGCCCCACGGCGGCATCGTGCGCGACGCGACGCGGTTGCGAATCGACTTCGCCCACGGCCTCGCATCGTCGAACTTCACCAGCGACATCGGCGCGAACATCGTCGGGCGATGGCACTCGACGCACTTGGCATACAAGATCGGTGCAACGTCTTTCGCAAACGTCGGGGTTTGCGCGCCGGCCAGAGCGGGCGCGAGCAGTGCGACGCCGAGGAGGATGCCGGTTCGGAGAATTTGCATAGCGGCATCTTAGGCTGCAGAAAGCGCAGATTCCACTGAAGAATCGCGTAAGATGTGCAGCCATGAAACGAGCACTTTTTGCCCTGGTTGCGCTGCTAACCCTTCCCGCTTCAGCATTTGCCACGTGGTCGGTGATCGCCGTCGATCGCGCCAGCGGGCGCGTCGTCATCGCATCGGCGACGTGTGTCGACCGGGATGACCTCTTCCTGATGGGGGTGCAGGCGGTCGTGGTGCCCGGCAAGGGCGTCGCCGCGTGCCAGGCTGCGGTAGACGGGACGCACAAGAATCAAATGCTCGTCTATGAAGAGTTGAAGAAAGGAACGGATCCGAAACGCATCATCGAGATGCTGAGCGAAGATCCGGCGTTTCAGAGCCGGCAGTTCGGAATCCTCGACCTGCAGGGCCGCACCGCGGGACACTCGGGACTCACGAACGGCTACGTCTCGCAGGACATTCAAGGCCAGGTGCCAGGCACGGAAATTTTTTATTCGATCCAGGGCAACATCCTGCGTCCGGGCAATGTCGTGCCGAACGCGGTGCAGGCGTTTCTCAAGACGTCAGGCACGATCACGGATCGCGTGATGGCGGCGATGGAAGCCGCTGATGGATCGGGCGGTGACAGCCGTTGCGTATGCCCGCCATGGCCGACCGATGGAACAAAACCCGCCATCGACTGCGCCGAGAAGACCGCGCACGTCGCGTACATCCTCGCGGCTGACAAGAACGACTCGAGCGGCGATTCGCACAACAACGGCAAGTACGCGATGTTCCTGACGACGTCGCAGCCGGGCGCCGACAAGGGACCGTTTCAGATCAAAGCCGGTGAGAACTTGAATCCGGTGAAGACGCTGCGCATGCGTTACGAGGCGTGGAAGAAGTCCGGCATGCCGAAGACCGACTACGCGCAACCGAATCCCACGCCGGCTGCAGCGGCGCCCCAAGGCGGCGGCGCGAATTTCCAGGGACGCCGCGGTCCCATTCAGACGATGACGTTGTCAACGAGCGCATGGACAGATGGCGGAATGATTCCGGCGAAGTACTCGCAGATCGGCGGACAGGTTTCTCCGCCGCTCGCGTGGAGCAACGTGCCGGATGGCGTCACGAGCTTCGTCGTGATTGCGCACGATGCCGACCAAGCGGTCGGCCAGGCGACCGACGACACCTTGCACTGGATGGTGTGGAACATTCCCGGATCGGCGCGGTCGCTCGACGAAGGCATGCCGCAAGGAAATGCATCGAGTGGCCCGCGGCAGATCAGCGCGACCGGTCCGTACTATCGCGGCGTCACCGCAGTGCCGGGCGGCCCGGCGCATCACTATGTTTTCGAGATTTACGCGCTTGACGCGAATGTCGACGTGCTCGCCGTCGGGCAATCGCCGGCGCTCACTCGCGCGGCGATCGAGACGGCGATGGCCGGAAAGATTCGCGCGCGCGGCACACTCGTCGGAATTTACAAACGTTAGATGAACGGCGTACGCAGGAATCGCAGCAAAACGCCATGTTAAGGTGCCTGACACGTAGACAAGTGGCAGAACCCGCATTGGAGTAGCGGAAACTTAACTACAACCGCGGCATCTTAACTAACCGAACGCTTAAGGCATCGCAAGATGTCGCGGGGGACCCAAACGGCACATTCCGTGCCATGGGGCGCATTCAGGTTTCGGCCTGATAGAGGACTTCCAACCTCGAGCCCGGCAGCTAACCTCGTCAGCGTGATTGGAGGCTCATCGTGTCTCTGCTCACTCGAGTACGCGCGGCTGTCGCCGGCGCGGGCATTTCCCTGATCGTCGTCGTCATCGCCACCGTGATCTGGTTGATGGGATCGCGCAACCCGTACACGCCGGCGGGCTACGTCGGCTATCTCACCAAGGGCGCGTTCTTCGGGCACTCACGCTTTTACGGCGTGCAGCGCGGGCCGACGTCGACAGGACGGGGATGGCTGCTCGATGCCACCAACGTCAGCGTGACCCCGTACACCTACACCGAGGAATTCGTCGGCGACAACACGGTGATGAGCAAGGACAACCTGAAGATCGGTTTCCGCGTCCATACCGTGTGGCGCGTCGATGCGGCGCGCGTGCCGTTGTTCATGGAGCGCTACAGCACGACGGTCGATCGTGAAGCGGTGTCGCGCGATCCCGACGCGGTCGTCAAGATCGCGTACGCAAACTTCGTCCGCGAACCGCT
>JADMIO010803679.1_pt1 | contig 29258 bp, 39 predicted proteins | sample 8958161 | NCBI WGS metagenome assembly JADMIO01 (sample SAMN16585339, study PRJNA669376) | soil metagenome | isolation source: Crop rotation soil | place: USA: Cullars Rotation, Alabama | collected 2011 | reverse complement strand
GCCGCGACTTCAAGTCACGTGAATTCCAAGCTTCGGATCCCACTGTGCTGGAAAGGGATCGAGAAAGCACGTGTCGCGACGCGGATTAGCGGGAATTGCGGAACCAGGTCCTCGGGCGGCGGCGGGCGATGCGCCTTGTATTGGTCGTACATCTGATTGCGGTGAGTCTGCTCGCTCGCATCGAGGATGACCGCCATGTGCGTCGGCCCATCCGCCTTCGATAGCCCGTCGGCGAGCTTCCACAGCATCGTCGTATAGCCATAGACCGCCCCCGCCGGCTGGCCGTGCCGGTTCGTGAGCGGCGGAAGCCGATGATAGGCACGGAAAATGTAGCTCGACCCGTCGACCAGATAGAGGTGGTTGATCACCGATTTCTCGGTCGCGGGCGAAGGCGCTTCGGCGGTTTCAGTGTCGGACATGAAGGCGGCGGTTTAGCAGGGTGACGGCGGGAAGGAAGCTAATCGGAATGTAGGGTCGGCAAGCGCCGATTTCGACCGCGAGTATCAGCCGAAGAAGAGAGGCTTGATCACCATCCCGAGGCCGATCAGGGCGATGGTCCAGACGATCGTCCGCACGACGGGAATGCCCGCCCAGTAAAGCGGCAGATACACGAGCCGCGCGCCGAGCCAGATCCAGCCGCCGAGCGCGGTCCAGTGGCTCGTCCTGCCCGCGATGACCACGCCGAGCAGCGCGACGATTGCGATCGGGAACGTCTCCTGGAAATTGGCCTGCGCGCGCATCAGCCGGCCGGTCACGGGGTTGGGCTCGGGAAGCGCCTCGTCGCGCCCGCTGACATTCCACTTGCGGCCGTATTGCGCCGTCTTGAACCGCGTCGCGACGAAGATGTGGATGAACAGCAGCAGCGCGCCGAGCGCGAGGATCGTGATTTCAACAGGCATCGTTCGTTCCCTCCCGATCTACGGAACCAGCACTGTGTCCTTCGCTTGCGCAAGCGTCTTCGGATAATCGAGCGTGAAATGCAGCCCGCGGCTCTCGTGGCGGCTGAGCGCGCTCCGGACGATGAGGTCGGCCACCTCGACCAGGTTGCGAAGCTCGATGAGGTCGGGAGTCACGCGGAAGTTCTTGTAATAATCGTTCACCTCGCGGCGAAGCAGATCGATGCGGTGCTTGGCGCGCTCGAGCCGCTTGGTGGTCCGGACGATGCCGACATAATTCCACATGAAGCGCCGGATCTCGCCCCACGTTTGCGCGATGACCACCTCCTCGTCGCTGTCGGTAACCCGGCTTTCGTCCCACGCGCGGATCGCCGGAACTTCGGGAAGCGACTCCCAATTGGCGATGATGTGCTTCGCCGCCGCCTCGCCGAACACGAGGCATTCGAGGAGGCTGTTCGAGGCGAGGCGGTTGGCGCCGTGAAGCCCCGACTGCGTGACCTCGCCCGCGGCATAAAGGCCCGGCGCATCGGTGCATCCGTCGAGGTCCACGACCACGCCGCCGCAGGTGTAATGCTGCGCCGGCACCACCGGGATCGGCCGCTTGGTGATGTCGATCCCGAGGCCCAGCAGCTTCTCGTAGATATTCGGGAAGTGCGCCTTCACGAACTCGGGCTCGCGGTGCGAGATGTCGAGGAAGACATAATCGAGTCCGTCGCGCTTGATCTCGTGATCGATGGCCCGGGCGACGATGTCGCGCGGCGCGAGCTCTCCGCGCTCGTCATAATCGGGCATGAAGCGATGACCCGTCAGCGGGTGCTTGAGGATCCCACCTTCGCCGCGCACCGCTTCGGTAATCAGGAAGTTCTTGACCTCGAGATTGTACAAGCAGGTCGGGTGGAACTGCATGAACTCCATGTTGGAGATTCGGCAGCCGGCCCGCCACGCCATCGCGATGCCGTCCCCCGTCGCTCCTCGTGGCGCCGTCGAATAGAGATAAGCGCGGCCCGCGCCGCCCGTCGCCAGGATCGTAGCCCGCGCCGTGATCGTCTCGACCCGCTTCTTCTTGCGGCTCCAGGCATAGAGTCCGTGAACCGAGCCGCTCGTCGAGAAGTCGGTCGCGTGCCGGCCGGTGATGAGGTCGACCGCGATCATGTCGGGCACGAGCGTGATGTTGGGATGCTTCGCCGCCGCGGCTTCGAGCGCCTGGCTGATCGCCCAGCCGGTCGCGTCCGCGACATGGACGATCCGGCGGTGGCTGTGTCCGCCCTCGCGGGTCAGATGAAGCGCGCCATTCTCGCTGGCGAAGGGGACTCCGAGATCGATCAGCCGCGCGATCGCGGCCGGCGCATGCTCGACGACATGCTCGACGACCCGACGGTCGTTTAGGCCCGCGCCCGCGATCATCGTGTCGTTGATATGCGCCTCGAAGCTGTCGCCTTCCTCCAGCACCGCCGCGATCCCGCCCTGCGCCCGCGCGCTCGCGGTATCGCCGAGCGCACCCTTGGCGATCACGGCCACCTTGTGCTTCTCGGCGAGGTTGAGCGCCGCGGTAAGCCCGGCCGCGCCGCTGCCGACGATCAGGACCTCGGTGTCGATGCTCACGCCGCTTCCGATGTCAGGCTCAGGAACACGTCCTCGAGGTCCGGATCACGCGTAGAGACATCGACGATCGAAAGCCCGTCGGCGGTGAGCGCGCTCAGCACTTCGCCCGCGTTCACCTTGTCCTTGCGATAGATGATCTCGAGCGTTCGCTCATCGAGCAGCGCGATATTCTCGAAGCAGGTGCTCGTGGGCAAGTTGGCGATGTCGCGGTCGAAGGTGACGACGACCGCCTTCTCCTGCGCTTTGGACACCAGCTCGCGGGTCGGTTCGTTGGCGATCACCTGGCCGTGGTTGATGATCGCGATCCGGTCGCAAAGCTCCTCGGCTTCCTCGAGGTAATGCGTGGTCAGGACGATCGTGACCCCCTGCGCGTGAAGCTTTCGGACATAATCCCACAGCTGGCGGCGGAGTTCGACGTCGACCCCCGCGGTCGGCTCGTCGAGAACCAGGATCGGCGGCGAATGGACCATCGCCTTGGCGACCAGCAGGCGCCGCTTCATGCCCCCCGAGAGCGTCCGCGAATAAGCGTTGGCCTTGTCGCCGAGGTGCATCGCCGCGAGAAGCTCGTCGCTGATCCGGTCGGCGGCGGGAATGCCGTATAGTCCCGCCTGGATCTCCAGCGTCTCGCGCGGCGTGAAGAAGGGATCGAAGATGATCTCCTGCGGGACCACGCCGATCGACCGTTTCGAGTTACGCGGATGCTCGTCGATGTCGAAGCCCCAGATCGTCACCTTGCCGCTGGTCTTGGTCACTAACCCGGCAAGGATGTTGATCAACGTCGATTTGCCTGCGCCATTGGGCCCGAGCAGCCCGAAAATCTGCCCGCGCGGAACATCGAAGCTGACCTCGTCGAGCGCGCGCTTGGGCGGAGTGCCCTTGGCCTCGTAGGTTTTCGACAGCGATTCGATGCGGATCGCGGGCTCGTTCATGATGCAATGCGGCATAGGGTCGGCGCCCAATGGCGACAAGCGGGCAAGGTAAATGGCCGCTTAACCCTAAAAATCAGAGTGATTTTCACGTTAACCCAATAGCGCGGGCAGGATGTTCGCCGGCTTCTCTCGCCTTTCCCTGATCGCTGTCCTCCTACCGCTCGCTGCGGGCGCATCGGCCGCGCCGGTCACGAAAAGTTCGAACGGCACGGTCACGCTTCTCGGGCCGCTCACCATTCTCAAGCGCGGCGATCTCGACTTCGGGACTCTGGCGGTGACCACGGGGGGAACGGCCGTGATCGACCCGCTCAGCGGCGCTCGGACGGCGACGGGCGGCGTGATCCCGGCGGGCACGAGCTTTCATCCGGCGACCTTCACGGGCACCGGCAACCGCAACAGCGTCGTCAACATCCGCCTGCCGAACAAGCCGACGATCGTCACCCGGGCCGGCGGCACCGAGACGATGAGCGTCTCGAACTGGACGCTCGACGGCAAGACCAATCGCAAGGTGCCGCTGAGCCAGACGTTCGACTTCGCGGTCGGGGCGACGCTGACCGTCGGCGCCAACCAGGCGCCGGGGACCTATGTCGGCACCTTCGACGTGACCATCCAATATCCGTGACTCCGCGCCGCCAATGCGTTGCGCGTTAAGGTAAATTTTAGACCAACCCTGCATATTGAATGCATGGTGAGATCGGCTCGGCGATACTTGCCTCCTGATATTAGTGCGCAGGAGCTCGCCGAGTGTTTATCCGTAAAAGTCTCATCGCCGCGGCGATGGCCGCGACGGCTGTCGCGACGCCTGCCGCCGCAGCAACCAACGCCAAAACGGCCAACGGGCGAGCGCTGCTGCTGCTTCCGCTCAAGCTGACGAAGATCGACGACCTCGACTTCGGCACGGTCGTCACCTCGACCACCAGCTACGGGACGGTAAAGCTCGATGCGACGAGCGGCACGCGCACCTACACCGGCGGAGTAACGGGCCTGTCGACCGCGGGCGGTCATCCGGCCCAGTTCGGAGGAGCCGGCTCGGGCGGCCAATTGGTGGTCCTCATTCTTAGTCCGCCGGCCACGCTTTCCGACGGCAACGGCCACACTGTGGACGTCCTCGGGATGTCGCTCGACAATCTGAACAATCCGCTTCGCGTGATTGATCCGGTGAACAAGACGTTTTTCGTGAATGTCGGCGGGATCCTCGGCATCAATGCGAACCAGGCCTCGGGCACTTACTCGGCGACGTTCGACCTCACGGCCAACTACCTCTGACCTTGTGAGCGGCGATGGGCGCGCCTAATTGCCGCTCATGGCCTCCGACATCCCGCCGCCCGAAGTTATCCGAGTCAGGACCGTCCAGGTCGCCTGCGACGGCTCGGGCGAAGTTTCGCCCGCGCTCGGCCACCCGCGAGTCTATCTTCGGATCGAGCCGGACACCGGATTCGTCGAGTGCGGCTATTGCGATCGCCGCTTCGTGCTCGAGGGCGGCCCGGCCGACAGCAAGGCGGCATGAGCCTCGCCGATCCCCGCCACTTCCTCTACCGCGACCTCGACCCCGAAGCGGCGCGGCGGCTCGCGCACAAGCATCTCACGGCGCATGACGATGGCGAGCTCTACCTGCAGTATGCCGCGAGCGAGGCGTTCGGCTTCGACGACGGCCGGCTGAAGACCGCCGATTATCACACCACCTCCGGTTTCGGCCTGCGCGGCGTCAGCGGCGAGACCACGGCATTCGCCCATGCGAACGAGATCAGCGAGGCGGCGATCGAGCGGGCTGCCGCCACGCTGAAGCTGCTCGATCCGCGCAACGGATCGCCGGCGCCGCCGCCCGCGCGCACCAATCAGTCGATGTACGGCGCCGAGGATCCGCTGAGCCTCGTCCCGTTCGCCGAGAAGGTCGCTCTGTGCCAGCGGATCGACGCCGCCGCTCGGGCTCGCGATCCGCGCGTCGTCCAGGTCAGCGCGACGCTGGCGGCGAGCTGGAGCGTTATCGACATCGTCCGCGCCGACGGCTTCGTCGCCTCCGACGTCCGGCCGCTCGTTCGCCTCGGCGTCCAGATCGTGGTCGAGCAGAATGGCCGCCGCGAGATCGGCTATCATGGGCTCGGCGGACGCTACCTCTACGGCCCTTTGTTCGAGGACGCGCAGTGGAACCGCGCGGTCGACGAGGCGCTTCGCCAGGCGCTGGTCAATGTCGATTCGGTCGCGGCGCCCGCCGGCGAGATGCCGGTGGTCATGGGCTCGGGCTGGGCCGGAGTCATCCTTCACGAAGCGATCGGCCACGGTCTCGAAGGCGATTTCAACCGCAAGGGTACGTCGGCCTTCTCGGGCCGGATCGGCGACCGGGTGGCGACCGAAGGAGTTACCATCGTCGACGACGGCGCGATGGAGCAAAGGCGCGGTTCGCTCACGATCGACGACGAGGGAACCCCGACCGGCCGCACGGTGCTGATCGAGGACGGGATCCTGAAAGGGTATCTCCAGGACCGGCTCAACGCCCGGCTGATGGGCATGGCGCCGACCGGGAACGGCCGCCGCGAAAGCTTCGCCCACGCGCCCATGCCGCGTATGACCAACACCTTCATGCTCGCCGGCAGGGACGACCCGGGAGAGCTGGTCGAGCGGGTGAAAGACGGCATCTACGCCAAGAGCTTCGGCGGCGGCCAGGTCGACATCACCAGCGGCAAGTTCGTTTTCACCTGCACCGAGGCCTATCGAATCCGCGGCGGTAAGATCGCCGAGCCGGTCAAGGGCGCGACGCTGATCGGCGACGGGCCGACGGTGCTCACTCGCGTGAAGGGCGTCGGCAACGACCTCGAGCTCGACGAGGGTATCGGTGTCTGCGGCAAGGCCGGGCAGAGCGTGCCCGCCGGCGTCGGTCAGCCGACGTTGCTGGTGGACGGCCTCACCGTCGGAGGCACCGCTGCCTGATCGTCATTGCGAGCGAAGCAAAGCAATCCACTTGCACGAGGTGGATTGCGTCGCCTTCGGCTCCTCGCAATGACGGAAAAGGACTGGCGTTCCGACGTCCTCAAATTCTGGTTCGGTCTGGACGATGCTCAGTGGTGGCGCGGCGGCGACGAGCTCGATCAGCGCATCAAGCAGAATTTCGCGAAGCTATGGTGGGAGAAGCGCCAGCTCCCCGCCGATTCCTTCACCAGCGACCCACTGACCGCACTCGCGGCCGTCATCCTGTTCGACCAGTTCCCCCGCAACATGTTCCGCGGCAGCGCCGAGCAGTTCGCGACCGATCCGGTTGCGCTCGCGATTGCCGCGGAGGCGGTCGACAAAGGCTTCGACGGAGAGCTCGAACCGCGGGAACGCGGCTTCCTCTACATGCCCTTCGAGCATAGCGAGAAGATGGACGACCAGAACCGCGCGATGCTGCTCTTCACCGCGCTCGGTGACGCCAACATGCTCCACTTCGCAAAGCTTCACCGCGACATCATCGAGCGCTTCGGCCGCTTCCCGCACCGCAATGCGATGCTCGGCCGCGCGCCGCGCGCCGATGAGATCGCGGCGGGCGACGTGGTCCCCTGGTGACCGACCTCGTCGAGGCCGCGCGGTTCGATAGCCGTGTCGAAGCCGACCTCGCCCGCCTCTACCTCGAAAGCGAGGGCGTTGGATCGCTGCTGTTCGATGCCGAGATCAATACGTCCTACGGCGGGCTGTTCATGCCGGTGCGCCTGATGGTCCTCGACGAGGATGTCGAAGCGGCGCGGCAGTTGCTGGCGGAGAAAAGCTAGAGCAGGTGCGCGATCGGGCCGGAGTCGAAACCGGCCCCGGTAAGGCGCTGGTGAACCTCCTCGGCCGATGCGCCTTCCTCGCGATGTACCAGCGCGCAAGCCAGCGCCGAGCGCGTGCCCGAGCGGCAGAAGGCGAGCATCTTGCCGCCTTCGGCCTGGCCCAGCGCGTCCTGCATGGCTTCGACGTCGGCCGGTCCGATGCCGCGGAAGATCGGGACGTAGCGGTAGGCGATTCCGGCCTGCGCGGCTGCTTCCTCGATCTCCGAGGCGAGCGGCTGTCCGGCTTCCTCGCCGTCGGGCCGGTTGTTCACCAACACGGTGACGCCCTGCGCTACCAGCCCGGCGACCTCGTGGGGAGCGATCTGCCCGCTCACCAAAGTCCGGTCGTCGAGCTGGCGGATCATGGCTTATTCTCCTCGTTCGCCCTTCTGCGGGGCCGGCGCTGGCGTGGCCGCGGGCGCGGGCGCGGGCGGCGCAGCCGCGGGAGTCGCCGGAGCGGCCGCACCGCCATTCAGCCCGTAATAGTCGAGATAGGGCTGGATGCTCGGCTCGTGGCCCGCCCAGTCGCTGTACATCTTGGCGAGATCCTCGGTGTTGCCGCGCGACAGGACCATGTCGCGGAAGCGCTGGCCGTTGGCGCGCGTCAGTCCGCCGTTCTTCTCGAACGTCGCGAACGCGTCCTGGCCGAGCATCCGGGTCCAGGCATAGGCGTAGTAGCTCGCCGAATAGCCGTTGCTCCAGATGTGGAGGAAGTAGCTCGAGCGGTAGCGCGGCGGAACGATGTCGGTCGCGAATCCGCTCTTGGCGAGCGCGTCGGCCTCGAACCGGTCGACGTCCTGCCGAGGCGCGGTCGCCGGGAGCGAGTGCCAGTCGAGGTCGAGCCGCGCCGCCTCCAGCGCCTCGCCGACCTCATAGCCCTGGTTGAAGGTGCGCGCCGCCAGCACCTTGTCGATCAGCTGCTGCGGGATCGGCTGGCCGGTCTTGTAGTGCACCGCGAAGTGCGGGAGGATCTTCGGGTCGAGCGCCCAATTCTCGTTGAACTGCGAGGGGAACTCGACGAAGTCGCGCGCCACGTTAGTTCCCGACAGCGTCGGATAGGTCTGTGCCGCGAACATGCCGTGAAGCGCGTGGCCAAACTCGTGGAACATTGTCGTCACGTCGTCCCAGCTGATCAGCGCCGGCTGGCCGGGCGCGGGCTTGGTGAAGTTCTCGACGTTGAAGACCACCGGCTTGGTGCCGCGCAGGTACGACTGGTTGACGAGGTTGGACATCCACGCCCCGCCGTTCTTGTTGTCGCGCTTCCACGGGTCGATCATGAAGATCGCGAGCTCGCTGCCGTCCTTGTCGTAAACCTGGAACACCCGCATGTCCGGGTTCCAGGTCGGGATGTCCTTCCGTTCCTTGAAGGTCAGCCCGTAGAGCTGGTTGGCGGCGTAGAAGACGCCGTCCTCGAGCACCTTGTTGAACTCGAAATATTGCTTCAGCTGGTCGCTATCGATCGCATAGCGCTGCTTGCGGATCTGCTCGGCATAATAGTTCCAGTCGGCCGCGGTCGGCTGGAAGGTCGCGCCCTGCGACTTGGACAGCGCGACGATGTCCGACCATTCCTGCCGCTCCTTCGCGGAGACCGCCGGAGCCAGCCGGTCGAGGAAGCCGACCGCGGTCGCGCGGTCCTTCGCCATCTGGTCGTAGAGGTTGTAGTCGGCGAAATTATCCGCGCCGAACAGCGCGGCTTTCTTCGCGCGCAGCTGGGCGATCTCGCTAATCGTGTTGCGCGTGTCGTTGGCATCGCCGTGCTCGGCGCGGTTGAGGCTCGCATCGAGCAGTTGCTGACGGGTTGCGTGGCTGGTCAGCGAATCGATCACCGGCTGCTGGGTCGTGTTCTGCAGCGGGATCACATAGCCCGAGACCTTGCGGTCCTTCGCGGCTTCCTGCGCGGCGGAGATCTGCTCCTGCGACATCCCGCCGAGCGCCGACGCGTCATTGACGTGAAGCGCGCCGGCCTTGGCGGCGGCGAGCAGCTTCTGGCTGAACTGGGTCTGGAGCGTGCTCAGCTGCTTGTTGATGACCTTGAGCTGGGCCTGCTTGGCCGGAGGCAGCTCGGCGCCGGCATGGACCATGCCCTTGTAGTAGACGTCGAGAAGCTTCGCCTGTTCGGGGTTGAGGCTCAGCTCTGCCTCGTGGTCATGAAGATATTTCACGCGGGCAAACAGCTTCGTGTTGAGATTGATGAAGTCGTAATGCTCGGCGAACAGCGGCGCGGTCCTGGTGTCGGTCGCCTGCAGCGTGTCGTTGGTGTTCGCGCCATTGACGGCGCTGAACGCGAGGTTGGCGCGCTCGAGCAGCTGACCGGAGCGCTCCATCGCGACGATCGTGTTGGCGAAGGTCGGCTGGGCCGGGTTGTTGGCGATCGCGAGCACCTCGCGCTTCTGCTCGGCCATTCCGGCGAGCAGCGCCGGCAAATAATCGCTGTCCTTGATGCGCGAGAAATCGGGCGTCTGGAAAGGCAACGCGCTCGGCTTCGCGAACGGATTGGACGCGGGCAGAGTCGCGGAAGCACCCGCGCGGGCCTTGGCGGGCGCTGCGAATGCGGGTTGGGCGGCGGCGGCGAACGCGACTGCGGCGGACGCAAGCAACAGGTTACGGATCATGTGACTCCTCAAGAATTCAATAACTTAAGGCCTTAGTCCGCTGCCCTTGCGCGCGGCTGAATGGGTCAGCCGCTGGACGCTACCGCAGCGAGCATGGCGTCCCCATAGCGGTCAAGCTTGGTTCGTCCAACGCCATTGACCCTCGCGAGCTGGTCCAGGGTCGACGGACGAGCCGCCGCGATCTCGCGCAAGGTTGAATCGTGGAAGACTACATACGGCGGGACTCCAGCTTCGGCGGCAAGCGCGCGGCGGGCTTCGCGAAGCGCCTCGAACAGCGGATCGGTGGGCCGGCTTTCGCGCCTTCGCTGCCGCTTGCTCTTCGGCGGAACCGCGATGATGACGCCCTGCTCGCCCTTGAGGATGGGGCGGGCGCCCGGCCCGAACGATAAGCCGCCATAAGCATCGGCGCGAAACGCATCGCGCGCGATCAGTGCCCGCGATACCGGACGGACCAGCGCGATCTCTTCGGCGGACGCGATGCCGAAGACCGTCAGGCGGTGGTGGCCGAAGCTGTGAACCTTGTCCGTTTCGTTCCCGGCGAGAACATCGGCCAGATGGCCGACGCCGAACCGCATCTCCGTCCGGAACGCCGCCGAAAGCAGCTTGCGCGCGACCTCGGTCGCGTCGATCGTGGCCGGCGGGTCGAGGCAATTGTCGCAATTGCCGCAATGCTCGGGCGGGTCCTCGCCGAAATGCCGGAGCAGCACCGCGCGGCGGCACAGCGGCGTTTCGACGAGTGCGGCCAAGGCATTCAGTCGTTCGCGCTCCGCAGGCCGGCGGTCAGGTTCGACTTCCTGCTCGATCCGCTGCCGGGCGCGAGCGAAATCCTGCGCCGCCCAGAATAGCCACGCCTCGGCCGGCTCGCCGTCGCGCCCGGCGCGGCCAGTCTCCTGGTAATAAGCCTCGATGCTCTTCGGGATGGCGGCATGCGCGACCGTGCGGACGTCGGGCTTGTCGATCCCCATGCCGAAGGCGACGGTCGCCGCGATCACCATGTCCTCGGAATTCACGAACGCCGCCTGGTTGCGCGCACGCACGCCCGGCTCGAGCCCCGCATGATAGGGGAGAGCCGGCCCCCCATCGCGCGCGATCTGCTCGGCGATCTTCTCGGCATTGTTTCGGCTCGGCGCATAGACGATCGCGGGGCCCGGCCGGTCGGCGAGCAACTCGCGGAGCTGCTTGCCGGTCTGCTCGCGATGGCGAACGTGGTAGCGAATGTTCGGGCGGTCGAAGCCGGCGACGATCAGCCCGTCATCGGGGATGCCGAGCTGCGTGAGAATATCGGCGCGCGTGCGCCGGTCGGCGGTCGCCGTCAGCGCCAGCCGCGGCACCTCCGCGTGATCCTCGAGCAGCGGCCTGAGCTTGCGATAGTCGGGCCGGAAGTCGTGGCCCCATTCGCTGACGCAATGCGCTTCGTCGATGGCGATCAGCGACAGGTTCACCCGATCGAGAAGCCGCCTGAAGCCGTCGAGCGTGGCGCGCTCGGGCGCGACGTAGAGAAGGTCGAGCTCGCCGTTCCGAAATCGCTCGATCGTTCGCTCGCGATCGCTGTCGGCCGAAGTCAGCGACGCCGCGCGAATGCCGACCGCTTCCGCGCTTCGGATCTGGTCGTGCATCAGCGCGATCAGCGGGGAGATGACGAGCGCAGTCCCTTCGCGCGCTAGTGCCGGCAGCTGGTAGCAAAGCGACTTGCCCGCGCCCGTCGGCATCACCGCGAGCGTGTGCTTTCCGGCAAGCACGCGGCCGATGACATCTTCCTGGACGCCCCGGAAATGGTCGAAGCCGAAGACGCGTTGGAGAATTTCCTGAGGATTGCTCACGCAAGCGTCATTGTGAGGAGCGGAGCGACGAAGCAATCCACCGTATTCTGGATTGCTCCCCCCGGCTTTCGCCGAGGTCGCAATGACGAGGAATTACTCCGCGGCCTGGGCAACTTGCTCCGCGAGCCGCTCGGCGGCCTGGCGCTGCCACAGCTCGGCGTAGAGGCCGTCCATATCGAGCAGCTCATCGTGCGTGCCGCGCTCGGCGGCGGCGCCATCGTCGAGAACGATGATCTGGTCCGCGTCGACGATGGTCGACAGGCGGTGGGCGATCATGATCGTCGTGCGGCTCGTCGCGACGCGGTCGAGCGTCGACTGGATCTCCTGCTCGGTGCGGCTGTCGAGCGCGCTGGTCGCTTCGTCGAGGACGAGGATGGGCGGGTCCTTGAGCAAGGTGCGCGCGATGGCGACGCGCTGCTTCTCGCCGCCCGAGAGCTTGAGCCCCCGCTCGCCGACCATCGATTCATAGCCTTGCGGAAGCACGGAGATGAAGCGGTCGATCGCCGCACCCCGCGCCGCCGCTTCGATCTGCTCCTGGTCCGCCTCGCCGCGGCCGTAGGCAATGTTGTAGCCGATCGTGTCGTTGAACAGCACCGTGTCCTGCGGGACGATGCCGATCGCGGCGCGGAGGCTCTTCTGCGCGACATCGGCGATGTCCTGACCGTCGATCAGGATTCGGCCTGAGGTCGGATCGTAGAAGCGGTAGAGAAGCCGGGCGATCGTCGACTTGCCCGCGCCCGACGGGCCGACGATCGCGCAGCTCGTGCCCGCGGGAATGTCGAGGTCGAGGCCCTTCAGGATTTCGCGGCCGTCCTCGTAGCCGAAGTGCACGTCCTCGAAGCGGACATTGCCGCGGTCGACGTTGAGTGCGAGCGCTCCCGGCTTGTCGGTGACCTCGGCCGGCGTATCGAGGAGGTTCCACATCGCCTCCATGTCGATCAGGCCTTGGCGGATCGAGCGATAGACCCACCCCAGCATGTCGAGCGGACGGAATAGCTGCATCAGCAGGCCGTTGATCCACACCACGTCTCCGGCGGTGAAGCGGCCCTTGCTCCAGCCCCAGACGGTGAACACCATTGCGCCGGCCATCATCAAATTGGTGATCAGCGACTGGCCGATGTTGAGCCAGGCGAGCGACACTTCGTTGCGCACCGACGCGCGCGCGAAGGCGCCGACGGCTTCTTCGTAGCGTCGGGATTCGCGGTCCTCGGCGCCGAAATATTTGACGGTTTCGTAGTTCAGCAGCGAGTCGACCGCGCGGCCGATGGCGCGATTGTCGACCTCGTTCATGTCTCGCTGGATCTGCGAGCGCCAGTCGGTCACCCAGCGCGTGAAGGCGATGTAGATAGCGACGATGACGAGCGTCGCGGCGACGAGGCCCCAGCCGAACTTGACGCCGAAGATGATGCAGATGGCGGTCAGCTCGATCACCGTCGGGGCGATGTTGAAGAGGATGAAATAGAGCATCATGTCGATGCTCTTCGTCCCGCGCTCGACGATCTTGGTCAGCGAGCCGGTGCGCCGCTCGAGGTGGAAGCGCAGCGACAGCTCGTGGACGTGGCGGAAGACCTTGCCGGCGAGGCGCCGCGCGGCGTCCTGCCCGACCTTCTCGAAGATGGCATTGCGAAGGTTGTCGAACAGCACGCCGCCGAAGCGCGCCGCGGCATATGCGAGGACTAATCCCGCGACGACCGCGAACGCGGCGTGGCTGCTCATCCGGTCGACCGCGAGCTTCAGCGCATAGGGACCGAGCAGGACGATCGCCTTGCTGGCGAGAACGAGCAGAACGGCGGCGATCACGCGCGCCTTCAGCTCCGCCTCGCCCTTCGGCCAAAGCATCGGCAGAAAGCGCCACAAGGCGCTGAACCCCTGGTTGGGCTTGATTGGCTGGTCCGCCGCCATCGCGCGTAGGTAGGATTGCAACACCCGCACGGCAAACGCCGGTCGCGACGATGTCGTGGAACCCGCGCCAAATTCGGTGGTTGAAAACAGCATCTTAGGGGATGCTTTCAATGGGACCGGCTTATTTCGTCATCGCGATCCTCGGGTGCGCCGACGGCGGCAGCGCCTGCACGCCCGTCGCGACCCTAGAGACCCGCTATGCGAGCGAGGCGCAATGCGCGGCGGCAAGCGGGGCGGCGCTGATCGAGAACAGCGATTTCGATTATCCGACCCTCGTCGCGAATTGCCGGCCGGCGGAGACCAAATCCGCCGAAGCGAAGGAAAAGCCACGCGCCAAGGCCCGCCGGAGCTAGCGCCGGAACCGAGGCCGCACGAGGCGGTTCCAGAGACATGAAGCAATCACTTTCCAAGCGTCCCGGCGCGAAGACTCCGCGCAGCCGCCGCGCCGGCAAACCCGGCACCGAGACCGCCAACAAGGCGACGACCGCCGAGTTCGAGCGCGAGGACATGGGGATCGCACCCAAGGAGTGAGCGATGAACGACCAATCTGACGTCATGGAGCCAATGATCCACGAGGATCGGCTGCCCGGCCACGAGAGCCAGCTCGAGCCCAAGCCCGACTGGGAGCCGCGCTACAAGGGGTCGGATCGCCTCAAGGGCAAGGTCGCGCTGATCACCGGCGCCGACAGCGGCATCGGCCGCGCCACCGCGGCTCTATTTGCACGCGAAGGCGCCGACATCGCCATCGTCTATCTGTGCGAGCATGACGATGCGAAGAAGACGAAGGAGATCGTCGAGAAGGAAGGCCGCAAGGCGATCACGATCGCCGGCGACCTCGGCGACAAGAACTTCTGCGAGAAAGCGGTCGAGCAGACGGTCGACGAGCTCGGCGGCCTCGACATCCTGGTGAACAATGCCGGCGAGCAGCATCCCGACGAGGACATCCGCGACATCACCGAGGACCAGCTCAAGCGGACCTTCCAGACCAATATCTTCAGCATGTTCTTCATGGTCCGGGCCGCCGAGCCGCACCTCAAGAAGGGCTCGGCGATCGTCAACTGCACGTCGGTGACGATGTACAAGGGCTCGCCGCAGCTGCTCGATTACAGCGCGACCAAGGGCGCGATCACGGCCTTCACCCGCTCGCTCTCCAAGAACCTGATCAAGAAGGGCATCCGCGTGAACGCGGTTGCGCCGGGCCCGATCTGGACCCCGCTCAATCCCTTCGGCGGCCAGAAGCCCGAGGACATCCCCGAGTTCGGCAAGGACACGCCGATCGGGCGGCCCGGCCAGCCCAATGAGGTGGCGCCGAGCTTCCTGTTCCTCGCGTGCGAAGATTCGAGCTACATGATCGGCCAGGTGCTCCACCCGGACGGAGGTGACTTCACCTCCAGCTGAGGAAGCGACCGGAATCGTTCGCTACAAGTGTAGCGCGTGTCCGGTTTCGGACACGCCATTGGGTGGTTAGCTCGGAAAAAATTCCCAACTGCCGGCGAATTGTGCTGGCACTCCTTGCCGGTGGCTCGCATCTTGCACTGATAAACAACGACTTTTTCGAATTGGCACGCCCCGTGCATTGATGATGGCATGGACCCAATGGGGGGTCCGCCAAGGAATGCAAAAGGGGTTACCAATGTTCTCGATCGCCACCGTCCGTGAAACCGCCACTTTGTTCGCCGGCGCTTTCGTCTCCGCGCTTCTGCTCGTTTCGGCCGCCACGTCGCTGCCGATCGCCTGAAGCCACTTCAACCGAAGGAAACCGCAATGAACGGACGTTTCCTGATCAACCGCGGCGACGCCAAGCTGATGGGCGTCGCCGCCGGCCTCGCCGATTATACCGGCGTCGACGTCACGATTATCCGCCTGGGCTTCATCGCAGCGACGCTGCTTACGGGCCCGCTGATGATCCTGTTCTACGTGATCGCAGGGCTGCTGGCGCCCGCCCGATAGGCGCCAGCCGCTCTTTCCCGCCACGGCGCCGAGGCGCATGGAAGCGGCGTGCCGGATCCCGATCCCTACAATCTCCAGCGCTTCATCGATGCCCAGCAAGACGTGATCGACACCGCGCTCGGCGAGCTTCGCGACGGCGCGAAGCGGAGCCACTGGATGTGGTTCGTCTTTCCCCAACTGGCCGCGCTCGGACGCAGCGACGTCGCGAAATTCTACGGCCTGGCATCGCTCGATGAAGCGCGGACCTATCTCGCGCATCCGCTGCTCGGGAGGCGCTTGCGCCAATCGGTCGAGGCGATCCTGCCGTGGTCGGGACGACGAAGCGCCGAGGAGATCTTCGGCAGCATCGATGCGATGAAGCTACGCTCGAGCCTGACTCTATTCGACCAAGTTGAGCCGGATGGCTCGTTCGGACAGGCCCTGATGAACTTCTTCACTGGCGAGCGGGACGAACTCACGCTCGCACTTTTGGACGGCGGGCAGTAATCAGCCGCTGGAGAAGGAGAGTCGCCCCATGCGCAAGCTTCTGTTCGCGTCCGTCGCATTTGCCCTCATTGCCGCGCCGGCAGGGGCGGCGCTCAAGTCGGGCAGCAAGGCGCCCGATTTCACCACCACCGGCGCGCTCGCGGGCAAGCCGTTCAAGTTCCATCTCGCCGAGGCGCTGAAGAAGGGGCCTGTCGTGCTCTACTTCTTCCCCAAGGCGTTCACGAGCGGCTGCACCGCCGAAGCGCATGCGTTCAGCGACTCGATCGGCGACTTCAGGAAGGCCGGCGCGCAGGTGATCGGCATGTCGGCCGACGGGCTCGAGACGCTCGAGGACTTCTCGGTCAAGGAATGCCGCAACGCCTTCCCCGTCGCCACCGCGACGCCGGCGACGCAGAAGGCTTACGACGTCGCCTGGGCCGAGCATCCGGGGATCACGACCCGCACCTCTTACGTGATCGATCGCAAGGGCCGAATCGTCATGGTCCACGACGACCTCGACTTCAGCCAGCACGTGGCGAAGACGCTCGCGGCGGTGCGCGCCCTCAAGTAGCGGAAACGGAGCCGGGGGGCCGGCTCCGCTCCTCCATCAACATTAGCGCACCTGGACGCGGATGACCGGCCGGACCCAGCCGCGCGCGAGCGGCGTATATTTAAGCCGCACCTGCGTTACGTCGCGATAGCGGCCGCGAAGGTCCAAGTTGCGGGTGCAGGTGCCTGCGCGCATCAGCGAGCGCGTCCCGATGTCCTGATGGCCGCCGTTGCGGAAGCGGACGTCGACGTCGCGCATGTGGATCGGCCCGCCATAGACGCACACGCGCATCTGCCGGTAGCGCGCGGTGCCGCGTACGCGGATGGTGTCGCTATCGCGGCCGTTGACGGTGGTGAAGGCGACGGTGCGCCAATTGTTCCAGCGCTGCGCGGTTGCGGGCGCGGCGGACGTCGCCGCGACGGTGGCGGCGGTGAGGGCGAGAATCATTGTGCGTGTCATGTCGGTTCCTCTTCGTGGGCTGTGGTTGATCAACCCGCGAAGTGCGGCGATGGTTGTCGGCTTAACGACGCGAACGCCACGGTTCGCCGCATGTGAACGCCAGTGAAACGATCGAGCAAACCGCCGTTCAGGCGCTAGCGGTCGAAGGCCGAGAGGATCGGGCAGGCGCCGCCGCGCTTCCTTGCGCAGGCGGTGGACAGCGCCGCGAGCGCGTCCCGGGCCTCGCGCAGCTGGTCGATCCGCGCATCGAGCTCGGCCACTCGAGCGTCTGCCAGCTCCCGGGCGCGGGGGCGGTCGTCGGATACCGACAGGTCGAGCAGCTCGGCGATCTCGTTGAGCGTGAATCCCGCCGCCTGCGCCGAGCGGATGAAGCGAAGGCGCTTCACGTCGGCTTCGCCATAGCGCCGAACTTCGCCCGGCGGCCGGGGCGGCTCCGGCAGCAAGCCGCGCCGCTGATAATAACGCACCGTCTCGACGCCGACTCCTGCGGCTTTGGCAAGGCCTCCGATCGTGTCCGAATTTTTCGCTTGATTCCGTACCATGGTACGGAGGTCATACGCTCTTTACCGAGCGCGAATCAACGCCTCGCGAAAGGGAGAATGACGATGGAAAAGGCGATCGAGAAGAAGGCGGTCACCGCTTGCACCTGCGGCTGCGCCAAGGGCGGGTGCCGCTGCGAGCCGTGCACCTGCAAGAACTGCAATTGCTGAGCTGCCTGGGGCCGTATCGATCCGGTGCGGCCCCTACCTTCCGCACACGTCGTCCGTTCCGGTCGACGAGATGCGAGTCATCCAGAAGGTGCTCGACGTGCTCAGGATGACGTTCTGCGAATCGCACTTCCTCAGCTGGAAGCGCACCTTTCGCGCTCGAAAGTCGAGCGAGACCCGGCGGAACGTTTCGAGAATGTCGGTGCCGAGCAGCAGCGCCGGCTGGTCGTCTAGCCCGAACACCTTGAACGGCGGGACGTCGGCGAAGGCGATCGGGACGTCGCGCAAAGTCACCGGGCCGAGCTGCAGCTCGCTGATGACGGCGAGGTCGATTTTCACGCTCTTGCCGGTGACGCCGATCATCTCGGTGGTCATGAACTTGTCGCGGTTCCCGCGAATCAGCTTGTCGCGAAGCTTGCTGTTGCCGATCGTGATCTCGGATCCCGTGTCGATGACTGCATCGAGCGGCAGCCCGACGGCGCGGACCTGGGTCAGGATCAGCTGCCCGCGCTGACGGCGCGCGGTGACCACGATCTCGCCGAAATAATGCTTCATCGGAGTCCGTGCGTCCTCGACTTTGACGAGGCGCTTCTCGAAATCCATCATCAGGCGCTGGCGGACGAGCGCATCGATCCCGATCATCCCCTGGCCGCCGAGGTCCTCTTCCTTGAGCGCAGGGACCTGCAGGTTCCTGATCGTGCTCGGCCCGAGCACCAGCTCGTCGACCTTGACCCGGTCGACGAGGCTCCGGTCGGTCATTCCATTGAGGATCGCCGGCGTCCCGAGGGGCAGCTGCAGGTCGCGCGCGAGGCGGATGCCGACGACCGACGAATCCGCGCCGCTGTCGACGACGAAGCGGTACGGCCCGCGGCCGTTCACCATCACGTCGACGGTCATCCGGGTCTCGACCTTGCGCGCGTTGATGTTGTCGCCGCCGATGTTGAGCGTGCTGTCGAGCTGCGCCGGGGGCAGCGGCGGCATCGTCACCGGCGTGCCCGGCGGAACCGGCTTGGGCTTGCTGATCCGCGGCGCCTGCGCAACGGCATCGCCCGCGACGGCAGAGAAGATCAGCGCGAGCGCCACGACCAATGCCGAGCGGAACATGCGCAACGCTTCCTTTCCTCAAGGAGCGCGTATGCTACGCCGCGCCGCTCGGCTGCGCCACGATAATCAGTCCGGCGGCGGCGCCTGTTCGACGGGCGGCCGGACAGAGCGTGCGCTATTCTTCGTCCGGAATCGAGCGCGATCGCTCCAGCTCTTCCTGGATCACCCGCTCCATGTCGCTCCGCTGGTAGCGCGCGAAATAGGCATTGTCGGTCGCGTAGAGCGATTTGAGAAAGGCGAGGTCCCAGTAGGTAAGCGTCAGCGGGAGCGGCTTGTCGTCGGGCTGCCCGAGGACGCCGAGGATGGTCGGTGCGCCGGTCCTGACGATCCGCTCGGGATCGGTCGCGGCGAAGGTCCGCATCGTCGCATAATCGGCCAGCTCGGTCGTGGTGAGCCCGCCCGCCGCCTTGAGGTCGATGGCGACCACCGAAACGACGAAGGTCGGCTCGGTGACGGCGCGGATTCGCGACGGGTTCTCGGTCCCGCTGACGCGATAATAATCCGCGCCGAGCGGCTTCTCGAGCGGCTGCCCGTCGGCGCTGAGCCTGCTGCTGACCTGCCACGCCACCGCCGGCGCGGTGCTGGCCTTGAGCGCCGTGACTTCGCGCGAACTCATACCGGTGAAATACATCGGAAAGCGCCGGTCGAGCTCATCGAGGGCCGCGCGCCGGTCGCCGGCGACGATCACGAAAATGTTCGGCTTGCACGGCTCCGGCGCGACGCGGATTCCGGCAGCCTCGGCGACCTGCCGCATGCGCGCCGCGACGCGTGCGTTCTGGGCATCGGTGAGGCCCATCGCGACAGGGCAGGCCGGCGCATGGAAGCGTCCGAGCTGGCCCTCGTAGGGGGCGTCGGTGACGGCGCGGATAAACTCGCGCACCTGCTGCTTGTTGACCCGCATTCCCTGGACGACGATCTCCTCGCCGCTGCCAGCAGGCGCCGGCACCGGGGCCGAGGCGGCCGCGACCTGCACCGTCATCAGCGGTGCCGCGGGCGGCGGCGGCGGGGCGGCCGTCGCGGACGGAATCGCGAGCGCGGTCGCAAGTTGAATCAGCATCGATCGGCTCCTTGTTCGGGAGAGCTCAGCACAGCGGATTGGCCGGTGAACGCCATGAGCACGCAATGAGCATTCGATGAAAAGCCCTTCGCCACCAGCGAAGTGCGGATGCCGGGCGGCATCGAGAGCGGGGCGGAGAGCACGAAGCCTGAAACGCGCATGGCGGCCTCCACTGGCGAATTTTGCGCCTCAGGAAGGGCAATGTCGAGTCAATCAACTGGTGGGCGACGGAACGGAACGAGGCGCCGATGCGTTTGTGACGGGAGCGAAATTTTATCAGGAATAGAAATGAACACCCCGCACATTGTCGAACGGGCATTCCAGCTGGCGCCCAGCGTCACCAGCGTCGAGGAGATCAGGACGTTGCTTCGCCGCGAAGGCTATTCGAACGTCGACGCCCACCTCGCCGGCGCCTCGATCCGCGCCGACCTCAAGAAGCGCTTTGCACGATAAAGGAGGGGACGATGGCCAAGGGACAGCTGAGGTCGAACAAGGAAGCGCGCAAGCCCAAGAAGGCGAAGGTCAAGACCATCGCCGCCAACCCCTCGCAAAAGGGCGGCCAGCGCGGCCTCGAAAATCTCAAGAACGATTAAGTCGATCCCGTTTCGCTAGCCGCTCCTGACGGGGCGTAGGAACGGCGCGGGCGAAATACCTAGCGGCCCTGCGGCTTCTCGGCGGGCGGCGGCGCCAGATCCTGCATCATCTTGATCTTCGCCTGGATGGCGGTGACGCACTTGTCCATCTCCGCGCCGGCCGTCTTCTCGCTCAGCGCCTTGGTCTCGGTATCGAGGAGGGTCTTGAGGCGCGCCGGCGGGATCGCGTCGCCGATCCGGCCGAGGTAGAAATAGATCGCGGATTCGGCGACCTTCTTCGCGTTCGCGTCAGTGGCTTGGCTCGCAAAGGCATTGCTCACGACGATGCAGCGGATGTCGCCGGTCGATTGCGCGGCGGCGGGCCCGGCGGTCGCCAGGAGCGCGGCGGCGAGGGCGAGGGGAAGGGCTTTGGTCATCGAAATCTCCGTGATGGTGCGTTCGCCGTCAGGGCGCTGCGGCCGGCCCCATTAGCGCCGCATGAACCCGCGCGAAACGCAGCAATTGCAGCGACCTCAAGCGGCGTCGGCGATCCTCCCGTCGGCGAACGCAAGCACGGCTCGTGGATGGAGGCCGCGGACCGCGCAGACGAGCTGGCGTCCGAATACTTCGAGGCAGTGGAGGCTGCGCCCCTCGTCGCAGCAAAGGTCGAGATCGAACGCGTGCCAGTCCGCGTTGGGGTCGCGGCTGTAACGCCCGAGCAGATCGAAATTGGCTTCCCAGCTGGCGCGGGTGAATTGGACGCGCACCGGATCGGGAAGTGCCCAGTAGAAAGTGTCGCGCTGCGTGATGCCGAAGAGTGCGCGCGAGGCGTCGTCGATGAGGAGCGGCAGCTCCTCGATCTCGTCGTCGAGCAGGCGGTCGCGGGCGTGTAGGGAAAGCTGCCGCTCGACCTCGGCAACGGCGGGGAGCTGGCGGAAGACGATGCGGGTCATATGCTGTGAATCGACGAGATTCCAAACTGTTCCAACCTGATCTCGGTCAATTGCGGGCGCGCCGGGATGGCGCATCCGCCCGCGCTGGGCCAAGGAAGCGCCGTGCTCGAGCAACTGGGCCCGGACATCTGGATCGCCGACGGCGGCATCGTCTCCTTCTTCGGGTTCGACTATCCGACGCGGATGGCGGTCGTGCGGCTTGCCGATGGCGGGCTGTGGGTCTGGTCGCCGATCGAACTCTCGCCCGAAATCGAAGACGAGGTGCGGGCGCTCGGCCCGGTGCGGCAGCTCGTCAGCCCGAATAAGCTGCATCATATGTTCCTCGCCGAATGGAAAGCGAAGTTTGCCGAGGCGAAGCTGTGGGGCACCGCGTCGACCGTCGCCCGGTTCGGCAAGCTGGAATTCGCCGAAGCGCTGGCCGACGACCCGCCGCCGGACTGGGCGGGACAGATCGACCAGTTCTATTTCGACAATTCGCGCTTCCTCGATGAGCTGATCTTCTTTCATCGCAAGTCTCGAACGGCGATCATCGCCGATCTGTCGCAGCCGTTCAGCGAGGATTTCCTCGACAAGCACTGGCCGCGCTGGCTTCGCTGGGTGGCGAGGCGCATCGGCATGGTCGAGGGCACCGGCCACGGCCCGATCGAGGTCCGCCTCACCTTCCGCCGCCGCGCGGAGGGGCGTGCGAAAATCCGGGCGCTGATCGCCGAAGACCCCGAACGGGTGGTGGTCGCCCACGGCGAGATCGTCCGCAGCGGCGGCGCGGATTTCCTGCGGCGCGCCTTCTCCTGGCTGCTTTAGCGAGCCGCCCCTCGCCGCTTACTTTTTCAGCTCGACCAGCACCGCGTCCATTGGCTTGTCGCTGACGTTCGTGGGCTTGTGCGCGCCGGCGGGAGCCCAGGCGCTGTCGCCGGGCTTGCCGCTCGCCTCGATCGTCTTGCCGTTGGGAAGCTGGAACTTCGTGTGCCCGCCGGAGAGATAGGTGATCACGCCGTTCGGGTGCCAGTGCATGACGCTGGTCTCGTGCGGCCCGTAATGGATGCGGAGCACGCGCACCGACGCGTTTTCGAACACCACCTTGTAATGCTTGGGATCGACCTTGACCGGGTCCGGCCCGGAAGCCGCCACGGCAGCGGTCGCGGCGAAAGCGATCAGTCCGGCCGCAAGCGCGGCCCGTGCGCCAATGTTCATGAATGTTCTCCCCCAGAGCCGGTCGGGAGCCGGCGCGATCGAGCGATACGCGGACGCAACGAGAACTGCCGCGGCCCTCTACGCCTGCGCGCCGGCCGCGGCAATAAGCGGCACGGACCAAAGGCCGTATCCGGAACCCGCCGTGACCCGTGGGGCGTTCAGCCCGCAAACCGGAACGAGGAGAAGAAGCATGGGCGACAAAAGCCTGTCCGACATCAGCGAAGCGATGCGCGACATCGACTTCTGCATGCTGTCGACGAGGACGGCGGCGGGCGGGATCGCGGCGCGGCCGATGTCGAACAACCGCGAGGTCGACTATGACGGCGACAGCTTCTTCTTCGCCTGCGACGACGCGCACAGCGTCGGCGAGATCGAAGCCGACCCCAACGTCGGACTGACCTATCACGGCAAGGACGGACTGCTCGGGAAGCCGGGCATCTTCATCTCGATCGAGGGCAAGGGCGAGATCATCCGCGACAAGGCCCAGTTCGAGGAGCATTGGACCGACGGGCTCGAGCGCTGGTTCAAGGAAGGTACCGACACGCCGGGCCTGGTGCTGATCAAGGTCCACGCCGACCGCCTGCATTATTGGGACGGCGGCGAGGAAGGCGACGTGAAGCTGGGCGCCGAAGCGAGCCCCTGAGCGGCGCGCCGCTCGCGAATGGTCCCAATGTTCGTGGTGTCACGCGTGCGTGCGTGCTGGCGACCGAGCCGCGAAGTGTACCTCTGACCGGGGTCAAACCCAGGGTCCTTCCTCTTCCTCCACTTCGTCACCTCAGTTGCGTAGGAGCGGCCGGGGGTGGGCGGGAAGGCGGCGCATCGACGAACTTAAGGCACAAGAGGGGTGCTGTAGGACAGCGAAAAGCTATTCGATGATGTGGTCGCGGCCCTCGGATTTCAGGCGGGCGAGGCCGTCGCGCATCTGCTGGAGCTGCTCGGGGGAGTGGCCGACCCAGTCCTCGACCTCGCCGACGACGCGCAGCGGCTCGGTCGAGCGGTAGGAGGCGGTGACGTTGCCGGGGAATTTGTTGTCGGTGAGGTTGGGATCGTCCTCGAACGCACCCGTCGGCTCGACGATGTAGATCCGCCCGCGGGCGCTTTCATTTCCTTCTGGGCCCTTCGCCAGCTCCGCACCCCAGGTTGCCGCATCGAGCGTGGCGGTGAAATAGATATGCTTCAGCCCGCGCTCGACGAAATTGCTGCCGAAGCCCGGCACGATGAGGTCGCCGACGGCAAGGTCGGCCTTGGTGCCGTGGTAGAAGGTGGTGTTGGGCGGGATGTCACGGGCGTACATGGGCCTATCGTGGCGCGCCCTTTGGCAATCCAGATTCCACGCTTACGCAACGATAACGCATGGGAGCCAGCATCCCCTCATGCATCCTTCCAATTAACTGCACGGCGAAATTTCGACATTCGGCCTCTGTGTCAAATTGCTGATCCACCAACTTCGTCATCCCCAATTGCCATGGACCGTCCCAGTCGACCGCGTCGGGCGGCGCGGCATAAATCGCAAGAACAAGAAGCCACTTCATTCCATTGTCTCCCAACGATCTGACGAAGACAGCCGACCCTATTTCAATACCAGCCTTTTTGGGTCTCAGACCTTTAGATCGAGCGGATACTCGTCGTAGGTGCGTTCGTGCAGCTGACGGCCAGCGGCTTTCTTGTTCCGCCCGCCCCACTGCTTGAAGAAGAACGCGACGTCGTCGCGTCTACAAATCTCGTAGATCCGCTCGACCCATTCCGCGACGATGGGCCTAGCCCTAGGGCCAGACTCGCCCCCGACAATTGCCCAATGAATCTTGCGCAGATCGATGTCGGCAATCCGACCGATTAGCGGCTCGAAGGAAACGAAGAGCGTTGCACCTTCGATTGCCGCGAGTTGATCGACACGTTCAGTTACATCCTGGCTTTCCACCGATGTTCCGAGCCAGGCGTTTTGCAGAAAAGCAAGTTGGCCGGTTCGAAACATCGATGCCATTCGATCTGGACGCTTTGTCAGGATTTGAAAGTGGTGCTGGGGACACTCGGCCATCACATTCCAGACTTTTTGGATGAAATCGTCCGGCACCCTTTCGTGAAAAAGATCGGACATCGAGTTGACGAAGATTCGCTTGGGCCGTCGCCACTCCAAAGGCGCCGAGAGGGTTGAAGAATCGACGTTTACACGACCGGTCCAGACGTAGCGGTCGCCGCTCTTACGGGTTGTGCCTCGATATTTCTCATGACCCATCGCCTGCAAGCGAGCAGCCATTCGCATAGCGTAACAATTCGTACACCCGCTCGATGCGATCGTGCAGCCTGCGACCGGATTCCAAGTGACGTCGGTCCATTCGATTTCAGACACGCCAGCCACTAGGCGGTCCTCAAAATGTGATTTGCGATACGCATGGCCGCTTCCGATGCTGCCGGAGCCGGATTTGCACAAGCGAACATCAAGGAAAAATCGTGTCGCTTTCCGCGGCCGAGCGGAAGATAAGATTTCGCAACTCCGCCCGCGAAAACATCGTTCAGATGATCACGGAACATCTCAGAGAACTGCTTTGCCTTCGCGATTTTCTCGAGGCGTTCATCAACGCCTCCGAAGAGGTCGGCCGAAGTGTCAGCGCGTCGGACCGCCTTTGTCCGCCAGGCTTCGGAACCCCAAATTTCGTCGATCTTTGACGCGCCCGGTAAGAAGGTGCCGTCGCTCTTGATCTGTCGGGACATTCCATCCACCGGAACGAGATACCAGAGGTCGACCTCCTTAGTGGCGGCCAGCCGCTCGATTGTTTGCCAGCGGACGCTCAGACCGAACGGGTCGAGGAAAACGACAGCTCTATCGAATCGCTGACCTGAAATGCGGTCGCAGAATTCGCAGAGCCGCTGGTTGGCATCCCCGGGGGCTATGTCGATAGCTCTATTTGAAAATTTTTCGCGAAGTCCTGAGAGCGATCGCACGTTCTCGCCCCTCTTTTCGATGAAAATGTACTGGTCGAACGGCGGCTCGATGGTCAACGCACGGATGGGCGATCCATCCAAAACGTCTGACGTGAGAAATAACGTTGGATCCTGCGCGTTTTCAGCCTCGGCCTTCGAGGTGGAGGCTCCTGAGCCGGCAAATCCATCGACGTAGAAAAGACGAAAGTTCTGCTTCTTCATCACGGTGACGTACGCGGCCAAATACTTGGCAACCACGTCAAGTTTGCGCCGCGTGTGTTCGCCGCCGAACGGTTGAACGCGCTCGATCATCATCGCTCCCATCGATCTTCCTCGATCCGGCAAGGAGAACGTATCAGGAACGATTGCGCTTGCCTAGCTAATCAGCGGGCCGGACGTAAAGCTCACCACCTTCCTCATGAAAGCGTTTGCTCATTTCGGCCATGCCTTCGTCGGCTGACCCTTCGACTGGCCCACGCCCGGCCCCTCCCGCTTGCGGGAGGGGAGAAGCGGCGTCTTGCTCCTGCAGCCGCGCAAACTCTCTCACCTCCTGCGTGATCTTCATCGAGCAGAACTTCGGCCCGCACATGCTGCAGAAGTGGGCGGTCTTGGCGCCCTCGGCAGGCAGCGTCTGGTCGTGATATTGCTCAGCCGTGTCGGGGTCGAGCGAGAGGTTGAACTGGTCTCGCCAGCGGAACTCGAACCTCGCGCGGCTCAGCGCGTCGTCGTGGAGCCTCGCGGCGGGGTGGCCCTTGGCCAGGTCGGCCGCGTGGGCGGCCAGCTTGTAGGTCACGACGCCGACCTTCACGTCGTCGCGGTCGGGGAGGCCGAGGTGCTCCTTGGGCGTGACGTAGCAGAGCATCGCGGTGCCGAACCAGCCGATCATCGCGGCGCCGATGCCGCTGGTGATATGGTCGTAGCCGGGGGCGACGTCGGTCACGAGCGGCCCGAGCGTGTAGAAGGGCGCCTCGCCGCAGCTTTCCAGCTGCTTGTCCATATTCTCCTTGATCTTGTGCATCGGCACATGGCCGGGGCCCTCGATCATCACCTGACAGTCGTGCGCCCAGGCTTTCTTCGTCAGCTCGCCGAGCGTGTAGAGCTCGGCGAACTGGGCTTCGTCGTTGGCGTCGGCGGTGCTTCCGGGGCGGAGGCCGTCGCCTAGCGAGAACGCGATGTCATAGGCCTTCATGATCTCGCAAATCTCGTCGAAGCGCTCGTAGAGGAAGCTCTCGCGGTGGTGGGCGAGGCACCATTTGGCCATGATCGAGCCGCCGCGGCTGACGATTCCGGTGACTCGCCTGGCGGTCAGCGGGACGTATGGAAGCCTCACGCCGGCGTGGATGGTGAAATAGTCGACGCCCTGCTCGGCCTGCTCGATGAGCGTGTCGCGGTAGATCTCCCAGGTCAGGTCCTCGGCGACGCCGCCGACCTTCTCCAGCGCCTGGTAGATGGGCACGGTGCCGATCGGGACGGGCGAGTTGCGGACGATCCATTCGCGCGTGTCGTGGATGTTGCGGCCGGTCGACAGGTCCATGACCGTGTCGGCGCCCCAGCGGATCGCCCACACCATCTTGTCGACCTCCGACGCGACGTCGCTGGCGACGGCGCTGTTGCCGATGTTGGCGTTGATCTTGACCAGGAAGTTGCGGCCGATCGCCATCGGCTCGGACTCGGGGTGGTTGATGTTGTTGGGGATGATGGCGCGGCCGCGGGCGACCTCGTCACGGACGAATTCCGGGGTGACGAAGTCGGGGATGGCGGCGCCGAAGTCCTGGCCGTCTCGGGTTACGGCTAGCGCCTGCTCGCGGCCTAGGTTCTCGCGGGCGGCGACATATTCCATTTCGGGCGTGACGATGCCGCGGCGGGCGTAGTGCATCTGGGTGACGTTCGCGCCGGGACGGGCGCGGAGGACGCGCTTGCGGACGTTGGGGAAGGGCTGGACGCCGCCGCTTCGGTCGGGGCCGAGCTGGCCGTTGTCCTCGGGGCGGACTTCACGCTGGGCGACTTCCTCGACGTCGCCGCGCTCGCGGATCCATTTCGCTCGGAGCTCGGGGAGGCCGGCCATGATGTCGATGCGCGCCTGCGGGTCGGTGTAAGGCCCGCTGGTGTCGTAGAGGATGACCGGCGGCTCGCCGGAGCTCGGCTCGAGGTTGACCGCACGCATGGCAACGCGGCGGTCGCCGACGTGGATCTTTCGGCTCCCCCGGATTGGGCCGGTGGTGACTTTGAGTTCGGTTCTTGCAGGCGCGTCGCCCATATGACTCTCCTTCTCCCTACGCCGGTGTCAGCCGGATCAGGTTCGATGGGTCGCGGCCGTCAGCCGCCTCTCAACCGCTCGTGCGGTCCCCCAGGGAAGAATCGTCCTTAGGCCGCGCGCCCCGCCCGCGCTAGGCCGCGTCGGTCAGCGGACCTGCGCGGCCTGCTGCTCGGTGGCGCTGATCGTCCCGTCGTGGTTGGTGTCGAGCCGGTCGAACTGCCCGAGCCGCTCGGCCTGGAACTCGGCCGAGCTGATCTTGCCGTCGTGGTTCGTGTCGAGCCGCTTCAGGATCTCGGCGCCCGGAAGCATCCTCGGCTTGGGCGCTCCGGCCTTGAACTCGGCGATGCTGAGCTGGCCGTTGTGGTCGGCGTCGAGCTGGGCGAACTGGGCCTCGACGTCCTTGGCGATCTTGGCCGCCGTTTCCGCGCCGACTCGTTGCTGCGCCGCCTCGGCTTCCGCCGTGCTGATGAACCCGTCCTTGTTGGTGTCGACGCGGCCGAAGGCGGCCGTGAGCTCGCCGACAACCTGAGCGCGGGAGATGTCGGCGGGTGCCTTGGCTTGCGCGAATGCGGGTCCCGCCAGACCGGCAAGCAGCGATGCGATGATCAAATGCCTTGTCACTTTGGTCCTCCGTTGAAAGCTAGTCGTCCCAATGATCGAGCGCCGGGCCCAGCGCCGCTTCGAGCGGGTCCAGCCACGGCTTGTAATTCTTCCACACGTCGACGCCGTCGCGATTGATCGGACGGCGCACCTGCTCTGCGCTCGGCGTCCGGACCGCGCGCTTGTTGGAATGGAATTCGAGGCATGACCGATCGAACGGCACGCCGATGAAGTCGAGCAGCCGCAGGATCTCGCCTTCGGGATCGTCGATCAGCTTCTCGTTGATGATGCGGTGGACGGCCCCGGGCTGGACCTCGTCGAAATGGGCCATGAACCGCCAATAATCGCGGTAGAAGGCGCCGATCGTTTCCAGGCTCGAGGCGAACGGATTGTCGTTGCGCCGATAGTGCTGCTTGAAGTTGGAGAAGCCGCACGCCATCGGGTGGCGGCGGGCGTCGATGATCTTCGCGTTGGGAAGCGCGAGACGGATGAACGCGAGCCGCATCCAGTTGGGCGGCATCTTGTCGATGAAGAACGGCCGGTCCGTCGTTCGGAAGGCGCGGGTCCGTTCTATATATTCCTCGCCGAGGCCGGAGATTTCCGCGGCGCCGAGGCTTGCCAGCTCCTGGAACACATTGCGACCCTTAGCGACGCCGCGGCGCCACAGCCGCTTCCACATCGTCTCCAGCACCTTGATCTCGGTCGTTCCCTCGATCTCGGGATGCGAGGCGAGGATCTGATCGACGAGGGTCGAGCCGGCGCGGTGCAGCCCGACGACGAAGATCGGCGAGGGGTCGGGGCAGCCCCAGGCCGGGCGCTGCTCGAAGAATGCCGGGGTCAGGGTCGCGATGGCGGCGTCGACGAAGGCCGTGCAGCCCCTTTCCAGCACATTGGGATCCTAAGCTTAGAATTCCACGTGGACAAGTTGTCGCGG
>JADMIO011583423.1_pt1 | contig 29261 bp, 18 predicted proteins | sample 8958161 | NCBI WGS metagenome assembly JADMIO01 (sample SAMN16585339, study PRJNA669376) | soil metagenome | isolation source: Crop rotation soil | place: USA: Cullars Rotation, Alabama | collected 2011 | reverse complement strand
GCCGCGACTTCAAGTCACGTGAATTCCAAGCTTCGGATCCCACTGTGCTGGAAAGTCGACGCCTGGAAGATCATCGGCTTCTTAAGAAAAAATCTGTAGGCAGTAGGCATCTGGCAGTAGGCAGTCGCTCCGCGCTGCGACGGTCGAAGATATAACTCGAACGACCCGTCATGAAGGGCTCTTAACTGCCTACTGCCAGCTGCCTACTGCCTACTACTTCTTGACTCTGCGCGTGATTTGGCATAGAACCGAAGGCATATTTTCGACCACAGGACACCCGGAGGAGAAGCGAAGATGGCCGACGAGAACGTGAGAGAAGCCGACGCGGCGAACACGTGCAAGAACGCTCCTTGCACCTGCCCCGTCGATAAGGGCGAGAAGTACTGTAGCGTCCACTGCCAGAGCACCCCGAACACCATCCAGATCGACTGCGACTGCGGCCACGACACCTGCAAGGGTGATTTTTAGAGTAGTCAGTAGCCAGTAGTCAGTAGAAAAGAGAGGCGGCGCGCCCGGCCTTATGGCTGTGACGCGCCGCCTCTCTTTTCTACTGACTGCTGACTACTGACTACTTCCTTCCGCCTACTCCTCAAACCCCTCGCGCAGTTCGGCGAGTATCTCGTGGGCGACGGCGCGGGCGCGTTCGACCTCGTCGGGTTTGAAGGAGACGGCGCCGACGACGGCGTGGCCGCCGCCGCCGTAGCGCTCGCAGATGGTGGCGATGTTATGGCGGCGCGGGCGCGGGCTGAAGGGGTTCGAGCCGACCGAGATTTTGGTGCGGTACGTGCCGCGCGTGACCGCCACCGAGTAGGTCGTCTCGGGGTAGACGTAGTAGGGGATGAACTTGTTGAAGCCTTCGAGCCCTTCGTCCACGAGGTCGAAGGTGACGGCGCCGCGCTCGTACCGAGCCTTACGCCGGACGGTGTCGAGCGTCTGCTCGTGGCGCGCGAGCAGCGGCCGGAAGCGCCGCTGCACCTCCTCGCCCGAAGCGACCTCTTCGAGCGGGCGCGTGACGAGTTGGCGGATGATCCACTCGATAAAGTCGTCGTCCACGTTCTCGATGACCTGCATCAGTTGCAGGGCAGGCTCTTTCAGCTCGACGGGCTGCGCGGCCGACTCGTAGAACGCGCCGTCGATGACGTGCGCCCAGTGGACGAGCGTGTCGAGCGACGAATCGCGGAAGCCGAAACGCTCCGAGGCGACGCGCGCGATGAACTCGGTGCAGGACTTGCTGTCGGCGTCCCAGAACTTCCTTTCGGAGGTGTCGGCGCGGAAGTGCGCTTCGTCCTCGGCGGAGAGGAAAGCCGACTGGTGGTGGTCGAACCACCAGGTCAGGCGTTCGGACGGGCTGTACTTGAAATCGACGATGGCGTTCTCGTCGCCGTCGAACATCGCCTCGTCGAAGAGCGCGCCGGCCGTGTGGAGCAGCGGCGCGTAGGCCACGTCCGAGTCGGGGCGCACGCGCGCGAGATAGAACCGCGTGAAGACCGCGGCCGAGGCCACGCCGTCGAAGCAGTGGCCGTGGTAGAGCAGACGAAGTCTCATCCTTTACAAAGAAAACCTTTAAATAATCGGGGTCGAAAAGAGCGGGACATCATAGCACAGCCGGTAGGCAGTAAGCGGATGGCAGTAGGCAGCCGCTCCGCGTAACGCGCGTTGAAGATTTAATCCGCGATTTGCGGCGCCAGGGTTTTCAACTGCCAACTGCCTACTTTTCCTTCAAGGCATCCCGAAGCGGGCGCGGTACTCGGCGGACTCGACAAAGGCGCGGGCCATCTCTGCGCGGGTGGCGCGGTCGGTGGCGACGGCGTCGTCGCGCACGTCCTCGCCGGGCGCGCTGAAGGAGTCGAGCTTGGCGAGCCAGTAGTCGTAGCCGTTGAAGTTGAAGTCGGGCGCGTCGCGCGGCGAGCGGCGCAGGTAGCCGTAGTATTGCATCGCCACGAAGGCCGCGTTGAAATACCGGTTGTAGACCGAGGCGCCGCCCACGACGCTCAGGAGCGCGGCCGCGCGCCCCTCCGTGCCGCCCGCGCCGAAGGCCGCCCGCGCCGCCTCGCGCTCGCCCGCCGCGGGCGTCACCCCGGCGTTGGCGAAGAGCTTGTCCACGTAGGCGTCGGCCGCCATCTCCGTGGGCAGGTGCCCCTTGAACTCTGCGCTCTCGACCCAGGTGCGCGCGAAGTCGAGCGTGTTGGCGCGCAGCTTCTCCTCCCAGCCGGGCTGGCCGACGAAGACGCCGCGCTGGATGGCCTGCGAGTTGGGGAAGAGGACGTACATCGGCGCCATCTGGTAGATGCGGCCGTTGACGTCGTTGTTCCAGCCCGGCCCCTCCGGGTAGGTAGCCGCGTGAATGCGATAGACGAGGAAGCCCGTGCGTTGGAACTCGATGGAGAGGAAGAACGCCTGCGAGATGCTTGCGCGCACGACGCGCCGGCACTCGGCGTCCGCGCCGCAGGCGTCGAGCTGCCCCTTCCAGAAGGCGAAGCCCACGGGGTCGGGCTCGCGCGCGAGGAAGTCGTGGTAGTGCTGGCGGACGAAGTGGCCCGCGTCGTCGATGGGGTTGTTCGCGGCGGTCGGCGGCGCCTCGTCGTCGCTCGTGATGATGACGCGCGCGGCCTCGCCGAGGTTCGAGTCGGTCGTGCTCCGGATGACGATTGAGACCTCCTCGGGCTCTTCGACATAGGCGTCGTCGTTGACGAGGAAGGGGAAGGTCTTCTCGGTCTCGCCGGGCGCGAAGTCGAGCCGGCCCCGCACCGGCGTGTAGTCGCCGCGGGCGGAGCCCGAGTCGGTGATGCTGTTCAGGCTCTCGTACTCGAAGGAGGTGGCCGCGGAGGTGTCGCCGCGTCTGACGACAAGGATGTCCGCGTGTCCGGCCGTCTCGGCGACGGTGTAGCCGGCCGAGGCGAAGTGGACGCCCGGCGCGCCGTCGTCATCGACGATGAGGGCGCTCAGCGAGGTGTTCATGCCGCGCCCGTCGTCGGTCGGCCAGTTGAGCCGCAGCCAGAAATTCTCCTGCCGCTCGGGCACCGTGTCGCCTTTGACGGCGATGCTCACGGTCTTCGTCGTTTCGCCCGACGCGAAGGTCAACTGCCCGCTCGCCGGCACGTAGTCGGCCGGCGCGGTGGCGAAGCCGTCCGCGGTCGTGTAGTTGACGGTGTAGCCCTTGTCGCTGGCTCGGGAGAGTTTGACGGTGAGGACGGCCTGCGTCGTCCCCGTGTCGCCCTCGGTCACGAAGATCGTCGCGCCGGGCTCGACCGAGGGCATCCGGTCGTCGTCGAAGATGTTGACGGAGGTCGTGCTGTTGCCGCCGAGCGCGACGCCGCCCGTCGGGTTCGTGAGCGTGACGTTGAAAGCCTGCGTGTCTTCGTCGGTTGTGTCGTTGATGAGCTGCACGGCGAAGCTCTTGATTAACTCGCCGGGCGCGAAGCTGACGGTGCCGGACGTGGCGACGTAGTCGAGCCCCGCTCTGGCCGTACCGTCCGCGGTCGCGTAATCGACGGTCGCCGCGCCCGACGCGGAGCCGGCCGTGCGCGTGACGTTGACGGTCACCGTCAAGGGCCCCGACTCGGCCCCCTCGTAGGCCGCGCGCTTGAACTGGACGGTCGAGGGCGCCGACGCGTTGAGGCACGGCGAGAACTCCGAAGTGTTGCCCGAGGGGTCTGTGGCCGTCGCGGTCAGGAAGGGGAGCGCGGGCGGAACCGAAGAGACGAACTCGCTCAACTGGGCGTGACCGGAAGGCCCCGTCGTGACGGTCGCGGCGCCGAGGTACGCCTGCCCCTCGCCGTGCCCCGAGCCGTCGCAGGCGGAGCTGGCGTAGAAGTCGAGCGCGAAGGTCGTGTCGGGCCTGGAGTCGAACGAGCCGACGACGACCGTGCCGCCGCCCGAGGGCGCGTAGGAGTCGAGCACGGGGTAGTTCTGCAAACCGTTCGGGCCGTCGTCTGCGTCCGCGGCGTCGTTGGCCTCCTCGACGCCGCCCGTGCGCGCGAGGTTGATGCCCTGAAGGCCGTTCGCGTAGAGCGAGTTGCCGCGCAGGACGTTGCCGCGCTGGAAGGCGCCTGCGAGCGTGTGCTCCGTAATCGAGATGCCGTTGCCGCCGTTGAAGGCGATGACGTTAGCCTCGCCCGCGGCCGTCCCGCCGACGATGTTGTCAAAGGCAATCTCGCGGACGGCGCCGAAGGCGACGCTGCCCTCGACCCGCACTCCGTCGCCGACGTTCGGCAGCGGCGACACCCCGTTCGCCGCCAGGCCGATGTAGTTGCCACGCACGACGGAGGCCGTGTCGCGGAGGACGATGCCGACGGCATTCCCCGAGATGACGTTGCGCGCCGAGGGGGTCGTCCCGCCGATCTTCACGCCGGGGAGCCCGACGGAAACGCCCCACCCGTTGGCGACGGCCGCGGCGCCCGCGGCGTCCGTGCCGATGTAGTTGCCCTCGATCACAATGCCGGCGGCGCCCGCGTAGATACCGGCCCCGCGGAACCCGTTGATGACCAGGCCGCGCACCGTAATCGACCCGCTGCTGAGAAACAGCCCCTCGCCGCTGAGTCCGTTCCCGCTCAGCACGACGACGGGCGAGCCGGTGAAGCCGGGCTGTGTGGTCGCGTCTATCGTCAGGGACTCGTTGACGGAGGGTAGCGAGAAGGCGGGCGTGATGGTCTGCGGGCCGGTGCCGATCCGGAAGTTGACGGTGTCGGCGCCTGGCGTGGCGTTGGCCTGCTGGATGGCGGCGCGCAGCGTACAGCGGCCCGCGCCGTCGTCGCAGATGTTATCGACAATGTTGGCGTCGGAGCCATCGCCCGTCGAGTTGACGACGAACGTCGAGGCCGCGTCGGCCGAAGGCACGAGCCGGCCCCAGAGCACGACGGCGAGCGCCGCGCAGATGCAGAGGCGGAGTGCGAGCTGGAACAGTCTTCTTCCCGGGCGGGGGAATTCGAGTTGAGCGAGGGGCATAAAGAGACCTTTACCAAACGGAAAGTTCAAGGGAGCCTGAGGTGCGCGTCCGCCGCAGAGTTTATGCCAAGCCCGCCGGCACGTAAAGAGCAGCAGGCGGCAAGCCGATGGCAGTAGGCAGTCCCAGCCGTCTTCACTTGAGTAAATACCGGGTGAAGAATTAACCACCGCAGACACCGAGGCGCGGCTTTGAAGTCTTATCGCTTCAAAGCCGTGTCTCTGTGTCTGCGGTGGTTAATCTCCCCCGAGCGGGCTACTGCGGCCCGAAGCGCTGGCGGTATTCGATGGAGGTGACGAAGGCTTTGACCATCTCGGCGCGGCGGTAGTCGCCGCCGAACTCTTCGAGCTTGCCGAGCCAGAAGTTATAGCCGTCGAAGTTCAGGCCCTGCTGCGGCGCGTCGTCGGGGTTGCGCTGGAGGTAGCCGAAGTATTGCATCAGCACGAACGCACGGTTCAACTCCAACTGGTGGAGCGTCCTGCTCTCGGCCACGGAGCGCAGGGCCGCGGCGCGCCCGGAGCCGAAGGCGGCGAGGGCTGCGTCGCGCTCGCCCGCCGTGGGCGTCACATTCGCGTTCGCGAATAATTTATCGACGAACTGCGCCGCCGTCATCGATCCGGGGAAGGCCGTCTGGAAGTCCGCGCGTTGGACGAAGGCGAGCGCGTAGGCGTTCTTGTTCGCTTCGAGCTGCTCGCGCCAGTTGCCGACGTTGACGATGACGCCGCTGCCGATGGTGCGCGTGTCGCCGAGGAAGCTGTCGCGGCGGACGGGGACGGGCTTGCCCGGCAGGTTGCCGAAGGCCGCCTTGTAGGTCTTGTAGACGAAGTAACCCGTCTCCTGAAACTCAATCGACAGGAAGAACGCGGCGCTGGTGTCGATGCGCTTGACCTCGCGGCATCCCGCGTTCAAGCCGCACGACTCGATGCCCTGCACCCAGAAGTTGAGGCCGTCGGCGTCGGGCTCGCGCAGGAGGAAGTCGCGGTAGTGCTGCGCGACGAAGAACTCGGAGCCGTCGATGGGGTTGGCCGCCGTGACGTTGACGCTCCACGTCACGCGCTCGGTCAGCAGTTGCTCGGGGTCGCTGCGGACGAACGTCGTCGGGTCGCTCACCGTGGCCTGGACCGTGTGCGAGCCGGCGTTGAGAGTGCCGGCGGCTAAGGTCAGAGAGGTGGAGTTGCCCGCGGGCTGGCCGTCAACCGTCCAGCTCACCGCGAGCGCGTGCGTGAGCGGCGCGGGGGTCGCGACGCTGAAGTTCTGCGCCTGCCCCGCCGTGAGTTGGATGGCGGAGCCGTTCGCCGGCGCGAACGTGTCCACGGGCGAGACGCGGTTGTAGATGCGTCGGACGAGCTGTTCGCCGTTGACCTGCTCGAAGGGTCGTCCCAAACTTCTCATCTTCGAGTTGAAGGTCGGGCGGTAGAGCCCGGTCGTACAGTAGCGCGCGCCCTCAAAGAGTCCGACCAGACCGGGCTGCGTCGAGGTGGTCGGCAGCAGCGTCGGGGCGTCGATCCACGCGTTCCACTTGATGGCGGCGCGCGCGGTCTGGCGCGTGACGTTGGCCTGCACGGGCTCGGACGTGTTCGAGCAGGCCGGCGGGCTCTCCGTGTACTCGTCGGCGAGCAGGCCGAAGGTGTGACCCGACTCGTGCAGCACCAGCTCGACGGCCGCCGTGTTCGTCGAGGCGATGGCGATGGAGCCGCCCGAGCCGCCGTACGTCGGGTCGTTGACGATGAGGATGATGAGGTCGATCTGCGCCGGCGCGAGGCTGGCCGCCGCGACGTTGGAGACCTTAAAGGTGTTGGCGCAGATGAGCCGCTGGATGCCCGAGCAGTTGTAGCCCGAGTCGAACGCCGTGTTGCGCGAGGTGCCCAGCTCCGGGTGGTCGGAGCCCGACTCCGCACTCACCACGTCGATGCGGTGGACGTTGAAGAAGCGCTGGTACTCCTTGAGCGGCTCCTGCTCGAACATGAGCCGGACGAACTCTTCGATGTCCGACTGGTACTTCGACATCTCGGCGGCCGTGTAGCCGTCGCCGAGGAGGACGATGTCCACGCGGTTCGCGGGGTCGCCGTTGTTGACGATGGTCTGTGCGGGCTCGGCCGCGGCCGCGCGCGCGAGACACACGACGGCGAGCAGGCACAGCGTCACTCTCAAGGCGCAGGCGCGGGCGAGTCTCGTGAAACTGAAAGTCTTGTGCATGACGTTCACCCTCAACGCGCGGCGACCGCGCCGACCAACTCAAGCGAAAACTTCTGCCCGTCCCAGTCCGGGTGATAGAGGCGTACTTCCGTCACCGCTTCGTCGTCCGGGTACTGCACGACGAACTCGGCCGACTCCCTGTAGATGACCTGTCCCGTCAGCTCGCCGTCGGGGCCGGGCACTTCGGCGCGCAGCAGCCGCGGGTCCGCGACGAGCCCGCACCAGCGCATCCGCCCCTCCGCGTCGAGCGCGACGACGACGACCTGCGTCGGCGAAAGCTCGGCCGAGCGCTGCTTCGGCAAGGCCCCTGCGCGCCGCGCCGAAGCGCCGAGGAGCGCGACGCGCCCCGGCGCGTTCTTATACTGCGCCGCCGAAGGATGCGGGAGCGCGGCTTTGTCCGCCTCCCACGAGACACGCAACGTGCGGTGCGAACGCGCGTTCGCCGAAGCGGCCGCGGCCGGGCCGACCTCGACGCCCGACGCGACGAGCAGCCCCCTCACGCGCTCCGCGAGCGAGGAGCGGTTACTCACGGCGTCGTTCGACGAAGCGGCGGGCGTTCCCGTCTCCTGCGCGCCCGTCGTGGCGAAGAGCATCGCGGCGGCCAGCAGCAGCCCCGTTGCCGACAGTGTTGCTTTCATCATTCAAAGCTCCCGGTGACCTTACGGCGTGTTGAAGCGCTGACGGTACTCGATGGAGGTGACGAACGCCTTGACCATCTCGGCCGCGCGCCAGTTGCCGTTGAATTCGTCGAGCTTGCCGAGCCAGAAGTTGTAGCCCTCGAAGCTCGTGTCGGGCGCGGCGTCGGGGTCGCGTCGAAGATACCCGAAGTATTGCATCAGGACGAAGGCGCGGTTGAACTCCTGCCGCTGCGTGTCGGCGTCCTCGGCCACGGCACGCAGGACTTGCGCGCGCGTCATGGTGCCGCCGTTCAAAGCGTTGACGAGCGTGACGCGCTCCGCGTCGGAGAGTACCTGTCCCGCGTTCGCGTTCAAAGTGTCCACGAACTGCTGCGGCGTCAACGACGTGGGGAAGGCCGCGACGAAACGCGGGTCGCCGACGAAGCCCGTGAAGTAGTTCTGCTTGTTCGTCTCAAGCAGCCCATCCCAGCCGGGCTCATTGACGACGACGCCCTGCGCGATGCGCTGCCTGTCGGCCGTGAACTCCGAGAGCTTCAGCGGCACGGGCCTGCCCGGCAGGTTGCCGTACGCCGCCTTGTAAGCGCGGTAGACGAGATAGCCCGTCTCCTGAAATTCGATCGAGAGGAAGAAGGCCGCGCTCGTATCGACGCGCTTCGCCTCGCGACAGCCCGCGTCCGCGCCGCACGAGTCGATGCCCTGCACCCAGAAGTTGAGGCCCGTCGTGTCGGGCTCGCGCCCGAGGAAGTCGCGGTAGTGCTGCGCGACGAAGAAGCCCGAGCCGTCGATGGGGCTCGGCGCCGGGCGCCACGACGCGCTGCCGAAGTAGTAAGCCTCGGCGACCGGCGTCTGGTTCGACCCGTCGGCGTTCATCACGTAGAGCGCCGGCTGGCCCGCGCGCTGCGTGGTGAAGAGAATCTTCGAGCCGTCGGGCGACCACGTGGGCGCGGTGTCGATGAATGAGTTATTCGTCAGGCGCGTCTGGTTCGACCCGTCGGCGTTCATGACGTAAATCTCGGACACGCCGTCGCGCATGCTGTGAAAGACGATCTTCGTCCCGTCGGGCGAGTAACGCGGCGCCGAATCAACGGTGCCCTCCGTGAGCCGCCGGAGGTCGTAGACGCCGACGCGCGAGACCCAGATGGAGTTGTTCAGTGTGACGACGATGCGCTGGCCGTCGGGCGACCAGTCGGGCTGGGTCGCGCCCTGCATGTCGGCGTTGAGCGGGCGCCCTCCCGTCCCGTCGGCGTTCATCAGGTAGACGGTCGTCGCGACCATGCCGTTGTAGCCCGTGTACGCGAGCTGCCGGCCGTCGCGCGACCATGCCGGCTGCCCGGCCTCGGTCTCGCCCGCGAGCACCCTGAGGCCCGTGCCGTCGGCGTTGCTCACGCAGATCCTCCGTGCGTTGCTGAAGAAGCTCCCGTCCGGGTTACGCTGGCAGGTGTACGCGAGCTGCTTCCCGTCGGGCGACCACGCCGGGTCAAGGTCCGCGCCGGGCGCGTTCGTGAAGTTGACCGCGCCCGTGCCGTCGAGGTTGACGAGGAAGATGTCGCCGCCCGTGTTGAGCTGCTCACTCACGAAGCGCACGAGGGCGACGGGCTGGTCGGCCGCGCCGGGGACGGGCGTCGGCGTCGGCCGCGCCGGGAAGTTGAACACAGCGGTCTTGACGGCGCTCGCCGGCCAACCCGGCTTGAAGGCGCGCGCCTTCAGAGTCGTCGTCGTGCTGAGGCGAACCTGCTCGCCGAACGCGAGCGACGCGTCCGACTCGGTCGGGTCGGCGCCGTTCGTGGTGTAGCGGACGGTCGCGCCCTGCGTCGTGGTCTGGATGGAGACGGACCGCGCGAACTGGAACGTACCGCCGTCGGGCGACATCGACGGCGTGGAGACGGGGAACATGCCGCTCACCTGCACGGGCACGGCGCGGTTGGCCTGCGTGCGGTCGCCGAGCTGGCCCGCGGAGTTCGAGCCCCAGGTCCGCACGCTGCCGTCGGCGAGGACGGCGCCGCTGTGCTGGATGCCCGCGGCGATGGCCGTCGCCGACGCCCCGAGCCCGACCTGCACGGGCGTACTGCGATTGGTCGTCGTCCCGTCGCCGACCGCGCCCGAGAAGTTGCGGCCCCACGCCCAGACCGTCCCGTCCGACTTCAAAGCCAGCGCGTGTTCGAGCCCCACCGCGACGGCCGCGACGTTCGAGAGGCCCGAGACCGCGCGCGGCGTCGAGCCGGAAGCGCCGCCGCCATCGCCGCGCTGTCCGTACTGGTTGTCGCCCCACGCGACGAGCGTCCCGTCGCCTTTCAGCGCGACGACGTGGTAGCCGCCGGCCGCGACCGCCGCGACGTTCGAGAGGCCCGCAATCTGGACGGGCGTGCCCGTGCTCGACATGCTCTGCGAACCGAGGACGCCGCCTCCGCCGGACGGCGGCGTGCCCATCGCATTCGCGCCCCAGCCCCAGACGGTGCCGTCTGTCTTGACCGCGAGCGAGTAGGTCGGGCCGGCGGCGATGGCCTTCACGTTCGAGAGCCCCGCGACCTGCACCGGCTCATAGACGGCCTGCGTGAAGGTGCCGTTGCCGACCTGCCCGCTCGTGTTCGAGCCCCACGCCCAGACCGTCCCGTCCGACTTCAAGGCCAGACTGTGCGCGCCGCCCGCCGCGACCGCCGTGAAGCCGCTCAGGCCCGGCAACTGCACGGGGCGCGTGCGGAAGAAGTTGAACTGCTCCTGCACTCCGACCTGGCCCGACTGGTTGCTGCCCCAAGCCCAGACGGTGCCGTCGGACTTGAGCGCGAGCGTGTGTATGCCGCCCGCCGCGACGGCCGAGACGTTCGTGATGTCCAAAGTGAGAACGGGAATGGTCGCGGCGCCGGTGGTCACGCCGTCGCCGAGCTGACCCATGAGACCGCCGCCCCACGCCCAGACGGTGCCGTCCGTTTTAAGCGCGACGGTGTGGCTGTCGCTGTTGCCCAACATGCCGCCCGCCGAGAGAGAGCGCACGCCGTTGAAGGGCGGCGACTCGACGACCTGCGTCGCGGTCGTCGCCGTGTTGTTCGAGGGGTTGGAGTCCTGCCAGTAACTCCGGACGCTCGCCGTGTTGTTGATGGTCGAGCCCGGCGGCGCGTCCACGCGCACGGTGACGGTCGCGCTTGCGGCGAGCGTGCCGGAGAAGAGCGTGCCGAAGTCGATGGTGATGGCCCCGGAGGTCGCGCCCACGGGCGGCGCCGTGATGACGGCGCCCGTCGGGGACGTGACCGAGATGAGCGAAGTGCCCGAGGGCACCTGCGTCGTCACGCGCGTCTGCTCGGCCCAGAAGTCGGAGCTGCGGTTGGAGGCTTCGAGCTGGTACGTCAGGAGCCCGCCCGACGTGGCCGGGTTGGGCGTGGCGAGCATCCCGACGGACACGTCGGGCGTCGGGTTGGGTGTCGGCCGGCGCGGCGTGTAGACGATGGTCTGAGCGTTCGTCAAACTCACGGGCGCGAACTCGGAGGTGTGCGTCGCGGCGACGTAGGTGTCGGGGTCGCCGCCCGAGATGCCGACGACGGGGAAGACGAAGGCGTTGCCCGCGCCGTAGCGCTTGACGATGGTGCCGTCGCGGCGCAGCTCGACCTCGAAGTTGACGGGGTTCTCGTCCTGGCCGGTGGGGCCGCCGTTCGGCGAGAAGTAGGTCGTGCCCTGCCAGCGGAAGATGACGCGCGTCGGGTCGGGCTTGACGACGTACACGTCGCCGCCCGTGCGCCGATCCGTGCGCAGGTCGTCCCACAGCGCCGCGACCATGCGGTAGCCCGCGAGCCGCGGCACCGAAGAGGAGGCGTCGTCGAGCAGGAAGTTGCCGTTGATGTTGACGCGCGGCGGGTCGCCGAAGTAGAGCGTGCCGTTGGCCGAGACGTAGACCCCGCGCCCGCTCTGCCCGAAGAAGTTGAACTCGAACGGGAGCTGGTAAGGGTTGAAAGTGTAAACGTCGTCGCCGACGACGCCCAACTTCTCGCCGCCCGTCGAGAGCGGCTCGGGCGCGGACGTGCTCAGCGTGTATGGGTCGGACGTGTCCTGCTCGACCGAGACGACGACGGCCGAGACGGGGCCGGCGTTGCCGACGTTATCAATCGCGCGGATGCCGACGAAGCCCGAAGGGTGGCGGAAGGGGACGTTGACTCGCGCCGTCTGCGTCGTTCCGGGGTTCGCGGGGAGCGGCGCGAACAGAACGTACGAGCGCTGGTACTGCGCCGGGTCAAGCGCGCGCGGGTCGGTGTCGGTGAAGCGAATCTCGTAGAGCGAGGCGCGCGTGGCCGGGTGCGCGCCGTCGTCGCCGGGCGCCGTCCACTCAAGGTTGAGGGTGCGGCCCTGCTGCGAGGCGACGCGGAAGTTGCCCGCCTCCGCGGGCGGCGTCGCGTCGGCCTCGAACACCGCGCCGACGGCGTACGACGCGTTGAGCCGACGGCCCGTGACGTAGCCCGTCATGCCGAAGAAGTCTGACTGCGGCGTCAGGCTCTGAAGCTGTTCGCCGCTGAAGAGCAGCGCCGCGCGCAGACGCGCCAGCGACACGTTGGGCGCGGCCGCGCAGACGAGCGCCGCCGCGCCCGCGACGTGCGGCGCGGCCATCGACGTTCCAGTCAACGAGTCATAAGTCCCGCCCGGCGTCGTCGAGAGGATGTCTTCGCCCGGCGCGGCCATGTGGACGTAGCGCGGGCTGTAGTTCGAGAAGCCGGCCGGGTTGTCGTAGCGCGTTGTGGCGCCGACCGTGATGACGTTCGGCTCGTTGTAGCCGGCGGGGAAGACGGGCGTCTTGTCGTTGCTGCGTCCGTCGTTGCCGGAAGCGGCGACGAAGAGGACGCCCGCGTCGCCGAGCGCGCGGATGGCGTCGCGCTCGGCCTGCGACTCGCCGTAGCCGCCGTAGGAGTTGTTCAGCACACGCAGGTTCGCGCCCTTCGCGCCGCCCGAAGAGTTGTAGAGATCGCGCAGCGTCTTCGCGTAGCCGTAGGCGCGCACCGTCAAAAGCACCGACGACGGCGCCGCCCCCTCGCCCTCCTGCCCGAGAATCTTGAGCGGCAGAAGCTTGACGTTCCAGTTGACGCCCGCGACACCCTGTCCGTTGTTGCCCGACGCGCCGATGATGCCGGCGACGTGCGTCCCGTGCGCGTCCGTCTCGTCCGAAGGGAACGCGCCATGCGCGTCGAAAACGCTCGCGTCGTTGTGGAAGAAGTCCCAGCCGTGCAGGTCGTCAACGAGGCCGTCGCCGTCGTCGTCAACGCCGTTGCCGGCGACTTCGGCCGGGTTCGTCCAGACGTTGGCTTGCAGGTCCGGGTGGTTGATGTCGATGCCCTCGTCCACGACGCCGACGACGACCTGCGTGCTGCCGGTCGTCGTGTTCCACGCGGGCTCGGCGTCGATGTCGGCGCCCGCGACGCCCTGCGGCTGCCCCGTGTTTTTGAGCGCCCACTGGGACGAGAACGAGGGGTCGTTCGGCGTTGCGAACTTGCGCCGGACGTAGTTCGGCTCGGCGTAGAGCACGTCGGGGAGCGCGCGCAGAGACTCGACGGCTTCGAGCGTCACTTCGGGGCTCACGCGCGCGAGGCTCAGGCCGCGCACGACCTGAAGGCCCGGCGGCGTCTCGATGGAGACGGGGATGTCGCCCCCGCCCGACGCGCGCAGGGCCTTCAACTTACTCTTGGCCTCGGCCGCCTTCGACTCGCCGCGGAAGCGGACGAGAATCTCGCCGGGGATGAAGGGGCGCGACTTCTTCTCAACGGAAGAGGCGGTCTGCGTGGCGCGTGCGGCCGAAGCGACGCGTTGCGCGAGCGCGTAAGCCGCGGCCGCGAGAAGTGTGATGGAGACGAAGAGCGCGAGGGCGCGCGCGGACGTACGTTTACGCCGAGAGGGGAACATGAGTATTAGTAATCCTTCGAGATGAGTGCTCCGGGCACAGGCTTCGTGTGCCGGCCGGGCAAATTTATATCCTTCGACTGCCGAAGCACGCGCACGGGGGCGCGAAAAACGGCCCTCCCGCGTGTTCGGCAGGAGACTCGGGCAATTCTCAGGCCGCTCCGGCGCCTCTCGCTTATCGCTTTAAAGACACGGGTGGACTGGGTCGGGGAGGGTCTTGGATGCGTGAAGAGTCCCGGCGGATTGCTGCGGACAACTGTCGGATGAAAGTTTTATGCTAAAGCATGAGGAGTCAACCGCCGCAGACACGAGAGGCACAGCCAAAGACTCTTAGCCGTGCCTCTCGCGTCTCTGTCGTTAACTTCCTACTGCTTCTTCGCACCCGCCTGTTGCGGCTCGTCCTTGCACTGCTCGACGGCGCCCTGCTCGCTGAGGCCGAGGCGTTCGCGGATGAAGCGCTCCACGTCCTTCTCGATCAGCTCGCCGCCGACGACCCAAGCCTTCTCCGTCAGCAGCTCGCCCGACGCGTTGAGCTTCGCGGGTTCGAGAAAGACGTTGAAGGGCGAGCCCCAGTTGCGCGGGTCGCCGATAGACTTGCGGTAGGCGTAGTGCGTCGTCTTCTCCTTCGCGTCGCCGGCCTCGGACTCGACGACGACAGGGAAGGGCGCGCCGCCCTGCGACTCGAAATACTTGCGCGAGTCGTCGACCGGCGCGTACTCGCTGACTGCTACGACCTCCAACCCCTGCGCCTTGTACTTCTCGTACAGACGCGACACGGTCGGCGCCTCGTTCTTCCAGTTGCCGCACCACGGCGCGAAGTAGACGACCAGCACGAGCTTCTTACCCTTCGCCAGCTCGCGCAAGGAGACGGGCGTGCCGTCCTTCAGGCTCTTGAACGACCAGTCCTTGTAGTCGAGCTTCTGCTCAAGGAGCGGCGCCCACTCGTGCCCCGCCTCCCTCGTCAACTGCGTCCCGCCCTGCGGCTGCGGCGCGGCCGGCGTCACCGCCGCGGCGGGAGGCGGCGTCGGCTGCTGCGCGCCGCCCTGAGTCTTGAAGAACGGCGGGTTACTTCCCTGCGCGTTGCCCGGCGTGCCGGTCTGCGCGTGCGTGCCCTGCGCGGACGCGAGCACGGCGGAGGCGGCGAAGAGGACTACGGCGGCGGCGTTGCGGCTCCGATTCTTGAACATGTTGCTTTCTCTCGTTCGTGCGGGCAGAGCTTACTCGCTCTTGAGCGCGGCGGTGGCCGGCGGCTCGTCGAGCAGGGGGTTGATGAGTGCCTCGAATTGGGCACGCGACTTCTCGCCGATGATCTTGTGTCGGATGCGCCCCTGACGGTCGATGATGAAGGTCGTAGGCAGCACGCCGACCGCGTACTTGTTGGCGACGCCCGCGTCGCCGAGGGCGACGGTGTACTCCTGCTTCACGTCCTTCTGGTAGTCGCGGACGAGGTCGGCCGAGTCTTCGGTCGTAACGCCGACGACTTTGAAGCCGCGGCCCGAGAGGTCGCGCTGCATGGCGTTGAGGCTCGGTATCTCGGAGCGGCAGGGCACGCACCACGTCGCCCAGAAGTTGAGCAGCACGACCTGCCCGCGCAGCTCCGAGACCTTCAGGGGCTTACCGTCGAGCGTCGTCAGGTCAACCTCGGGCGCGGGCTCGGCGTTGGCCGCCGCGTTCTGCCCGGAGGGGGCCGCGGGCTGCGCGACCGGGGCCGCGGGGGCTTCCTGCTTCACAAGGTTCTCGGCGTTGGGCACATAGGGCGAGAGGAAGGCGGAGAGCCACGTCAGGATGTTGAAGGCGACCATCAGGCCGATGACGATGAGCAGAATGCCGGAGGCGACCTCGACCTTGTGCAGGTGGCGGCGGAATTTGGCGTAGAAGCCGAGGAACGCGTTCATCGTCAGCCCGACGATGAGGAACGGCAGCGCGAGCCCCGCCGAGTAGAAGGCCGAGAGGATGAGCCCGCTCTTCCACCCGCCGCTCGCCGCCGCCAGCCCGATGATGCCGCCGAGGATGGGGCCGATGCACGGCGTCCACCCGGCCGCGAAGGCCATACCCAGCAGCGCCGACCCCAGAGGCCCGCGCGGCTTATCGTCGGAGAACTTGCGCGTGTCGCGGTAGAGCGCGCCGATCTTGAGCACGCCCATCATCTGGAGGCCGAAGGCGACGATGATGAGGCCGCCGATGATTCGCACCCACGGCGAAGAGAAGAGCACTTTGCCAATCTCCCCGGCCGTTATGCCGAGCGCGATGAAGATAAACGAAATGCCCGCGTTGAAGGCGAGCGAGTTGATGATGACGGCGCGCATTGCCGACGACGAGCGCGACTCGCCGTCCTCGCCCTTCAAATGCTCGACGCTCACGCCCGAGATGAGCGAGACGTAACCGGGGACGAGCGGCAGCACGCACGGCGTCAGAAACGACAACAGCCCCGCGGCGAAAGCAATCGCGATGGTGATATTAGAGCCTTCCATAACGTCCCTGAGATTACAACAGACCGCGCCCGGTTGTCGCCCCGCCATCGGGGCCGGGCGGCTCAGCCGCGCCGCCGCCACGAGATGACGTTCAGGTAGATGCCCGAGAGCGCCGACAGGCATGCCAGCGCGGCGAACCCGACGAGCAGAGGCACCTGCCAGCGCCCCGCGAAGAAGTAAAAGTGCGCCTGATTGAAGTACCTCGTCAGGGCGCGCGGCGGCGGGGTCTTGATGACCTCGCCCGTCTCCGCGTCCACGAGCAGCGAGTCGCCGCCCATGCCGCCGACGACCTGATAGACGGGGCGGCCGTCGCGCGTCAGCAGCGTGAGCGCCGTCGTGGGCAGCTCGCGCCCCGCGAACTCGTTGGCGCGGCGCATGGCCTCGGTTGGCGCAATGCGCACGCGCGCCGCCTCGATGGGCCTGACCTCGCCGCCCTCGACCGCGCCGGGGAGCGCGTAGAGCAGGCCGCTCGAAGCCCAGAGCAGGACGGGCAGCGCGACCGCGAGGCCCAGCCACCCGTGCGCGCGATAGATGAATGACCTCATAGACTACGGATAGACTAGGGCGCCGGCTCGTCGAGCAGTTTCAAGATCACCTGCTTCAACAGCTCGGCCTCCTGTTCGCTGGCGCCGATGGTGAGGAAGCGGACGCGGCCGCGGCGATCGACGAGCACGGCCGTCGGCAGGCCGGCGACGCCGTAGGGGCCATCGTTGCGCGCGTCGGCGGCGACGGCGAAGTCGTACGAGACGTTCAAACGGCGCTTGAACTGTCGGAAGTATTCAAGCTCCTGCGCGCGCGTCGCGGGCTCGCCCTTGATGTTCCCCTCGAACTCGTTGAGGCCGATGATGACGAGACCACGGTCTTTATACTTCTCGTGCAGCGCGTTCAGGCGCGGCATCGTCTTGACGCAGAAGGTACACCACGTCGCCCAGAAGTCGAGCAGCACGACCTTGCCGCGCAGCTCGGAGAGTTTGACGGGGCCCTGCCCGAGCACTTCGGCCACGGTGATCTCGGGCGAGGCCGGGGGCTCAAGCCCCGCGACCTCGGGCGGCGGGCCGAAGGGCTCGCCCTGTCGCAGCACGAGTTCGGTCGCCTGCCCGTAGAGACGCGCCGAAGGGATGGCGAAGGCGCGCGCGCGCATCTCCTGCGCGACGCGGAGCCCCTCGTCGCGGCGACCCGCCTTGACCAGCACGTTCGCGTAGAAGGAGCCCGCGCCGAAGATGGTCGAGTCGCGCTGGACGGGGTCTTTGGCCGTGCGCGCGTATTCGAGCGCGGCCTTGTATGCCTCACCGGCGGGCGCGGCCGCGCGCGCGTAGTCTTTCTTCTTCACGTAGGCCGAAGCCACGAGGAGATTCATGCGGTGGAGGTCGGCGACGTTGCGCGGCTCGGCCTTCGCATAATCGGCGAGCGTTCTCTCTGCATCTTCGAGGAGCCCGAGCTGCGCGGCCTGCTGCGCGGCGACCGAGCGCGCGCGCTGCTTGAGGTCGGCGGGCGCGGGCTCCGCTTCGGCGAGGAACTTACGCATCGAGTCGAGCGCGCCCTCGCCCTTGCCCGCGAGCGAGTAGAGCAGGCCCGAGTAGTAGAGGTCGGTCCCGCGCAGCGGCGCACGCGCGGCCAGCCGCGCCGCGTGCTGGAGCGCGAGGTCTTTCTGCTCCTGCAAAATCTTCTGTTCGAGCAGCGGGTCGTAGGGCAGTTGCTTCTGCCGGAACTCGTCGAACTTGCGCTGCGCGTACTGCGAGGCATCCTCGTAGAGCGTCCGCGCCTCGGACGCTCCGGCGGCGTTGCCGTTCGGCTCCTTCTCCGTCTCTTGCGCGGTTCGCGGCCGGGCGCCCGCCTGCCCGCGCGCGCCGCCCGCGCACACTACGAGCGGGAGGGCGAGCAGCAGGGCGTAGGTCGAAACTCTCTTCATCTGTCGGGACTGCTCCTTGAAGTTTAAATCACCACCGGCGGTGCGGGGATTTGACGGAAGCGCGCGGGGGAGAAGGTTTTGAGGATGGCCGGGCTCAGTCTGGTTGCACCGTCCGTCAGGAGGTCTGCGATTATCTCGCCCGCCGCGGGCGCGAGCAGGATGCCGTTGCGATAAAAACCCGTGGCGTAGAAGAGCCCTTTCACGTCGGCCGACTCGCCCAACACCGGCAGGCCGTCGGCGGCGCGCGGCCTCAAACCCGCCCAGGAGTCCTCCACTTCGAGCGCGGCGACGGCCGGCGCCATCTCCAAGACGTGCGCGTTTATCGAGCGCGCGCCCTCCTCGGTCACGCGGCAGTCGTAGACGCCGCGCTCGGTCGTCGAGCCCGCCAGCAGACGGCCTTCGCGGCGCGGGACGACGTAGCCGCGCGGGCCGTAGACGACGTGACGGAAGAGCGGCCTGTCCTGAAGGGGCTGTCGATAACAGAGAATCTGTCCGCGCACGGGCTCGACCCGCGGGTCGTCGTTCAGGTAAGGACTGCCGCCGTCCGAGAACTTGTGCAGCGAAGAGTTCCAGGCGCCCGCGGCGAAGACGACCGCGCCCGCCTCAAGCTCACCTTCAGAGGTCACGACGCCCGCGGCGCGGCCCCCTCGGACGCGGACGCCGCGCGCCTCGACGGCCCGGATGATGCGCACGCCCAGACGCTCGGCCGCGGCGTCGAGCGCGCTGACGAGCCGGCGGCTCTCGACCTGCCAGTCGCGCGGGAACCTGAGCGCCACGCGCACGTCCGTTGAGATGTTCGGTTCGAGCGCGAGCGCTTCGGCGGCCGTCAAACGCTCGACTTCGAGCCCCGCCCGCGACTGCCACGCGAAGCGCCGCTCGACCTCCTCCGCGTCCCGCTCGTCGAGCGCGAGGTAGAGCGTGCCCGTCTGTTCAATCTCAACACGGATGCCCGACTCTTCGCTCAAAGCATCGGCGAAGTCGGGGTACATGTCGCGGCTCGCCGAGAGCAGATCGAACAACTCGTCGCGCGCGTCGGCCTCGGCCTGCGGCGCGAGCATCCCGGCCGCCGCGCGCGAAGCGGAGCCGGCGCGGTTGTCTTCCAGAACGGCGACGCGCAAGCCCCTTCGCGCAAGCTCCCTGGCCGCCGCCAGCCCCGCGACGCCGCCGCCCACCACGGCCACGTCCGCCCTCTCGCCCAAACTCTTTCGCATTTTGAAGGACTGCTGGTATGATGCCGGAAAATCAAAGTAGTCAGTAGACAGTGGCCGGTAGTCAGTAGGTCGCTTCGCGCTCGACGCGTCGCCCCGACCAAGATTGTACCGACTATAAGGTCTTTCTACTGACTACCGACTACTGTCTACTGACTACTGAATCATGCCACATACTATCACACTCATTCCGGGCGACGGCATCGGGCCGGAGGTCTCTTCGGCGGTCGTGCGCATCATCGAGGCGACGGGCGTTGACATCAAGTGGGAGACGCATTACGCGGGCGCGCAGGCGCTTGAGAAGTTCGGCTCGACGCTGCCCGAAGACCTGCTCGAATCCATCAAGCGCAACAAGGTCGCGCTCAAAGGCCCCATCACGACGCCGGTCGGCAAGGGCTTCACGTCGGTCAACGTCGGGCTCCGGAAGGCGCTCGACCTCTACGCCAACGTGCGCCCCGTGCGCGCGCTGCCGAACGTGCCGGCGCGCTACCCCGAGCTCGACCTCGTCGTCGTGCGCGAGAACACCGAAGACCTCTACTCGGGCATCGAGCACGTCGTCGTCCCCGGCGTCGTCGAGTCCATCAAGATCATCACCGAGAAGGCTTCGACGCGCATCGCTCGCTACGCCTTCGAGTTCGCGCGGCGCGAGGGGCGTAAGAAGGTGACGGCCGTCCACAAGGCCAACATCATGAAGCTCTCCGACGGCCTCTTCCTCGACTGCTTCCGCAAGGTCGCCGCCGACTATCCCGAAATCGAAGCCGACGACAAGATCGTGGACAACGCCTGCATGCAGCTCGTCATGCGCCCCGAGCAGTTCGACATCATGCTGCTCGAAAATCTCTACGGCGACATCGTCTCCGATCTGTGCGCGGGGCTCATCGGGGGTTTGGGGCTCGTCCCCGGCGCGAACATCGGCGAGCTGGGCGCGGTCTTCGAGGCCGTCCACGGCTCCGCCCCCGACATCGCCGGTCAGGGCATCGCCAACCCGACCGCGCTCCTCCAGTCCGGCATCCTCATGCTCCGCCACCTCGGCGAGCGCGAGGCGGCCGACCGCGTCGAGAAGGCGATGCTCAAGGTCTACGCCGACGGCCAGGTGCGCACGCGCGATGTCGGCGGCACCTCTCACACCGACGAGTTCGCACACGCCGTCATCCAGGCGATGGGCTGAGCCTGTGTTTTGAATTGAGTTGGCGGCGGTCAGTTGGGGAAGGTAACGCCGTCGTAGATGTCGCGGAGCTTGAGCGCGCAATCGGTTGATTGAAGCTCGATCAAGGCGTCGAGGTCGGTCACATCGCGGCGCTCCCACGCGCCACTTTCGAGCCGCGTGTAATGGGTCACGTGCGGCTCGTCCTGCGAGACAAGCAGGAAGTCGCGCAGGGTCGGGACGGCTTGGTAGGCGACAAACTTCGGTCCCTCGTCGAGCGTCGCCGTGCTCGGCGACATTACTTCGACGACCACGACAGGGTTGACGAGCGCGTCATGGCCTTTTTTGTTCTTGTACTCCGGCTCGCCGCACACCACGCTCGCGTCCGGGTAGCGGTAGGGCAGTAGCGTCGGAGTGTAAACGGCCTGGTCGCCGGTGAATGCCCTGCACTGTCCGCCGCGCACACCTGCGGCTAGAGCATAGTGGACGTTGCTGGAGATCGTCCCGTGCGCGCGGCTGCCGCCGCTCATGCAGATAATGTCGCCGTCCCAGTACTCGAAGCGCGCGTCGCTCGCGTCTTCGAGGGCGAAGTATTCTTCTAGTGTGTAGTAGTGTTGCGGCAAGTCTTTCGGGGTCGTCGCCATCGCCGGTCTCCTCCGATTTCTTAAAAAATCTCCGAGACTTGGCGGCGTCGCGGTCGGCGTACATTTTATCCCATCCGCTGCTCGGCTCGGAAACATCTTGACAGCGGGGGCGCGCCGGTCATAGAGTTTCGGCGCGCCTTTCCATTTACAGTTCTGTCGCAGAAGAATCAGCAGGTACGCAGAGAGTCCGCGCTGCCGTCTTCGGAAGGGCCGCGGCTCCGTTGGATGAGAGAGTCTCCCCGCCCCGGCGGCCACGAAAGTTGGCGGTCGCCCCTCGCAATCCGCGCGGCGTGCGTGTGCCGCCCGCGGCGACCACACTTCGCACTGGCCGTTCCACGTCCGCCCAAGAGGCCCAAGGAGTATTGCTATGATTGGTTCACTCGCCCGCAAGCGCCGTGTCAGAAGATCGCTGAGCCTAGTCCTGACCCTTCTCTTTACGGTCGCCTTCCTGCCGCCGCCGCCCGCCGCGTTGCGCGCCTCGGCGCAGGAGGGCGGCGGGCCGCTGGTTCCCGCCATCGCGCCGGGCTCGGCCTACCGTCAGACCAACCTCCTCTCGGACGTGCCCGGACTCGCGCCCGTCCTCGACCCGCTGCTCGTCAACCCGTGGGGCATCTCGGTCAGGGGCACCAGCCCCTTCTGGGTCGCCAACAACGGGACGAGCACGACGCAGCTCATCGTCGATCCGAACGGGGCCGGCCCCGTCAGGCTCAACGCGAGCCCGCAGACGATCACCATCCCGGGCGGGCTCCCGACGGGGACGGTCGGCAACTCGACCACAGACTTCCAGCTCACTCCGCCGGGCGGCGGCACGCCCGCCGCGTCCAACTTCATCTTCGACTCGATCACCGGCAACATCACCGCCTGGAACGGCGCGAGCGGCGCCACGGCGCAGAACGTCGTCTCGATGCCGGGGCACGTCTGGACGGGGCTCGCCATCGGGGCTAACTCGGGCGGCAACCGGCTCTACGCCGCCGACTTCGCCAACAACCACATCGACGTGTTCAACGGCACGTTCACGGCGACGACCGTCACGGGCGGCTTCATCGACGCGACCATCCCGGCCGGCTACGCGCCCTACAACATCCAGAACCTCGGCGGCTCGCTCTTCGTCGCCTACGCGCAGGTCGGAGGGGACGGCCTGCCCGTGGACGGCGTCGGCAACGGCTACGTCCGCAAGTTCAACACCGACGGCGTGCGCGACCTGACCTTCGCCGTCAACAACGGCGCGCTCAACGCACCGTGGGGTCTGACGATTGCGCCCGCCAGTTTCGGCATCTTCGGCGGCGCGCTGCTCGTCGGCAACTTCGGCGAGGGCAACCCCTCCATCCACGCCTACAACCCGACCACGGGCGCCTTCCTCGGCACGCTTCAGGACGAGTCGGGCAACGGCATCGTCATCGACGAGCTGTGGGCCTTGCAGTTCGGCAACGGCGGCAACGGCGGCGCCGTGAACACGCTCTACTTCACCGCCGGCATCGGCGAGGAGGAGCACGGCCTCTTCGGCAAACTCAACCCGACGACGGCCACGGCCACCTCGCTCATCCAGTTCGCGACCCCCAGCTTCTCCACCGACGAGGCCGGCGGGCACGTGGACTTCACCGTCATCCGCACGGGCGACACCTCGGGCACGGCCACCGTCAACTACAACACCTTCGACGAGTCGCAGTCCGGCCATGCCTCGCAGAAGAGCGACTACGAGATCGCGCTCGGCACGCTTAGCTTCGCCGCGGGCGAGACCTCGAAGACCTTCCGCGTCCTGCTCGTGGACGACAAGTTCGTCGAGGGCGACGAGGTCATCGACCTCTACCTCTCGAACCCGACCGGCACGGGCGTCGGTCTGGGCAGCCCGAACACGGCCGAGATTGAAATCCTCGACAACGACAACGTGGCGCCCACGACCAACCCCATCGACACCTCGTCCTTCTTCGTGCGCCAGCACTACCTAGACTTCCTCAACCGTGAGCCCGACACGGCGGGCCTCGCCTTCTGGACGAACGAGATCGAGTCGTGCGCCGGCAACGCGGCCTGCATCGACAACAAGCGGGTCAACGTCTCGGCCGCCTTCTTCCTGTCGATTGAGTTCCAGCGCACAGGGTATCTGGCCTACCTGACGCACCGCACGGCCTTCGGCGAGAACGCGTCGGGGAGCCCCGCGCCCGTGCTCTACGGCAACTTCATGCGCGACGTGCAGCAGTTGCAGCGCGGCTTCGTCTTCGGCCAGCCCGGCGCCGACGCCGTGCTCGAAGCGAACAAGGTCGCCTACTTCAACGAGTTCGTCACGCGCCCCGAGTTCGTCTCGAAGTACCCCTCGACGCTGACGAACGAGCAGTACGTTGACAACCTGCTCGCCTCGGCCTCGCTCTCGCCGTCGCAGGTGCGGCTCTTCGTCGTCAACATAACGAACGGGCAGGAGGTGCCGCCGGCGGTGCCGACGCTCACGACGGGCGGGGCGCGTTCGGCACGGCGCGCTTCCAGTTCAACGACGCGCAGACGGCGCTGACTATGACCGCCACGATCAGCAACATCGACATCGGCGGGCAGACCGCCGACACGAACGACGACCTCATCGCGGCGCACATCCACGCCGGGCCGTCGGTCGCGCCGGGCGTCAACGGCCCCGTGGTCTGGGGCTTCTTCGGCGCGCCCTTCAACGACAACAACCCGAACGACCAGTCCTTCTTCCCGACGCCGGGCGGCGTCGGCGGCACGTTCCGCGGCAAGTGGGACGCGCCCGAGGGCAACGGGACGACGCTCGCCGCGCAGCTCACGAACCTGCGCGAAGGTCGCGCCTACATCAACTTCCACACGAAACAGTTCACGGGCGGCGAGATTCGCGGCAACTTCCCCGCGGCGAACGTCTTCCGCGACCAACTCGTGGCGGGCCTGAACGGCGCCACCATGACGCGCGCGCAGGTGCTCCGCGCCGTCGCCGAGTCCCAGGAGCTGAACTCGCGCGAGTTCAACCGCGCCTTCGTCACGATGGAGTATTTCGGTTACCTCCGCCGCGACCCCGACACCGCCGGCTTCAACTTCTGGCTCGACAAGCTGAACACCTTCAACGGCAACTTCCAGAACGCCGAGATGGTCAAGGCGTTCATCTCGTCGGCCGAGTACCGCCAGCGCTTCGGGCCGAGCTAGAGAGCAAGTAGACAGTAGTCAGTAGAAAACAGAGGCGGCGCGCCCGGATTATCAACCGGGCGCGCCGCCTGTCTTTCTACTGACTACTGTCTATCGTCTACTGTCTACTTCCTTCACTCCACCGGCCCGGACTCGCCGCCCGCGGGGTCGATGTCGCCGGCGACGACGACGGTGAGACGCTCGGGGCGGAAGTACTTGCGGATGGCGGCGTTGACCTCCTCGCCCGTGACGCGGCCGACCAGCTCCGGGTAGCGCTCGACGTAGTCGAGGCCGAGGCCGTAGAACTCCGCGTTCCACAGCGCCGCCGCCAGACCCGCGTTCGTCGAGAGCGAGACCTTGAACGACCCGATGGCCGACGACTTCTCGTCCTCCAACTCCTCTGGGCGTATCCCGTGCTCGACGTACTCACCGAGCACGCCGAGCGCCGACTCGATGGCGCGCTCGACGTTGCCGGGGTTGACCGAGACGGCGATGTACCAGGGCCCGGCCGCCAGACTCGGCGAGCGGAAGCGCGACGCGATGCCGTAGGTCAGCCCCTCCGCGTCGCGCACGCGCAGGCCCAGACGCGACGAGAGCGTCGATTCGCCGAGCGCGCGGTTGGCGAGCATCGCCGCGTAGTAGTCCGACGCGTCGCGCCGCAGCGGCGCCGCCGTCCCCAGCAGCACGTCCACGTTCGCCTTGTCGCGCACGAGCACCACCTCGCGCCGCGCCGCGGCCGGCGGCTCCGGGTCTGTGACTTCGACCTTCGCGTGCCCGGGGCCGCCGAAGCCCTCGAACGCCTCGCGCAGCACGCGCGCGGCCTCTTCAGATTTAAAGCCGCCCGCGGCCGAAAGTATCAGCGTGCGCCCGCCGTAGAACGTCTCGTAGAAGGCGCGCACGTCTTCGACCGTGATCGACGCGATGCTCTCGCCGAGCCGCTCGCCCGCGTGCGTGTAGAAGGGGTTCTGTTCGTCGAAGAGCGTCTGCGTCAGGCGCTCGTACGCGCGCCATGACGTGTCCGACTGCTTCTCGCGGATGGAGGCCACGGTCTGCTGCTTGAGCTTCTCAAGCTCCTCGGCGGGGAATGAAGGCTCGCGCAGCATCTCGGCGAGCGTCGCGGCGAGGACGGGGAAGTCCGCGGCAAGCGCGCGCGCCTTGATCTGTACGGCGAACACGTCCGCGTCGAAATCAACGTCCGCGCCGACCCGTTCGAGCGCGCCCGCTAGTTCGAGCTTGCCCCTCTTGCGCGTGCCGCGCTTCAGCATCTCGGCCGTGAGGCGCGCGAGCCCCGGCTTCTCCTTCGGCTCGAAGTGCGAGCCGGCGCGCAGGCTCCCGCACAGCGCGACCGTCGGCGTCGAAGGGTTCTCGACCAGCAGCAGCGCCGCGCCCGTCTCCAACTCCTCGCGCACGATGCGCGAAGAGAGGCCCGACCCGCTTCGCTTCAACGAACCATTCTCCTCCGGCGCGCGCGACGCCGCAGGCGCGACGCCCTCCGCGTTCAACTCCTGTGGTGACTGCGGGTCGTGATGAAACTTGTGGCCGTGCGGCACGGGCGCGTGCTTCAACGCCCTCGCCTCCGAGCCATTAGCACCTCCGTTGCCCGTCGCGCCGCCGCCGCTCTTCGGGATGAAGTGGCCGACCGTGCGCGCGTCCTCGCGCAGGTAACGCAAGGCGACGCGCCGCACGTCTTCGGCCGTGACGCGCGCGACGTTGCGCGGGTAGTCCTCGTAGAAGCGCCAGTCGGCGACCGACTCGGCCTCCGACATCTGCATCGCCACGTTGTGCGTGCCGTCGCGCTCGTACGCGACGCGGGCGGCGATCTGCCGCTTCGCCTTCTCAACCTCCTCCTCGCCCATGTCTTCCGCCGCGCGTCGCAACTCTTGATGAATCGCGTCCTCGACCCTCTGCGCCTCGACGCCGGGCGCGGCCGTCGCGTAGACGTTGAAGAGGCCGGGGTCGCGGAACTGGTCCACGCGCGCGTCGGCCGAGACGGCCAGCTCCGACTCGACGAGCGCCTGATACAGACGGCTCGTCACGCCGTTCGTCAACGCGCAGGCCAACACCGCGAGCGGGTAGATGTCGTTCGCTTCCGGAGGCTGAGCGGCGCGCGCGGCCAACTCCGCGTTCGACAGAACCTTCTCCTGCCCGAGCGCGGCCGGCGTGCGGAAGGAGACCTGCACGAGCGGCAGCTCGCCCGCGCGCCGCACGACCAGACGCCGCTCGCCCTCCTGCCGCGGCTCGTCCGTGTAGACCTCCGGGATGGGTTCGCTCGAAGCGCCGAGGGCGCTGAAGTACCTGTTGACGAGCGCGAGCGCGTGCGCCTCCTCGAAGTCGCCGACGAGGACGGCCGTCGCGTTGTTCGGGTGGTAGAAGGTGTCGTAGAACTCCTTGAGCCGCGCGGTCGGCACGTTCTCCACGTCGGCGCGCCAGCCGATGGTCGGGTGGTGGTAAGGGTGCTCGCGGAAGGCCGTGGCGTAGACGGCCTCGTCGAGGACGAGCATCGGGTCGTTCTGCCCGCGCTCAAGCTCGTTGCGCACGACGGTCATCTCCGAGCGCCGGTCTTCGTCGGCGATGAAGGAGTTGCGCATGCGGTCGGCTTCGAGGTGGACGGCCAACTCCAACGCGTCGGAAGGGACGGTCTCGAAGTAGTTGGTGCGGTCGTACCAGGTGGTCGCGTTGAAGTCGGCGCCGACGCGCTGGAGCGTGGCGGCGACCTGCGTCCCCTTCGCCTTGTTGAAGGTCGGCGTGCCCTTGAAGAGCATGTGCTCCAGGATGTGCGTCGCGCCCGTGTGCCCGACCGCCTCGTTGCGCGACCCGACGCGGTAGAGCACCAGGAACGTCGCCACCGGCGCGACGCGGTTCTCCGCCAGCAGCAGCTTCAGACCGTTCGCGAGCCTGAACTCGCGCACCCCCGCGCCTTCCGCCACGAACTCGACCCCGTGGGGCAGGGTCACATTCAGCTCGCTCAAAATCTCTCTCCTTAAACATCGTTCGTACAACCTCGTCATGATAAAGCCGTGAGCCGTGAACCGTAAACCGCGATAAGTAGAAGATGACTCTTACCCGCGGCGCTTACTCTCGTCACGGTTGACGGTTGACGGTTCACGCTCTTCTCGCTTTGCTGTGCAAAGCACTTGACAGTCGCGGCGGGGCGGGTGTATTTTCGGCGGCGACATGGCAGTCGTCCACACATTCCGGGAGAGGCCGCGCGCCGAGGAGGAGCCGCCGGCGCTCCACGACCGCGCGATGGATAACCTGCGCTTCATCCGCGAGACGATGGAGCGCGCTTCGGCCTTCACGGCCGTCCCCGGCTGGGGACAGGTCGCCATCGGCCTGACGGCGCTGTTTGCGGCGCTCGTCGCCTCGCAGCAGCAGACGTTCGGCGCGTGGTTCGCCGTCTGGATGAGCGAGGCCGCCGTCTCCGCCGGCATCGCCGGGTGGACGATGTACCGCAAGGCGCACGCCTCCGACACCTCCCTCCTCTCACGACCGGGCCGCAAACTGATCATCAACCTTTCGCCGCCGATGCTGGTGGGCGCGGTGCTGACGGTCGTCTTCTACCGCGCGGAGCTTACGTCACAGTTGCCCGGCCTGTGGCTGCTGCTCTACGGCACGGGCGTCGTCACGGGAGGCGCCTTCTCCGTGCGCCCGGTTCCCTTCATGGGGCTCTGCTTCATGTTCCTGGGGGCGGGCGCTCTTTTTCTGCCCGCCGCGTGGGGCGACGCGCTGATGGCCGCGGGCTTCGGGCTGCTCCACGTCATCTTCGGGCTGCACATAGCGAGGAACTACGGTGGCTAGACAGAACGCTTTGGCGAAAAGTAGTGCGAAGAAGGCGGGCGCGCAGACGGCGCCCGAGGGCTTAGGCGAACAGCCGCGGCGCAATAAGCCGACCGACGGGCCGGCGGCGGCCGCCGAACTTGATCGACTTATACATGAGCGCGTCCGCCTCGCCATCGTCAGCGCCCTCGCCGTCAACGAATCGCTCACCTTTAACGACCTCAAACAACTCCTGAACACCACGGACGGCAACCTGAGCGTACACGCGCGCAAGCTCGAAGAGGCGCAGTACGTCGTCTGTAATAAATATTTCGACGGGCGCACGCCGAAGACCGAATACAGGTTGACGACCGCCGGGCGCCGCGCACTCGAAAGGTATCTCGGTCACATGGAGAGCGTCATCCGCGCCGCGCGCGGCGGGTGAGACAGAGAGGGAAGAGAAGGTCGGGCCGCCATCGCCCGATATTTTTTTGCCCAAAACCTTTGCGAAACAAAGCGCTTTGCTTTGGGCGCGCGGGAACCGAAGAGGGAAGAGTCTTGCACACGAACACGAACGTTAACTCGTCGGCGGCGCCCGGCGCGCAGGGCTTCCGTGGCCCGTGCTTCGGGTTGACCACAGAGCGCGGTGTGGTTATGCCGCTCGACTCGGCCGCCGCCTCCCGGCGAGTCTGACACGAGGAGTCGAGGACTTTAATTCTTCTAAAGATTTTCGGGGAGGAAGGACATGAACGACCTGAGCATCATGGGCGTGCGCTACCTCCAACCGCGCCGGACGGGTGGGTTCTGGAAGCGGCAGTTCGACGACGCGCCGACGAAGGCGCAACGCAGGTTCGACGTGACGTTCGGCATCGTGATGCCCGTCGTGTGTCTCTTGTGCGACCCGGTCGTCTTTAAGGGCGGGTTGGTGGGTGAAGGCGGGCTCTATTCCGAGTTCGGGCTCTACGCGTACACGATCAGCGCTCTGGAGGTGGTCGCGCTCTGCGCGTGGCTCTTCGCGGCGGGGCGCGCCGGGAGGCGGCCGGCGGCGCTGGCCGGGATACTGCTCGCAGGCGGCCTGTTCTCGGTCGTGGTCGGCTTAGCGATACTACCTTACAGCGTCATCGGGCTCCTCTTCCTCCTCATCGGCGCGCTCGGTTTCATCCCGTTCCTGACGGCGTTCGTCTACCTGCGCAACGGCTGGCGCGCGGCGGGGGCGGTGGGGCGCGCGGGCCGCGGCTCGCCCGGGCTCGCGGCGACGGCGCTGGCGTGCGGGTTCCTCTTCGCTCTGGGCGCGCCGGCCGCGGCACACGTGTCGGTGGAGAGTGAGGCCGCGGCGGCGCTGGAGGACGCGCGCGAGGGGCGGGAGTT
>JADMIO011124172.1_pt1 | contig 29263 bp, 26 predicted proteins | sample 8958161 | NCBI WGS metagenome assembly JADMIO01 (sample SAMN16585339, study PRJNA669376) | soil metagenome | isolation source: Crop rotation soil | place: USA: Cullars Rotation, Alabama | collected 2011 | reverse complement strand
CGCGACAACTTGTCCACGTGGAATTCTAAGCTTAGGATCCCAATGTGCTGGAAAGAGGCGCTTTCGGCCGCCACGCAGAGGTCGCAAGCCAGCGCGAGCGAGACGCCGACGCCGGCGGCCACGCCGTTCACCGCGGCCACGGTGGGCTTCGGTGAGCGGCGCATCATGCTGACGAAGGGATTGTAGGTGCGCAGGAGGCCCTGGTTCGGCCCGCCGCTGCCCGTGCCCGCCGCGCGGCCCTCGGCGCCGCCGGAGAGGTTGGCCCCGGAGCAGAAGCCACGGCCCTCGCCGGTGATGACGATGGCGCGAACGGCGTCGTCCCCGAGGAAGTGGCCGAACGCGGTGGTGAGGCCGTCCATGACTTCCAGCCCGGCGGCGTTCAGGGTTCCTGGATCGTTGAGCGTGATGACGCCGACGCCGTCCTCGACGTGGGTCTTTACCTTCGAAGGGGCCTGGGCGCCGTCCATCGCATCCTCCCGGGATCGTCCGTAGACCTGAGAGAAAGCGGCGATACCGTGGGGGAAGTAAAGGGCCTAGGCCGCCTGAGATGCGGCGGTGGGGCCTGCGCCCGAGACGCGGTTGCGGCCCGCACGCTTGGAGGCGTAGAGCGCGGAGTCGGCGCGTTCCATCAGGTTGGAGGGCGCCTCGAGGCGCTGGCGTTCGGCAAATCCCGCCGAGAGCGTGACCGCGCCCAGGTCCTCGTTGGTCGAGCGGCGCTTGAGGATGCGCGAGGAGACCTCCTCGCGGATGCCGTCGAGCACGGCGACCACCGTCTCGGTGCTTTCGCCGGGGAAGATCACCGCGAATTCCTCGCCGCCGATGCGGGCGGCCAGCCGCGGGGCCATGGCCGAGCGCTCGATGACGGCGGCCACGTAGCGCAGCACCTGGTCGCCGGTCTGGTGGCCCCAGGTGTCGTTGAACGTCTTGAAATGGTCGATGTCGAGGAAGGCCAGGGTCAGCGGCTGGCCCTCGAGGTCGGCTTGGCGGCAGGCGGCCTCCAGTTCCTCGTCGAAGGCTTTGCGGTTGGCCAGGCCCGTGAGGCCGTCGGTCTGAGCTTCGCGGCGCACCTGTTCCAGGTGCTCGCGCAGCCGGCCCAGCTCCTCGTTGGTGTCGGCCAGCTGGCACTCCAGCGCGTGGTTTTCTTCGCGGACCTTGTTCGTCGCGACGGTCAGGGTCTGGACCATCGCCTTGACGGCGGTGGTGTCTTCCGCGTCGAGGGATTCCGAAGCGTTGGCCAGCTGCTGGCCGTAGGCCTCGCTCGTCTCGCGGGCCGCCTCGATGGCGCGGGTGACCGAGTCCAGCTCTTTGGACAGGTTCTGGCCGGCCTCCAGGATCTCCCCGGAGAGCTTGGCCGCCGGCAGGTGGTTCGCCGCGATCTGCTCACCCACTTCGTCGGTGAACGGCAGGCCAGAAGCGATCGTCAGCTCGATCTCCTTGGCCAGCGGCGTGTCCGAAGCGGCGACGAAGTTCAGCCAGAGCTCGAAGTTGAGCGCGGTCGGCCAGACCCGATTCGATTCCATGGCGTCGAGCGCCTTGCGCGCGAGCGCGTAGCCCTTGGGGCCGCGCAACAGGGTCTCTAGCTCGGAAGCCATGGTCCGAGAGGGTAAGCGCGGACCGCAAACGAGCGGTTAAACGGAGGTCTTAATCAGTCGTCTCTGCGCGGAGCGGGCGGCTTGGCGAGGAAAGCCGGCACGTCCGAGCCGAAACCCACCACGCGGCCACCGTCCCGATCCCCGTCGCGATCACGGTCACGGCCGCGGTCGTTCCGCTCCGGCCGGTCGCGGCGCTCGGCCCGCGCGGGGCGTTCGTCGCGGGCCGGGCGGTCCGCGCGAGGCGGGCGCTCGTCGCGAGGTGGGCGCTCATCGCGCGCCTGCCGCTCTTCGCGCGGCGCCCGTTCCTCACGGCGCGGACGCTCCTCGCGGCGAGGACGTTCGGCGCGCGCGGGACGTTCGTCGCGCGCCGCAGGCTCCGGGCGAGGCTCGGAGGGTTGCGCAGGCTGGGCGATCGGTTCGCGCGAGGCCATCTCGCCGTGCGCCTTGATGGGACGCGGACCGCGGTCCCGGCCGCTCCGCTCGCGCCCGGCGCCGCGGTCACGGCCGCCGCCGCGACCGGCGCGGGGTTCGTCCTTGATCGAGCCCCAGTCCGCCTCGAGCTTCACCTCGTCGGGCGTCTGGCCGATCAGCTTCAGGACCTTGTCCAGGTTCCGCGAGTCGGCGGGGGTGACGATCATGAAGGCCTGGCCGGTCAGCCCGGCGCGGCCGGTGCGGCCGATGCGGTGGACGTAGTCGTCGGCGTGGTGCGGCACATCGAAATTGAAGACGTGGCTCACGGCGGGGATGTCGAGCCCACGGGCGGCGACGTCGGAGGCCACCAGCAGGCGAAGCTCGCCCTTCCGGAAGGCCTCCAGGGTGCGCATCCGGGTGGCCTGGTCGAGGTCCCCGTGGATCGGAGCCGCGTCCAGACCATGGGTCTTGAGCGACTTGGCGACGACGTCGACCTCGGACTTGCGATTGCAGAAGACGATGCCGTTCTTCACGTCGTCGCGGCCGATCAGCATGCGCAGGGCCGTGCGCTTGGCCTTCGGGTCCGACGTCGGGATGCGGGCGATGTGCTGGGCGATCGTCTCGGCGGTGGTCGCCGGCCGCGAGGCCTCGATGCGCACCGGATCGCGCAGGAACTGCTTGGTCAGCCGCGTAATCTCCGGCGGCATGGTGGCCGAGAAGAACAGCGTCTGCTTGGCGGCCGGCGTCAGCTTGAAGATGCGCTCGAGGTCCGGGATGAAGCCCATGTCGAGCATGCGGTCGGCCTCGTCGACCACCATGATCTGCACGCCGGTCATGAGCAGCTTGCCGCGCTCGAAGTGGTCCAGCAGGCGTCCGGGCGTTGCGATCAGCACGTCGACGCCGCGGTCCAGCTTCAGCTCCTGGTCGGTGAACGAGACGCCGCCGATCAAGAGCGCCCAGGAGAGCTTCTGGCCCTTGGAGTACTTCTCGAAGCTTGCGGCGACTTGGTCGGCGAGCTCGCGCGTGGGGGCCACGACAAGGGCGCGCGGCATCCGCGCCTTGGATCGCCCGGCAGCCAGCTTGTCGATCATCGGCAGCGTGAAGGCGGCGGTCTTGCCGGTGCCGGTCTGGGCGATGCCCAGCACGTCCTTGCCCTGCAGCGCCTCGGGGATCGCGGCGGCCTGGATGGGGGTGGCGGTGGTGTAGCCGGTGTCGGCGACCGCTTGCAGGGTCGCGCTCGACAGGCCGAGGTCGGAGAATTCGGTCATCAGGTACTGGGATGGTGCGGCCGGGCCGCAAGTCCGCGGACGGAAATCGCCGCGCGGGCGGAACATACGGTCGAAGGCCCGCAAGTCAACGAAAGCCCCTGCAGGTCAGGGTTGGAGGGGCTCCGGCGCGGCCTCGGCCACCCGGGCCTGGCCGGCCGGCTGCGCCGCAGAATCGTCCAACGGGGTCCAGCTGCGCTCGAACGAGCGAGCCTCCGGCGTGGTCCCATGACGCAGGGCCGCGGCGAAGGTTTTGGCCGCCTCGGCGAAAGCGTAGCTGAGCGTCTCGGCGTCCAGCTGGGGCGTCGCGGCCTGCACCTTGCCGACCGCCGTCACCGCCTTGGCCTTCGCGCCCTTGGCGGCCGCGAGGGCGGTGTCGGACTTGGCGGCCTTGCGTCCGGCGACGAGGGCGCCGCCGGCGAGGATCGCCTGGGCGATGATCTTCTGGCCGGTCGGCGAGGCGATGAGCTCGCCGAGCTGACCCTTGCGCACCTTCCTGGGCACCTTCACGCCGGCGATCTTCTTGGGAAGGAATCCCTTCCGCTTCTTGGCCATCACGGCTCCTTTTCGGTCGACGGGAAAACGTGCGCCGACCGGGGGCCGTTCCGGCGCAGCTACTTGCCGTCCACCGAATAGGCGAGCAGCACGTTGGTGCCGTTGCCGCCGGTGTTGGCGGCGCCGTTGAAGCCGCTCATCGTGAACACCATGCCGTTCGCGATCGCCGGGCCCATGCCGTCGATCGAACCGCCGGGCTGGCCCTTCACCGCGTTGACCGTGTCGTAGGTCCGCGACGTCGTGGAATCCTCCCAGACGATCTTGCCGCTCGAGGCGTCGTAGGCGCGGAACCAGCCGTCGACGGTGCCGGAAAACACCAGGCCCGGCATGGCCGAAGGCGCGGCGGACTGGGCGTTGATGCAGGCGCCGGGCGCGCGGTCACGGGAGCGGTCACCGGCGTACTGGCAGGCCGCCTTCGGCGCGGGCGTGCTCCAGAGGGTCTTGCCGGTGGCCGGGTCGAGCGCCGAGAGGCCAGGCCTCGCCGGCAGCTTCCATTCGGTGACGACCGGCTTGCCGGTGGCCTTGCGGATTTCGTCGAAGATGATGCCGATGTCGGAGATGGCCACGAAGACGTGGCTCGGGTCGGAGGCCATGCCCCACTCGACGCCGCCGAGGGTCGAGCCGGAGCCAACCTGCTTCTTCCACAGGAGCCTCCCGGTGTCGGGATCCATGCCGTAGACGGTCCCGGATTTCTGGCCGGCCACCAGCACGTCCTTGCCGGCCTTGGTCTTCATCAGGATCGGCGTCGCGCCGAAGTCGAAGTCGGGGCCCAGCGGATTGGGGCAGTTCTGGCCGGCGCTGGCGGGCGGCGAGCAGCCGGTGATGAAGTTGTCGCCGTTGGTGACCTGGTTCGACCAGCGCACCTTGCCCGTCTTCATGTCCATGGCCACGACGGCGTCGGCGCCCTTGGTATCGGCCTCGGTGTAGCTGTCGCCGGTGGTGACGTAGACGAGGCCTCGCTTGGCGTCGGCCGTGGGGGCCGACCAGATCGCGCCGCCGGCGGGCCCCTGCATCATGGTGCCCGAGGCGTTCTTGCGGGTGTCGTGCAGCGGCTCTGTCACGACGTAGGTCTGCCACTGCGGCTGGCCGGTCTTGAGGTCGAGGGCGACGAGGGAGCCGCGGAAGCTGCAGCAGCGGTAGTTGGGCGCGCGCCCGGCGCCTTCCTCACCGGACGTCAGCGGCACGAAGAGCTGGCTGCCAGAGACCACCGGGCTGCCGGTGATGCCGGCCGCCGAGTGCTTCTCGATCTGCGGGCTCGTCCAGATGACCTTGCCGGTCTGGGCGTCGAGGGCGCGGACGGTGCGGTTGCGCTCGCCGATGAAGGTCGCCCAGCCTGAGGGCGAGATGGCGTTCTTCACGATCATCGGCGTCGTGCGCGAGGCGATGTCGGCGGCCCAGTGCACGCAGCCGGTCTTGGTGTCGAGGGCGTAGAGCTTGCCGGTGCGGTTGGCGATGAACAGCCAGTCGCCGATCACGGTCGGCATCGAGCCGCCGGCCATGGCGAAGGACCACTTCACCTTCAGGCGCTTCACCTGGTCGACGGTGAGGCCGGGGTTGGGCTGGTAGCGCGTGGAGCGCTCGTCGAAGCCGACGCTGGTCCAGTCGGACTTGCCCGCGGTGATCGGCCCGTTGACCTCGCACATCTTGTCGACGCCGCGCGGCTGGATCGGCGGGCGGCCGCCGCCGGCCACCTGGGTCCCGGCGCCCGTGAGGAAGTTGGCGACGGCGAGCTTGTCGGCGTCGGAGAGGCCGGCGGCCATCGGCGCCATGATCCCGCTGGTCAGCACCTCCACGATGCGCGGCGCCGGCATGGCGGCCAGCGCCGTGCGGTTGGGGGCGCGGTCGATGGCGGGCTCGTGACAGCTGGCGCAGCGTTGCGCGAACACCGTCTGGCCCGGCGCGGGCGCCTGGGCTTGAGCGGCGGATGTGAACGCGAACGCGACGGCCGCCAGGGCGACGCCGAGCCAGGACTTGAGACGCATGTTTCCCCCGAGGGCTTTTGCCCGAGTTTGGCGAGGCTCGCGGCGCCGGGCAAGGTTCGAAGCGAGGGTATGGCGACGCGGCCCGCTGCCGATTGCAGAGATGAAATCGCCGTAATGACAGGCTTTTAACTGCCGTCGGGGCGGCCGGCCGACTAGCGTTCGGTCAAATCAGGATCTCGGGGAGAGAAACTTCATGCGCCTTCCGATCGCTCTTCTGGCCGCCGGGCTGGCCGCCGCCGCAGGGTCTGCCGCCCACGCCGCCTCCGTCGAGCTGAAGGACGCCGTGGTCCGGGTGACGGTGATCCCCGAGGCGCGCTCCGACGTGAAGGTCGAGATCACCCAGGCCAACCCGAGGCTGCCGCTGACGGTGCGCACGGAAGGCGACCGCACGGTCGTCGACGGCGGCCTCTGGCATCGTATCCGGGACTGCAACGGTAACCACGACCGGCCGCGGGTGCGCGTCCGCGACGTGGGTGAAGTCTCCGCCGAAGAGATGCCGCAGATCGTGATCCGGACACCGAAGGAAGTGGAGCTGTCGTCGAGCGGCGCCGTCGTGGGGTCAATCGGCCGCTCGGGCGGCGTGTCGCTGCGCAACTCCGGCTGCAGCCGCTGGACCATCGCCGACGTGACCGGCGCGGCCACGATCCACGAGAGCGGCGCAGGCTCGATCCGCATGGGCGCCGCCGACCGCCTAGAAGTGCGCATCTCCGGCGCCGCCCACGTGCACGCCACGCAGGTCCGCCAGGCCCTGGACGCGGTGCTTTCCGGCGCCGGCGGCATCAACGTCGACCAGGTGTCGGGTACGGTGACCACGCAAGTGTCCGGCGTCGGCCACATCAACCTCGAAGGCGGGCGCACCGCCTCGATGCGGGCTGCCGTCAGCGGCATGGGCGGCGTCGATTTCGGGGGTCAGACCGACAGCCTCGACGCCTCGATCTCGGGCATGGGCGGCATCCGCGTGAAACAGGTGAACGGCCCGCTGCGCAAGTCCGTCAGCGGCATGGGCCACGTCTCGATCGGCGATTAGCCCCGCCCCTTGGCACCCTGGGTCGTGTCGGCGGCCGCCCCTCCCGGCGCGGGGGCGGCCGGGTTCGGCTCGCCGGTGGCGGGATCGGTCAGGGTCTCGGCAGGCGGTTTCATACGCCGCGCGCCCGACGGCTCGGTCGCGGACCGCGGCGGGCGGCCGGGCCGAACGTCCTCGTCACGACTGTAGCTCGGGTCATGGGCCTTGGGCATGCGACGACAACGGTCGGCGCCGGCGGTTCGATCCGGCCGGTCGTCGTGTTGGCGGGCGCTGCGACCTCGCGTCGTGCGGGCCCAAGCCAAGAGACTTGAAAACAAGGGCCGCTTGCGCCATACGCCAACGTCCTACCCGACATCGCTGGAACTCGTCATGATAGCCGCTTCCGCGGCCGACGGGTGCTAGCCCGGAGGGTGCGACGAGGGCGCTGAAGGAGTGTAGCTCAGCTGGTAGAGCATCGGTCTCCAAAACCGAGGGCCGGGGGTTCGAGTCCCTCCACTCCTGCCACCCCTATATAGAGTGCAAGATTGAACCGGCGCCGCTGTGAAGCTGCGCCCAAGGACGAGTTGAAAAGCCGAGATGGCGAAGAAACCCAGGCAGCAGGCGATCCGTGAGCGCGCCGCCAAGACCGCGGCGGTGATGGCGACGCCCGGCGGCGCGGTCGCCGCGCCGAAGAAGGCGGTGAACCCCGTCGAGTGGGTCCGTGGCATCCCGCGGCTCTTCCGCGAGGTGCGCGCCGAGGCCCGCAAGATCACCTGGACCAGCCGCCGGGAAACCTGGATCACCTCGGTGATGGTGGCGATCATGGTGGTGATCGCCGCGATCTTCTATTGGTTGGTCAACACCATCATCAGCGCCGCGATCACCTGGATCCTGAAGATTGCGAGCGGGGCATGAGCGAGATGAGCGAAGCCGCAACGATTGCCGCCCCGAAGGGCAACCCCCGCCACAAGTGGTACATCGTCCATGCCTACTCGAACTTCGAGAAGAAGGTGGCCGAGTCGATCCGCGAGCAGGCGAAGACCCAGGGGCTGGAGGAGAACTTCTCCGAGATCCTGGTTCCGACCGAGGACGTGGTCGAGATCCGCCGCGGGCGGAAGGTCAACTCCGAGCGCAAGTTCTTCCCGGGCTACGTGCTCGTGAAGATGGAGATGACCGACGAGGCCTATCACCTGATCAAGAACACTCCGAAGGTGACGGGCTTCCTGGGCTCCGGCTCGAAGCCGATCCCCGTCTCCGAGAAGGAGGTCGAGCGGATCGTGGGCGCGATCGAAGAGGGCGTGGAGCGGCCGAAGCCCACCATCACCTTCGAGATCGGCGAACAGGTGCGCGTCACCGATGGCCCCTTCGCGAGCTTCAACGGCTCGGTCGAACAGGTCGACGAGGAGCGCACCCGCCTGCGCGTCACCGTCTCCATCTTCGGCCGCGCGACCCCCGTCGAGCTCGAATACAACCAGGTCGAAAAGATCAGCTGACCCTGCCGAGCGTTTGCTCCTTCGGCCCATTGCTGATAGGAGCGCCCGCTTCGCGCTTCGGCGCGGAGTTTCAAATCCGTGGGAGAGGCTGGGCCACCATACCTCGCACCACGGCTCAAACCGGTCCCGCCTGGGGCCACTGAGGAGCAAAGATGGCCAAGAAGATCTTGGGCTATATCAAGCTGCAGGTGCCTGCGGGCGCTGCGACCCCTTCGCCGCCCATCGGGCCGGCGCTGGGCCAGCGCGGCGTCAACATCATGGGCTTCTGCAAGGAGTTCAACGCCCGCACCGAGAAGGAAGCCCGCGGCACCCCCCTGCCGACCATCATCACGGTCTACCAGGACAAGTCGTTCACCTTCGTCACCAAGACCCCTCCGGCCAGCTTCTTCATCAAGGAGGCGCTGGGCCTGAAGTCGGGGTCCAAGGCCCCGGGCCGTGACTCGGCCGGCCGGATCACGCGCACTCAGCTCCGCGCGATCGCCGAGAAGAAGATGAAGGACCTGAACGCGAACGACATCGAAGCCGCGGCCCGCATCATCGAGGGCTCCGCCCGCTCGATGGGCCTTCAGATCGTGGAGGCCTAACCGATGGCGAAGCAACCGAAGCGAACTCAGAAGTGGGAAGGCGACCGCACCGCCACCCACGCCGTCGCCGACGCCGTGAAGCTGGTGAAGGCCAACGCCAACGCCAAGTTCGACGAGACCGTCGAGATCGCCGTCAACCTGGGCGTCGACCCGCGCCACGCCGACCAGCAGGTCCGCGGCGTCGTGGCGCTGCCGTCCGGCACCGGGCGTGACGTCCGTGTCGCCGTCATCGCCAAGGACGCCAAGGCCGAGGAGGCCAAGGCCGCCGGAGCCGAGATCGTGGGCGCCGAAGACCTGGTCGAGCGCATCCAGGGCGGGTTTATGGAATTCGACCGCGTGATCGCGACCCCGGATATGATGGCCCTGGTCGGCCGCCTCGGTAAGGTGCTGGGCCCGCGCGGCCTGATGCCGAACCCGCGGGTGGGCACGGTCACGCCGAACGTCGGCCAGGCCGTGAAGGACGCCAAGGGCGGCTCGATCGAGTTCCGCACCGAGAAGACCGGCATCATCCATGCCGGGATCGGCAAGGCCTCGTTCACCGAGGACGCGCTGCTGGCCAACGTGAAGGCCATCGTCGATGCGCTGAACAAGGCCAAGCCGTCAGGGGCCAAGGGCACCTACATCAAGAAGATCAGCCTCTCGTCCACGATGGGCCCGGGCTTCAAGGTCGACGCAGGCTCCCTCGGCGGCTGATCCGGCGGCGATCGAAAAGGCGATACTCAAGGAGCGCGGATGGAAGTCCGCGCTCTTTTCGTTGCGTGCTTCTTGCTGTGCTGTATATACGAACTTATCAAGGCGTATATATGAGCCGTCGCAGATGCCTTTCTATGTCCGTGATCCCGAAACCGATGAAATGGTGCGAGAGCTCGCTCGGCGGCGTGGCGTGGGTCTCACCGAGGCCATCAAGAGGGCGGTGGCAGCTGACCTCAGCCGGGACGCCGCGCAGATTCGAGCGGACGCTGTTCGAGAGATCCAGGCGCGCGTCGCGGCTCGGGGTCGATCCGGACTCAAGGCCGACAAGGCCTTCTTCGATGATCTGTCCGGCCAAGGTGACGAGTAGTGTTCGTAGACGCCTCTGCGCTCTGTTCCGTCCTGCTCGGCGAGTCTGACGCTGAATTCTACGACGGAAAGCTGGCGGCCGCTGAAGCGCCGATCACCTCGCCCATCGCGGTGTTTGAGGTCGCACTTGCGATTGCGCGGGAGTCCGGGGGGAACGTCATGGCCGCGAAACGCGACGTTGCCGACTATCTCTCCGTCTGTGGCGTGAGGATCGTCGAAATCGGTGAGGCGGAATTGACGCGCGCGCTGGACGCATTCGATCGTTTCGGGAAGGGCCGGCACGCAGCTCAGCTGAATCTGGGCGATTGCTTCGCGTATGGGTGCGCGAGGGCGCACGGCGTTCCCCTCCTCTTCAAAGGCGACGATTTCACCAAGACCGACATCGTGCCGGCATGACGCCAGCGGTCACGCTCGAGAGCGCGCTCACGGCGCGCGCGACGGTGGAGAACCTGTTCCAGTTCTACGTGCACGACTTCGCCGACTTCTGGGCCACGCGGCAGGTGGAGCTGGGCGAGGACGGGCGGTTTCCCTTCTATCCGCCGCTGACGGCCTTCTGGAACGAGCCCGGGGCCGAGCCGCTGCTGATCCGGGCGGACGGCCAGATCGCCGGCTTTGCGCTGATCGACCGCCACAGCCACTCGGGCCTCCCTTGCGACTTCGACATGGGCGAGTTCTTCGTGGCGCGGCACTACCGACGGGAAGGCGTGGGGCGCGCCGCGGCGCTGATGGCCATGCGCGAACGTCCGGGCCTCTGGGAGATCGCCATCGCGCGGCGCAACCTGCCGGCTCAGCCGTTCTGGCGCAGCATCGCCGCGACTCTGGCGCCGGACGGCTACGAGGACCTCGACCGCAACGACGCGCACTGGAACGGGCCTGTCCTGCGCGTGCGCGTCGGCTAAGCTCGCCGCCATGGACCTGAAAGCCACCCGCTACGACGTCGCCGACGGTGTCGCCACCGTCACGCTCACCCGGCCCCAGCGGCGCAACGCCTGGACGGGGCGGATGCACACCGAATACCGCTGGATCCTGCGCGAGGCCGACCGGGACGCCGCCGTGCGGGCGATCATCGTCACCGGCGACCCGGAGGGGAACGCCTTCTGCGCAGGCGCCGACCTGGCGGCGCTCGAGGGACACTCGGCGCGCGGCGGCTACGATCCCGGGACGCCGGAGGACATCGCCGAGCCGGGCTATGGCGTCGACCCCAACTTCGACGCGACGTTCGCCTACCACTTCGGGATCGGGAAACCGGTGATCGCGGCGATCAACGGGGCCGCGGCCGGCGTGGGCCTGGTGCTGACCGCCTTTGCGGACATGCGGTTCAGCGTGCCGGGAGCCAAGTTCACCGCCGCGCACGGGCGGTTCAACTTCCCGGCGGAGTACGGGCTCTCCTGGGTTCTTCCGAGGATCGTGGGCCTGACCCACGCCAACGACATCCTGATGACCAGCCGTGTGTTCACGGCCGAAGAGGCGCTGGCGATGGGGCTCCTGAACCGCATCGTGCCCGCCGAGACGCTGATGGATGAGGTCAGGGCCTACGCGCGCCAGTTCCTGGCGGTGGCGCCGGGCTCGGCGCGGGAGACCAAGCGGCAGATCTACCGCGACCTGCACCGGGATGCCGCGAGTTCGGTCAAGGTCGCCGAGGCGCTCCTCGTAGAGATGTCGAAGACCGCCGACTACAAGGAAGGCGTGAAGGCCTGGATGGAGAAGCGGACGCCCGACTGGGCAGGCTGAGGCCTTGACGGCGGGCGCGCGGGACAGCACGGGGAACCGCCAGCCTCGGAGACCGCCATGAGACGCGCCGCCATCGTCAGCCCCATCCGCACCGCCGTCGGCAAGTACCTGGGGGCGCTGTCGGACATCCCGGCCGGCGAACTGGGCGCCGTGGTGCTGAAGGCGCTTGTGGAACGCACCAGGATCGATCCCATGAAGATCGACGACGTGATCTTCGCCCAGGGGTATGGCTCCGGCGAAGCGCCCTGCATTGCGCGCTGGTCGGCGCTGGCAGCCGGCCTGCCGATCGAGGTGCCGGGCTATCAGCTCGACCGGCGTTGCGGCTCGGGCCTGCAGGCCGTCGTGGACGCCGCCATGATGGTGCAGACGGGCGTGGCCGACGTCGTGGTCGCCGGCGGCGTCGAGAGCATGAGCAACTGCGAGTACTACACGACCGACATGCGCAAGGGCGCGCGGATGGGCTCGGTCACGATGCACGACCGCCTGGCGCGCGGGCGCGTGATGAGCCAGCCGATCGAGCGCTTCGGGGTGATCTCCGGGATGATCGAGACCGCCGACAACCTGGCGCGCGACTACCAGATCAGCCGCGAGGCCTGCGACGAGTACGCCGCGATGAGCCACCAGCGGGCGGCCAAGGCCTGGGCCGACGGCAAGTTCAACGACGAGCTGGTGCCCGTCAGCGTCCCGCAGAAGAAGGGCGACCCGGTGGTGTTCGCCCAGGACGAGGGCGTGCGCGCCGACGCAACCGCCGAGAGCCTGGGAAAGCTCCGGCCCATCGAGAAGGACGGCGTGGTCACGGCCGGCAACGCCAGCCAGCAGAACGACGCGGCGGCCGCCTGCCTGGTTGTGGCGGAAGAGAAGCTGGCCGAATTGAATCTGGAGCCGATGGGCTGGTTCGTGAGCTGGGCCGCGGCCGGCTGCGATCCGTCGCGGATGGGCATCGGCCCCGTGCCGGCGGTGAAGCGGCTCTTCGAGCGGACCGGCATGGGCTGGGACGACATCGACCTCGTCGAGCTCAACGAGGCGTTCGCGCCGCAGGTGCTGGCCGTGCTGAAGGGCTGGGGCTGGGACGAGCGCGACCGGCTGAACGTCAACGGCTCGGGCATCTCGCTCGGCCACCCGATCGGGGCGACCGGCGGGCGCATCCTGGCCAACCTGCTGCGCGAGCTGAAGCGCCGCGACGGCAAGTACGGCCTGGAGACCATGTGCATCGGCGGCGGCCAGGGCATCGCGGCGGTGTTCGAGGCGGCGTAGGGTCGCTAAGCCAGCTCTGGCCCGTGCCGCACGTGGCGTATCCGCAGCACGTAGACCACGTCGCCTTCGACGCGATAGACGATGGCGTAGGGCGTCTTCTGGACGAGCAGTTCGCGCCAATCCCGCTGCATGGACGAGTGTCGGCCGCGGTTTGGAAACGGCCTCAGGCTTCGTATCGCCGTGCCGGTTCGGCTCGATGCCGTCGGATTGACGCCTGCGAGGTATTCGAGGGCTGACGCGGAGCTCGTTGAGCGCCCGCGTGGAGATCTCAACTCTCAATCGTCGAAGGGTCCGAACTTGGTGTCCAGTTCGGCCTCCGCCTCATCCCAAGGTCTGACCCGACCTTCTCGAACGTCGGTTTCGCCTTCCTCGACGTAGGCGTGATACCCCATCTTCGCAATGTAGTGGGCCACCGCTCGCGCGGTGACCTCAGCGGCGGTTTCGTTTCCCGCCGCGGCTATGCCCTCAAGTTGGGACACCTGTTCCTCGGTCAGGATTACGTCGAGCCTGATCCGCGCCGGCTTGTTCATGCTTCGATCCTACCGCGGGGCGCGTGCAGTTGCACGTTGAATGCGGAGGGCTTCTCGTGTAGATGCCGCGGCTTCGTCGCCTCCGGGCGATGAGGAGGGGAGGGCTCCTAGCCCTTCCCATCCTGTCCGAGAACTGCAGGAGCTGGCGGGGCCACCGTCAGCCGGAACGCGGGGGAGAGCCCTTCCCCGGCCTCAGGGAGACGGGAAGATGGCATTCGCCGCAGCGTCCCTTGGGGCGGCCTGCGGTCGTGCGGCTTCTCTCACTGGACAGGTTTCCAACGGGCTCACGCATCCCGCGCGGGTCTGAACGTGAGTATGGAGACCGCAATGGACCGCGCTCAAAAGCAGGACGCGATCGAGGCGCTGAAGGGCGTTTTCGATTCGGCCGGCGCCGTGGTCGTGACCCACTACCTGGGTCTGACCGTTGCGGAAATGACCGATCTGCGGGGCAAGCTGCGCGAGCAGGGCGCCACGCTGAAGGTGGTCAAGAACACCCTGGTCCAGAAGGCTTTGGACGGTTCGGTCGGCGAAGCGGGCGACGCCCTCTTCAAGGGCCCCGTCGCGATCGCCTTCGCGGCCGATCCGGTGTCTGCCGCCAAGGTCGCGACCCAATACGCCAAGGACCACGAGAAGTTCACCGTGGTCGGCGGCCTGATGGGTCAGCAGGTGCTCGACCAGAAGGCGGTGACGGCGCTCGCCACCCTGCCTTCGCTCGACCAGCTGCGCGCCAAGATCATCGGCCTCCTGCAAGCCCCGGCGACCAAGATCGCCGGTGTCCTGCAGGCCCCGGCCGGCCAGCTTGCCCGCGTGCTGAACGCCTACGCGACCAAGGACGCCGCCTAAGAGACGTCATCTTCCCGACAACCCTGAGAATCTGAAGGACAAACCCAAATGGCCAATCTCGAAAAGCTGGTGGACGAACTGTCCGCCCTGACCGTGCTGGAAGCCGCCGAGCTCTCCAAGCTGCTGGAAGAAAAGTGGGGCGTTTCCGCTGCGGCCCCGGTGGCCGTGGCCGCAGCGCCGGGCGCGGGCGGCGGTGGCGCGGCTCCGGCCGAGGCCGCGGAAGAGCAGACCGAGTTCACCGTCGTGCTGACCGCCGGCGGCGACAAGAAGATCAACGTGATCAAGGAAGTCCGCTCCGTCCGTCCCGACCTCGGCCTGAAGGAAGCCAAGGACCTGGTGGAAGGCGCGCCGCAGAACGTGAAGGAGAATATCTCCAAGCAGGAAGCGGAAGAGATCAAGAAGAAGCTCGAAGAAGCCGGCGCCTCCGTCCAAGTGAAGTAGGGTCGGCGCAGCCGAATCTATCCCGGACGCGTAGCGATCCGGGATCCAGACGAACCGTCGAAGGGCCGGGGGGCGACCCCCGGCCCTTTTCCTTAGTCCAAACGGATCATGCGGCGCGGCCTGGGCCCGCGTACGCCGGACGCGGGACTGGGGAGTACGAGTTCGCATGAGGATCCTGATCTACGCCGCGGGCGCCATGGCGGCGGTGGCCGCCATCCTCGCTGTCTCGCCGGCCCGCGCGCAGACCGCCGCCGACGTCAACCGGCTGAACGCCGCCATTCAGATCTGCAACTCGCCGATGGGGCAGGGGATGCCCGAGTGCGCCAAGCTGAAGGGCCAGCTCGGCGCCAGCGTCCCGGGCGTCGGCGGCCTGCTGGGCCAGGGCGGCGGCGGGGGCAAGCTCGGCGGGGTGGCGGCTTTGCTCGGCTCGGCCATCGGCGCAGCGGGCCAGGGCAGGGCGGCCGCCGCCGCGTCCGGTCCCGACGCCAATGCCCAGATCCAGCAGGCGATCGCCACCTGCATGCAGAGCGCGAACGGCAACCAGACCGCCATCCAGGCCTGCTTGGCCATCGCCCAGACCGGCGCGCCGGCCTACGGGTCGCCCGCGCCAGCGGCGTCCAACCTATCGGCCGCCGACCGGGCGCAAGGCGCCTACCGCGCCTGTCTGGCGGTCAACCCGAACAACATCGCCGGCTGCACTTCGCTGCTCAGCTCGCCACACTGAGCCGCAAAGGGGACCGGCCCCGGGCGTGTGCTAAGCTCGCCCGGTGGCCGACTCCCTGCTTGTGTTCGACGTCTTCGTGCGCGGCGCGGGCAGCGGCGCGCTCGTCGTGATGGCGGTGAGCCTGCTTTCCAGCGGGCTCGCGCGCCACGCCCGGATCGCCTCGGCGCTGGCCTGCCTCAGCATTATCGCCTGGCTGATCTGCGAGGACTCGCCGCTGCGGCACGCCGTCGGACCGCCCTGGCCACTGGATGCGATGTCGCTCGCGGTGGGCGGGATGTTCTGGCTGATGGTCCGTGCGCTCTTCGAGGATCGGCCGTTGACCGCCTGGCACTGGCTCCCGCCTGCGATCCTCTTCGCATCGATCATCTTCGAGACCCGACCCTTCGCGGCTGAGCAGCACACGTTCTGGGTCGTGCGGAACGCGTTCAGCGGCCTGCTCTGTGGACACGCGGCGTACCGCATCGCGCGGGGCTGGTCGGGAGACCTCCTGGAGCTGCGCCGGCGGATGCGCGCCTTCGTGCTGGGGTTTGCCGCGCTGCTGGCGGTCACCAACGTTCTGATCGGCCTCTTCTTCCCCTATCCGCCGTGGACGGCGCTGATGATCAACCGTCCGCTCGGCGGGGCCGTGTTCGCCGCCGTGATCCTGGCCGGCGCGGCGGTGCTGCTGCAGGCCCGGGCGTCGGTCCTGGCGCCCGCTCGGCGGCCGAGCGCGGTCGTCGACAGCCGCGCAGATGCCGCCGATCGGCTGGTGCTGCAGCAGCTGGCCGAGCGCATGGCCGCCGGCGAGTGGCGCCGCGAGGGCCTGACCATCGGGGCGCTGGCCAGCGATCTGGGCGTCCCGGAGCATCGCCTGCGGCGGCTCATCAACCAGCGCCTCGGGCACCGCAACTTCGCCGAGTTCGTCAACTCCCACCGCATCGAGGCGGCCAAGGCGCGGCTCGCCGATCCGGCCGAGGCGCGCACGACGGTGGCGGCGATTGCCTTCGACCTCGGCTTCGGCTCGCTGGGACCCTTCAATCGCGCCTTCCGTGCGGCGACGGGCTCTAGCCCGACCGAATGGCGGCGCGAGGCGCTGGCGGGCGCCGCGCCGGAACTGCAAGAAGCCGTCTGATTTCGAAATCGGCGAGGCTCTTTCGCCCGCGGCGAGACGGTGAGGGCGGCCGCGTCGCTTCCTGAGGGCTCCAAGAAACGGAGCCTCCCCGATGCCGCACTTCCTCTCCGATACGGTCCAGATGTGGACCGGCAACCTCTCGGTAGATCTGCGCCGCTACCTGACGTTCGCCGTAGCGGTGTGGCTGGTGCTCTGGGTGGCGCTGAAGGTCCCGCTGGCCGCGCGCCGGATCAGAGGCGAGACTCCGCCGGCGCGCCAGCTCGCGACCGAGGCCTTCTTCTCGCTGCGCTCGATCGCGATCTATTCGACGGTCGGGGTCGGGATCACGCTGCTGGACCGGGCCGGGGTCTATCCGCTGCCCCGCATCGGCGCGCAGTGGGGGCCGGTGTGGTTCTGGACCAGCCTCGTCCTGATGATCGTCGCGCAGGACGCCTACATCTACTGGATTCACCGCTGGATGCACCGCCCGCAAGTGTTCCGCCGCACCCACCGCCGCCACCACAAGAGCAACAACCCCTCGCCCTTCACCGCCTACAGCTTCGACATGGCCGAGGCGGGTCTGATGGTGGCCTTCGTGGCGGTCTGGTACCTGATCACGCCGACGCCCTGGGGCGTCACGGGCTTCTTCATGCTGCACCAGATCTTCCGCAACACGATGCTGCACGCGGGCTACGAACTGACGCCGGCCCGTCGCGACGGACAGCCGTGGTTCGACTTCCTGACGACGACCACCCATCACGACCTGCACCACGCCCAGGCCGGCTGGAACTATGCGCCCTGGTTCACCTGGTGGGATCGCTGGCTGGGCACCGAGCACCCGAAGTACCTGGAGCGCTACGCCGAGGCCGCCTGGAGACCCGGCCAGGCGCGCGACGAAACTTGCGCCCAGATTCAGTAGGTCGGACAGCCGACGTACACTGCCGCTTGTGCCCAGTCGCCCAGCTTGAGGTCGAAAGTTTTTCGCCTGTCAGGGGAACCGGCCCTGCGCTTGGCCGGTTTGGGGCCTGCGCGACCAGCGCAGACGATCGGAAGCTAGCACAACCCGGGATACTCCCCGGGCTGACACCAAGGGGCGGCGTCGGGTTTCCAACCCGGCGCCGCTCACTTTTGTGCCGTGATTCAAGCATTTGAGCGGGTTCCGGGCGCATAATTGAGCGCCACTTCTACTGAACCCGCTCTGGGGGGCTTCACAAGCGGCTCGAAACGCCCTATTTCCGCCCGTTCGCGAACAGCCCCACACCTTCACATTTCCCGACACCGCTTTCGCGCGTGATGTCCCGAGGCATGGTCCGCCGCCCTCCGACCATGCGAGGGGACGCCTCTGACGATACAGGGGCTTCCAGCGTCCGGCTCCCGAAAGGGAGTGTCGAGGGTGGACGCGAAGGAACATCACCTGGCGCCGGGAGTCCGTCCCGCGCGCCCTCAAGGGACACACATGGCGCAATCCTTCACCGGCAAGAAGCGGATCCGGAAGTCTTTCGGCCGCATCCCTGAAGCCGTGCAGATGCCGAACCTGATCGAGGTTCAGCGCTCCTCCTACGAACAGTTCCTGCAGCGGGAGGTCCGCGTCGCCGACCGCCGCGACGAGGGCCTGGAGGCGGTCTTCAAGTCGGTCTTCCCGATCAAGGACTTCAACGAGCGCGCGGTGCTCGAATACGTCTCCTACGAGTTCGAGGAGCCGAAGTACGACGTCGAGGAATGCGTCCAGCGCGACATGACCTATGCCGCGCCGCTGAAGGTGAAACTGCGCCTGATCGTCTTCGAAACGGACGAGGAGACGGGCGCCCGCTCCGTGAAGGACATCAAGGAGCAGGACGTCTACATGGGCGATATCCCGCTCATGACGGAGAAGGGCACCTTCATCGTCAACGGGACCCAGCGCGTCATCGTCTCGCAGATGCACCGCTCGCCGGGCGTCTTCTTCGACCACGACAAGGGCAAGACCCACGCCTCGGGCAAGCTGCTCTTCGCGGCGCGCGTGATCCCCTACCGCGGCTCGTGGCTCGACTTCGAGTTCGACGCCAAGGACATCGTCTACGTCCGCATCGACCGGCGCCGGAAGCTTCCGGCCTCGACCTTCCTCATGGCGCTGGGCATGGACGGCGAGGAGATCCTCTCGACCTTCTATGAGACCGTCCCCTACGAGAAGAAGAAGGGCGGCTGGGCGACCCCTTACAAGTCCGACCGCTGGCGCGGCGCAAAGCCCGAGTACCCGCTGATCGACGCCGACAGCGGCGAGGAGATCGCGCCGGCCGGCCAGAAGATCTCGGCGCGCAACGCCAAGAAGTTCGCCGACAACGGCCTGAAGACTCTGCTGCTGGCCCCGGAGGCGCTGTCGGGCCGCTACCTCGCCGCCGACCTGGTCAACCACGAGACCGGCGAGATCTACGCCGAAGCCGGCGACGAGCTGGATGCGGGCCTGCTGGCCAGCCTGGAAGAGCAGGGCTTCAAGACCCTGAACGTGCTGGACATCGACGACGTCACCGTCGGCGCCTACATGCGCAACACCCTGCGTATCGACAAGAACACCGCCCGCGAGGACGCGCTGTTCGACATCTATCGGGTCATGCGCCCGGGCGAGCCGCCGACGGTCGAGGCCGCCGAGGCGATGTTCAAGAGCCTGTTCTTCGACGGCGAGCGCTACGACCTCTCCTCGGTCGGCCGCGTGAAGATGAACATGCGCCTGGAGCTCGACTGCCCGGACGACGTGCGCATCATCCGCAAGGACGATGTGATCGCGGTGCTGCGCACCCTGGTCGGCCTGCGCGACGGCCGCGGCGAGATCGACGACATCGACAACCTCGGCAACCGCCGGGTCCGTTCGGTCGGCGAACTGCTCGAGAACCAGTACCGCGTGGGCCTGCTGCGCATGGAGCGCGCGATCAAGGAGCGCATGAGCTCTGTCGATATCGACACGGTCATGCCGCACGACCTGATCAACGCGAAGCCGGCGGCCGCGGCGGTGCGGGAGTTCTTCGGCTCCTCGCAGCTGTCGCAGTTCATGGACCAGACCAACCCGCTGTCGGAGATCACCCACAAGCGCCGCCTCTCGGCGCTGGGCCCGGGCGGTCTGACCCGCGAGCGCGCCGGCTTCGAGGTGCGCGACGTGCACCCGACGCACTACGGCCGGATCTGTCCGATCGAGACGCCTGAAGGCCCGAACATCGGCCTGATCAACTCGCTGGCCACCCACGCGGTGGTCAACAAGTACGGCTTCATCGAGAGCCCGTACCGGCGGATCAAGGACGGCAAGATCACCGACGAGGTGATCTACATGTCGGCCATGGAAGAGGCGAAGCACGTCATCGCCCAGGCCAATATCAAGCTCGAGAAGGGTGAAATCGTCGAGGACCTGGTCCCCGGCCGGATCAACGGCGAACCCTCGCTGCTGCCGAAGGCCGACGTCGACCTGATGGACGTGTCGCCGAAGCAGGTGGTCTCGGTCGCCGCTTCGCTGATCCCGTTCCTCGAGAACGACGACGCCAACCGCGCCCTGATGGGCTCGAACATGCAGAAGCAGGCCGTGCCGCTCATCCAGACGGATGCGCCGCTGGTCGGCACCGGCATGGAGAGCGTGGTCGCGGTGGATAGCGGCGCCGTGGTCGTCGCCCGCCGCACCGGCGTGGTCGAGCAGATCGACGGCACCCGTATCGTCGTCCGCGCCACGGAGGAGACCGATCCCTCCAAGCCGGGCGTCGACATCTACCGCCTGCAGAAGTTCCAGCGCTCGAACACGTCCACCTGCATCAACCAGCGTCCGCTGGTGATCGTGGGCGACACGATTGCGGCCGGCGACGTGATCGCCGACGGCCCCTCGACGGAGCTGGGCGAGCTGGCCCTGGGCCGCAACGCGCTCGTCGCGTTCATGCCCTGGAACGGCTACAACTTCGAAGACTCGATCCTGATCTCCGAGCGCATCGTGCGCGACGACGTCTTCACCTCGATCCACATCGAGGAGTTCGAGGTCATGGCCCGCGACACCAAGCTGGGTCCGGAAGAGATCACCCGCGATATCCCGAACGTCGGCGAGGAAGCTCTGCGCAACCTCGATGAGGCGGGCATCGTGGCGATCGGCGCCGAGGTTCAGCCGGGCGACATCCTGGTCGGCAAGGTGACGCCGAAGGGCGAAAGCCCGATGACCCCGGAAGAGAAGCTGCTGCGCGCCATCTTCGGCGAGAAAGCCTCCGACGTGCGCGACACGTCGCTGCGCCTGCCGCCTGGCGTGTCGGGCACCATCGTCGAGGTCCGGGTCTTCAATCGCCACGGCGTCGACAAGGACGAGCGCGCGCTCGCCATCGAACGCGCTGAGATCGACCGCCTGGGCAAGGACCGCGACGACGAGTTCGCGATCCTGAACCGCAACATGCAGGGCCGTTTGCGCCAGCTGCTCGTCGGCAAGGTCGCCGTCTCGGGTCCGAAGGGCCTGGGCCGCGGCAAGATCGAAGAGGGCAAGCTGGAGGAGATCGCGCCCGGGATGTGGTGGCAGATCGCCCTCGAGGACGAGAAGGCGATGGGCGAGCTCGAAGCGCTGCGCAAGCAGTTCGACGACGCCCGTAAGCGCCTCGACCGCCGCTTCGAGGACAAGGTCGACAAGCTGCAGCGCGGCGACGAGCTGCCGCCCGGCGTGATGAAGATGGTCAAGGTGTTCGTCGCGGTGAAGCGCAAGCTGCAGCCGGGCGACAAGATGGCCGGCCGTCACGGCAACAAGGGGGTCATCTCCAAGATCCTGCCGATCGAGGACATGCCCTATTCCGAGGACGGGACCAGCGTCGACATCGTTTTGAACCCGCTGGGCGTGCCCAGCCGGATGAACGTCGGCCAGATCTTCGAGACCCATCTCGGCTGGGCCGCCGCCGGCCTCGGCCGCCAGGTCGCCCAGTTGCTGGAAGCCTGGCAGCATGGCGGTCAGAAGAAGGCGCTGATCGACTACCTGCGCGAGACCTACGGCAAGGACGAGGAGCTGCCGGAGGACGAGGGCGAGCTGATCGAGCTTGCGCGCAACCTCTCCAAGGGCATCCCCTTCGCCACCCCGGTGTTCGACGGGGCGCACATCGATGACATCGAGCGGCTGCTGGAGAAGGCGGGCCTCGACCGGTCCGGCCAGTCGTACCTCTACGACGGCCAGTCGGGCGAGCGGTTCAAGCGTCCGGTGACGGTCGGCTACATCTACATGCTGAAGCTGCACCACCTGGTGGACGACAAGATCCACGCCCGCTCGATCGGCCCCTACAGCCTGGTCACCCAGCAGCCGCTGGGCGGGAAGGCGCAGTTCGGCGGCCAGCGCTTCGGCGAAATGGAGGTCTGGGCGCTGGAGGCCTACGGGGCCGCCTACACCCTGCAGGAGATGCTGACGGTGAAGTCGGACGACGTGGCCGGCCGCACCAAGGTCTACGAGTCGATCGTCCGCGGCGACGACACGTTCGAGGCCGGCATCCCCGAGAGCTTCAACGTGCTGGTCAAGGAGATGCGCTCTCTGGGCCTGAACGTGGAGCTGGAGAACTCATAAGAACGCGTCATCCCCGGGCAGCGCGAATGCGCGCGTCCCGGGGCCCCGACGAGTTCCCCATGGCTTCCCGGTACGGCGTCGCTGCGCTCCTTGACCGGGAATGACGAGAAATAAAGTCGCGGGTGATCCCGCAGAAGGAACAAAGATGAACCAGGAAGTCCTGAACATCTTCAATCCGGTCCAGGCCGCTCCGACCTTCGACCAGATCCGTATCGCCCTCGCTTCGCCGGAGAAGATCCGGTCGTGGTCGTTCGGAGAGATCAAGAAGCCCGAGACGATCAATTACCGCACGTTCAAGCCCGAGCGTGACGGCCTGTTCTGCGCGCGCATCTTCGGTCCGACCAAGGACTACGAGTGCCTGTGCGGCAAGTACAAGCGGATGAAGTACAAGGGCATCATCTGCGAAAAGTGCGGCGTCGAGGTCACCCTCGCCCGCGTGCGGCGTGAGCGGATGGGCCACATCGAACTGGCCAGCCCGGTCGCGCACATCTGGTTCCTGAAGAGCCTGCCCAGCCGTATCGCGCTGATGCTCGACATGTCCCTGAAGGACATCGAGCGGGTTCTCTACTTCGAGAACTACATCGTCACCGAGCCGGGTCTGACGCCGCTGAAGCTGCACCAGCTGCTGAGCGAGGACGACTTCCTGCGCTTCCAGGAGGAGTTCGGCGACGACAGCTTCACCGCCGAGATCGGGGCCGAAGCGGTGCAGGGCCTGCTCAAGGGCATCGAGCTGGAGAAGGAAGCCGAGCAGCTTCGCGAGGAGCTGAAGACCACGACGTCGGAGATGAAGCTGAAGAAGGCGTCCAAGCGCCTGAAGCTCATCGAGAACTTCACCGACAGCGGCAACAAGCCCGAGTGGATGGTGCTGAACGTCATTCCGGTGATCCCGCCGGAACTGCGTCCGCTCGTGCCGCTGGACGGCGGCCGCTTCGCGACGTCTGACCTCAACGACCTCTACCGGCGGGTGATCAACCGCAACAACCGCCTGAAGCGCCTGATCGAGCTGCGCGCACCGGACATCATCATCCGCAACGAGAAGCGGATGCTGCAGGAAGCCGTCGACGCCCTGTTCGACAACGGCCGCCGCGGCCGGGTGATCACCGGCGCCAACAAGCGGCCGCTGAAGTCGCTGGCGGACATGCTGAAGGGCAAGCAGGGCCGGTTCCGCCAGAACCTGCTCGGCAAGCGCGTCGACTATTCGGGCCGTTCGGTCATCGTGGTCGGTCCCGAGCTGAAGCTGCACGAGTGCGGCCTGCCCAAGAAGATGGCGCTCGAGCTCTTCAAGCCGTTCATCTACGCGCGCCTCGACGCCAAGGGCCTGTCGGGCACCGTCAAGCAGTCCAAGCGCATGGTGGAGCGTGAGCAGCCGGCCGTCTGGGACATCCTGGACGAGGTGATCCGCGAGCACCCGGTGCTGCTGAACCGCGCGCCGACCCTGCACCGCCTGGGCATCCAGGCCTTCGAACCGAAGCTGATCGAAGGCAAGGCGATCCAGCTGCACCCCCTGGTCTGCGCGGCGTTCAATGCCGACTTCGACGGCGACCAGATGGCCGTCCACGTGCCGCTTTCGCTGGAAGCCCAGCTGGAAGCCCGCGTGCTGATGATGAGCACGAACAACATCCTGTCGCCCGCCAACGGGCGGCCGATCATCGTGCCGTCGCAGGATATCGTGCTCGGCCTCTACTACCTGTCGCTGATCAAGGACGGCGAGCCCGGCGAGGGCAAGGCGTTCACCGACCTCGGCGAGTTGGAGCAGGCGTTGGAAGCCGGCGTGGTGACGCTGCATTCCAAGATCCGCGCCCGCCACTCCGAGATGGACGCCGACGGCAACCTGGTCCGCAAGGTGATCGAGACGTCGCCCGGCCGGATGAAGATCGCGGCGCTCTTCCCGCACCACCCGGCGGTCGGCCACCGGTTGCTCGAGAAGAACCTCACCAAGAAGGAAATCGGCAACCTGATCGACACCGTCTACCGGCACTGCGGTCAGAAGGCGACGGTGATCTTCGCCGACCAGATCATGGCGCTGGGCTTCCGCGAGGCGGCCAAGGCCGGCATCTCGTTCGGCAAGGACGACATCGTCATCCCGGCCCGCAAGGCGCCGATCGTCGATGAGACCCGCAAGCTCGTGGAAGAGTACGAGCAGCAGTACGCCGACGGCCTGATCACCAAGGGCGAGAAGTACAACAAGGTGGTCGACGCCTGGGCCAAAGCGACCGACCGCGTCGCCGACGAGATGATGGCCGAGGTGAGCTCGGCTCCGGTGGTCGATGGCCGCCAGGGCGAGATCAACTCGATCTTCATGATGAGCAACTCGGGCGCCCGCGGTTCGCAGGCGCAGATGAAGCAGCTGGGCGGCATGCGCGGCCTGATGGCCAAGCCGTCGGGCGAGATCATCGAGACGCCGATCATCTCGAACTTCAAGGAAGGCCTGACCGTCCAGGAGTACTTCAACTCCACGCACGGCGCCCGTAAGGGCCTGGCCGACACCGCCTTGAAGACCGCCAACTCAGGCTACCTGACGCGGCGTCTCGTCGACGTGGCGCAGGACTGCATCATCAACGAGGAAGACTGCGGCACCACGCGCGGCATCACGCTGCGCGCGGTGGTGGAAGGCGGCGACGTGCTCGTGTCGCTGGGCCAGCGCATCCTGGGCCGCTTCGCGGCCGAGGATGTGAAGGATCCGGGCACCAACGACGTCATCGTCCCGGCCGACACCTACCTCGACGAGGACATGATCGAAATCGTCGAGACCGCCGGCGTCCAGTCGGTGAAGGTCCGTTCGGTCCTGACCTGCGAGACCAAGAACGGGGTCTGCGGCGCCTGCTACGGCCGTGACCTTGCGCGCGGCACGCCGGTGAACATCGGCGAAGCCGTGGGCGTCATCGCCGCCCAGTCGATCGGCGAGCCGGGCACCCAGCTGACGATGCGGACCTTCCACATCGGCGGCACCGCTCAGGTGGCCGAGCAGTCGTTCTTCGAAAGCGCCAACGACGGCGTCGCCAAGGTCGCCGGCGGGAACACCGTGACGGCCGCCGACGGCGCGCTGATCTCGATGAGCCGCAACCTGACGCTGACCATCCAGGTCGATGGCAAGGACCGGGAGTCCTACAAGGTGCCGTACGGTGCGCGCCTGCGCGTCAAGGACGGCGAGAAGGTCAAGCGCGGCCAGCGCTTGGCCGAATGGGACCCCTACACCACGCCGATCATCACCGAGGTGGGCGGCAAGGTGCGCTTCGAGGACCTGGTCGAGAACTTCTCGTTCCGCGAGGAGGCCGACGAGGCTACCGGCATCTCCAACCGTGTGGTCATCGACTGGCGGGCCTCGTCCAAGGGTTCGGACCTGCGCCCGGCCATGGCGGTGCTGGACGACTCCGGCGCCTACAAGCGCCTGTCGAACGGCGGTGAGGCCCGCTACCTACTGCCGGTGGGCGCGATCCTCTCCATTGGCGACGGGGATGAGGTGAAGCCCGGCGAAGTCATGGCGCGGATCCCCACGGAGAGCGCCAAGACCCGCGACATCACCGGCGGTCTGCCGCGGGTGGCGGAGCTCTTCGAAGCCCGGCGTCCGAAGGACTGCGCGGTCATCGCCGAGATGGACGGCCGCGTCGAATTCGGCCGGGACTACAAGAACAAGCGCCGCATCAAGATCACGCCGGAGGATGGCGAGGCGGTCGAGTTCCTGATCCCGAAGGGCAAGCACATCGCCGTCCACGACGGGGACATCATCCGCAAGGGTGAATACCTCATCGACGGCAACCCGGACCCGCACGACATCCTGCGGATCCAGGGCATCGAGGCGCTGGCCGACTTCCTCGTGAACGAGATCCAGGAGGTCTACCGACTGCAGGGCGTGCCGATCAACGACAAGCACATCGAGACGATCGTCCGCCAGATGCTGCAGAAGGTGGAGATCCTCGAGCCCGGCGAGACCGGCCTGCTCAAGGGCGACCACCTCGACAAGCTCGAGGTCGAGTCCGAGAACGCCAAGGTCGAAGCCCGCGGCGGGCGTCCGGCGATCGTCCAGCCGGTGCTGCTGGGGATCACCAAGGCCAGCCTGCAGACCCGCAGCTTCATCTCCGCGGCCTCGTTCCAGGAGACGACGCGGGTGCTCACCGAGGCCGCCGTCCAGGGCAAGATCGACACCCTGGAAGGACTGAAGGAGAACGTGATCGTGGGCCGCCTCATCCCGGCGGGCACGGGCTCGTACCTGCGCGGCCTGCAGCGCATCGCCGCCAAGCGCGACGAGGCGCTGACGGCCTCCCGCGAAGAGGCGATGGAGCCGCTGCCGGCCGAGATCGCCGACGCGGCCGAGGCGGAGGCGGTGACGGTCGAGTCGTAAGGCTCGCACGGGTGAGTGTTCGAGCGGCCCGGGAGCGATCCCGGGCCGTTTCGATTCCCGCTACTCCATAGCGCTTCTGCGGATGTCGGACCGTTCCGCCATTCGGGCGCCCCACCTAAGCCGTCAGGTGAACGCGTGAGCCGGGCGAAAAGGTGGCGTCTAGAACGGGGTGCGGGGGACCACGCCGGTCGGCTTGTCGTTGCCCAGCTTGGCGCCGAGCGCTTCGGCCTGGCCCGGCGGACCACGGTAGCCGTCCCAGGGGACCTGTCCCTGGGCCGGGGCCGATGGCTTGACGCCGTGCTTGTAGTTGTAGTCCGCCTGGTTGCGGGCCGCCTCGCCGGCGAGGCCACGCGCCTTGCCCGCTTCCACCCCTGAGCCAAGGTAGGGCGCGCCGCGGGCGCCGGCAGCGAGCTGGTCCTCGCACTTCTGGCGCTCCTCGCGGGTGAGGTCGACCAGGTTGGCGTTGGCGCAGCCCAGGAGCCCGCGCAGCGCCCGCTGGCCGTTGGCGGCGACGGGGGCAGGCGGGGCGGGCGCGACGAGCTTGGGCGCCGGCGTCGGCGCGGGCGGCGCGGGCGCCTCGACCTGCGGGACCACCAGCGGCTTCACCGGCGTCTCGTCCCGATCCGGGCGGAGCTGGCGCTGGTGCAGCCGGATGGGAGAGGGGCTGGAGGTGGGGTTCGCCGCTGCCGGCGGCGTGCGCGGCATGATCAGGACCGGGATCACCGCCTCGGGCGGTCCCCGCTCGGGCGGGGGCAACCGCAGGCGCGGCGCCCATACGGCGACCGCCGCGATCAGGACCGCGTGGACCGCGACCGACAGGGCGACGGCTTCGGCAGTTCTTCGCCGTCTGGCCGGCCGCATGCGACTCCCGTTCCGCGGTCAAGCTTTCGGGTATGGTCTCGCGGTGCGAAACGGCGATTTCGTGGCCGTCCTGTCGCAGGCCGCCCGAGATTGACGGAAGCCGCTTCCCCCTCTATGTAGCGCGCCTCTTTCGAGGCCGGGATTCCTCCTATCCCGACGGACCGCTCCCGCCGGAACGCTTCATCCAGCGCTCCGGCGAGTTTTTGCGTTCCGGCGGGTGGTCTCGGACAACGACAACAACGACCCCAACCGAGGCGCCCCGGCCAAACGGCACACGCCTCCTCAAAGTGAGATTAGATGCCGACCGTCAACCAGCTGATCCGCAAGCCGCGCCAGAAGGCGCCCGAGCGCAACAAGGTCCCGGCCCTGAAGGGCTGCCCGCAACGCCGCGGCGTCTGCACGCGGGTCTACACGACGACCCCGAAGAAGCCGAACTCGGCGCTGCGGAAGGTGGCCAAAGTGCGCCTGACAACCGGCATCGAAGCGGTGTGCTACATCCCCGGCGAAGGCCACAACCTTCAGGAACACTCCGTGGTGCTGATCCGCGGCGGCCGCGTGAAGGACCTTCCGGGCGTCCGCTACCACATCCTGCGCGGCGTGCTCGACACGCAAGGGGTCAAGGACCGCAGGCAGCGCCGTTCGCTCTACGGCGCCAAGCGGCCCAAGTAAGGAAGAAGAAGAATGTCCCGTCGCCGTCGCGCCGATAAACGAGAAGTCCTTCCCGATCCGAAGTTCGGGGACCTCGTCGTCACCAAGTTCATGAACTACGTGATGTACGAAGGTAAGAAGGCTGTCGCCGAGAACATCGTCTACGGCGCCTTCGACCTGCTTGAAGCCCGCCGCAAGGACCAGGGGCCGCTGGAGACCTTCCACGCGGCGCTGGACAACGTGGCCCCCGCCATCGAGGTGCGCTCCCGCCGGGTCGGCGGCGCGACCTACCAGGTGCCGGTGGAAGTCCGTCCCGAGCGCCGCCGCGCGCTCGCCATCCGCTGGCTGGTGACCGCCGCGCGCAATCGCGGCGAGAACACCATGACCGAGAAGCTCGCTGGCGAACTGCTGGACGCTTCCTCGAACCGCGGTTCGGCGGTCAAGAAGCGCGAAGACACCCACAAGATGGCCGAAGCCAACCGGGCCTTCTCGCACTACCGCTGGTAACCCCTTCACACTGAGCTTTCCGGCGCGGGCGGTTTGAGCTAAACCGCCCGCGCCGTTCGTTCAGGCCCCCGACGAACAGCCCTTTCCCAGAGCATCTGCTATGCCCCGCGCGCACAAAATCGAGGACTACCGCAACTTCGGCATCATGGCGCACATCGACGCCGGCAAGACGACGACCACGGAGCGGATCCTCTACTACACCGGCAAGAGCCATAAGATCGGCGAGGTCCATGACGGCGCGGCCACCATGGACTGGATGGAACAGGAGCAGGAGCGCGGCATCACGATCACGTCGGCCGCGACGACCGCCATCTGGGCCGGCAAGCGGCTGAACATCATCGACACCCCCGGGCACGTCGACTTCACCATCGAGGTGGAGCGCAGCCTGCGCGTGCTGGACGGCGCCGTGGCGGTGCTGGACGGCAACCAGGGCGTCGAGCCGCAGACCGAGACGGTCTGGCGGCAGGCCGACAAGTACAACGTTCCGCGGATCGTGTTCGTCAACAAGATGGACAAGATCGGCGCCGACTTCGACATGTGCGTGCGCACCATCCGCGAGCGCCTGGGCGTCAAGGCGGTGCCGATCCAGCTGCCGATCGGCTCGGAAGCCAGCCTGAAGGGCGTGATCGACCTCGTCCGCATGAAGGCGGTGGTCTGGGAGTCCGAAGGCCTGGGCGCGAACTACCACGACGAAGAGATCCCCGCGGACCTGAAGGCGCGTGCGGACGAAGCGCGCCACTACATGATCGAGAACGCCGTCGAGCTCGATCTTTCCAGCACAGTGGGATCCGAAGCTTGGAATTCACGTGACTTGAAGTCGCGGC
>JADMIO011089360.1_pt1 | contig 29265 bp, 26 predicted proteins | sample 8958161 | NCBI WGS metagenome assembly JADMIO01 (sample SAMN16585339, study PRJNA669376) | soil metagenome | isolation source: Crop rotation soil | place: USA: Cullars Rotation, Alabama | collected 2011 | reverse complement strand
CCGCGACTTCAAGTCACGTGAATTCCAAGCTTCGGATCCCACTGTGCTGGAAAGGAGTTTGCGCGATATTACCGCGCGTGCGATGCGTACGTCGTGACCGGCCGCGAAGAAGGGGGCCCGGCAAGCGTGCTCGAATCACTCGCGAGCGGCACGCCGCTGGTTGCGCATCGGACGGGCATGGCGCCGGATGTCGTGACCGACGGCGTGAACGGATTTCTGGTGGACGTCGGAGACGTCGAGAGGATGGCCGAACGGATCGTCCGTCTACTGTCCGATGAAACGCTTCGAACCCGCATGGGAACGGCTGGCGTTCAAACCGCCGCGCGCTACGCCTGGCCGGAGGTCGCCATGCAGTACGAGCGCCTCTATCGCAGCGTCAGGCGCTGACCGCTCGCGCGACCCGCCGCGAGACGCGAACCAGGGCGTCGCCGGCGCCGCGCATCGTGAGTTCGACACGGCGCGTCTGGTAGACGTCGGTGCAGCGCACGCAGAACGGGAAGTTCGTGTTCTTCCGAGAATGCTCTTCCTTGAACAGGTTGTACCCGGGGCTGTTCCAGATCTCCATGATGCCCTGCGTCTTGATGTTCCCGAACTCGATCGACTGGTTGCCGTACGAATAGGGAATGTTGCAGCAGGGGAGCACGGTGCCGTCGTGCAGGATGAACAGGTAGTACCGCAGATGCCCGCATGGCACCTTCGTCCGCTGAACGAGCTCGCGCTTCCCGAACGGGTTCTCTTCGATGCGCCACGAGTCGTGAGACCCCATGTTCTTCACGAGGCCGGCCCAGTTGATCTCTTCCTTCATGACGCACTCGAGGCCGGCGTCCCTCAGGAACGGCCCCCAGTACTCTTCGTAATTCGCGAAGCTGTTGATGCCCTTCAGCGGCAGGAAAAAGACGTTGATCTTCGTCTTGGCGCCGCGGTCGCGCGCCGTGCGGATGAAGAACTTCACGTTCTCGGCCGCCTGCTCGAAGAACTCCGTCTTCGTGTACTCCCGGTGCTCATCCGGCGTCGAGCTGTAAATGCTGATATTGAAGCGGTCGATGCCGGCGTCGAGCAGCCGCAGGGAGCGCTCTTTCGTGAGCGTGCTGCAGTTGCTCGTCGTGGACACCCACATGCCGCGGCGCTTCGCCTCGACCACGTAATCGACGAAGCGCGGATGCAGCAGCGGCTCGCCCGTTCCTCCGATCGAGATCTTCGGCACGCCCACTTCAGCGCATTGATCCAGGATGCGCGTCATGAGCTCGTCGCTGATGTTGTCCCGGGCCTGCTTCAGCGTCGGGTTGAAGCACATCACGCACTTGTAGTTGCAGATGTTCGTGACGCTGACCTTGATTTGCGTCGGTTTCTCGAGGAAGTAACTGTCGGCCATTCAGCTTGTTAGCGGTGCCTCCAGTCTACCAGAGGTGACGGAGCAGCCACCGGCGGTCGTGATGGTGACCGGCGCGTATTTCCCCGAGACGAGCGGCGCCGGACTGCAGTGCCGCGCCCTCATCCAGGCCTTCGGCGGCCGTGTAAAAGCCGAGGTGTTGACGACGGCCGTCGACCCGTCGGCGCCGGCCGAGGACGTCATCGACGGAGTCCCGGTGCATCGAGTCCTGGTCAGCGCCCGCAGCCGGGCTGCGCGCGTGCTCGCGCTGCCGCGCCTCGTCTTGACGGCGCTCCGGGCGTTCCGCCACGCCGACATCGTGCACCTCCATGGTTTCTCAGGGAAATCGCCGATCCTCATCACGCTCGCCCGTCTCTTGCGGCGCCCCTTGGTGATCAAGCTCACCTCCGTCGGACACGACGATGCGGTCTCGATGAAGAAGCGGGGAGGATGGTTCCGGAGTTATTCCTCAGCCGATCGGTTCGTCGGCGTCAGCCCCCGGTTCATGGAGTTGCATGCCGAGGCGGGCCTCGCCGCCGACCGGCTGACCGTGATTCCGAACGGAGTGGACCTCGGCCGTTTTCGGCCGTCGAGCCCGGCGGAACGCTCGGCGATTCGGCAGCAGCTTGGTTTGCCGGTCGACGGTTTCGTTCTGCTGTTCGTCGGGTTCTTCTCGCGGGAAAAACATCCCGAGGTGGCGTTCGGCGCCTGGACCGATACGTTCGCTCACGCGCCCGAGAGCACGCTCGTGCTCGTCGGGCGCACTCGATCGCCGTACTACGAGATCGACTCCGGTCTCGCCGAGTCGATCCGCAGGGAAGCGGACCGGATCGGATGCCGCGATCGACTCGTCATGGTCGAGTACACTGATGCGATCGAACGTTACTATCGCGCGGCCGACATCCTGATCCTGCCGTCTTCGCGCGAAGGCATGCCGAACGTGGTGCTCGAGGCGATGGCGTCGGGCGTGCCCTGCGTGGTGTCGCGGCTGCCCGGTGTGACCGATGCCATGATTGCCGACGGCCGAGACGGCATACTGGTCGAGCCGGCGGATCGCGCCTCGTGTGCGGCCGCGCTGACAGTCCTCTTGACGGATCACGAGCGCCGGCGGGTCCTCGGCGCGGAGGCGCGCCGAACCATCGAATCGCGATTCTCGCTGGCGCGGACCGCCGACGCCTACATCCGCGTCTATCGCGAGCTGCTCGCGGCCTTCGCGTAAATGCCTCACGACCGCAACATTCTCTGCATCTCGACGATCGACTGGGACTTCATCTGGCAGGGTCACCAGGAGATCATGTCCAGGTTCGCGGCCGACGGCTACCGCGTGCTCTTCATCGAGAACACGGGCGTGCGCGCGCCGCAGGTCCGCGATCTGCCGCGCGTGCGGCAGCGCATCCGGAACTGGTGGCGCGGGACGAAGGGCTTCCGCGAAGAGCGGCCGAACCTTTTCGTGTATTCGCCGCTGCTGCTGCCGTTTCCCTATTCACGGATCGCGCGCTGGCTCAACCGGTTCCTGCTCCTGCGGGCGCTGCGGCGCTGGATGGCCGCCGTCGGCTTCTACCGGCCCATCGTCTGGACGTTTCTGCCGACGGCGCTCGCGCTCGACGTGATCGCGGGCGTCGATCCGCAGCTGACGGTCTATTACTGCATCGACGATCTCGCGTCGAGCTCCCCCGGCGCTCGAAAGATTGCGGCGAGCGAAGAGCGGCTCTTTCGCGATGCCGACCTCGTATTCGTGACGTCCGAGCGGCTGCGCGAGCGTGCCGCAAGGTCGAGCGATCGCGTCCACCTGTTTCCGTTCGGTGTGAACTTCGAGCAGTTCGATCGCGCCCGCGAGAGCCACACGCCGCCGCCGCCAGAAATTCAGACGCTCAAGCGTCCGATCGTCGGCTACGTCGGCGGGCTCCATACGTGGGTAGACCAGGGGCTGATCGCAAACGTGGCGTCGCGCCTGCCCGATGCGACCTTCGCCTTTGTGGGTCCCGCCCAGGCCGATGTGTCGACGCTGGCGGGGTGCGCGAACGTGCAGCTCCTTGGACAACGGCCCCACACGCAGCTGCCCGACTACGTGAAGGCGTTTGACGTCGGCATCGTGCCGTACCGCGTGACCGAGTACACCGCCAACGTCTACCCGACCAAGCTGAACGAGTACCTGGTCATGGGAATCCCGGTGGTCGCGACGGATCTTCCCGAGATCCGGCGGTTCAACGATCAACACGGCGAGATCGTGGCGGTGGCTTCGGAGGCGGAAGACTTCGCCGCCGCGATCGCTCGCGCGCTGCAGCCGGTCGACGAGTCGGTTGTCGAGCGTCGGATTCAGGTGGCGCACCGAAACGGATGGAGCGAGCGCGTCAGCGCGATGACGGCGCTGATCGAGCGGGCTATCGACGAGAAGCAGGCGCGCGCCGAGCGGTGGGATCAGCGCTTCACCCGACTGTATCGCCTCGCCCGCCGGCGGCCAGCTCAAATCGTTGTCGCTGCCCTGGCGCTCTATCTGGGCGTCTTTCAGACGTCGCTCGTCTGGTGGCTGGCATCGCCGCTCAAGATGAGCGCGACGCCTCGCCCCGCCGATGCCATCGTGGTCTTTGCCGGGGGCGTCGGCGAATCGGGTCAGGCCGGCGGCGGGTACCAGGAGCGCGTCGCGCGCGCCGTCCAGCTGTATCACGACGGCCTCGCGCCCCACATCGTGTTGTCGTCGGGCTTCCGCTTCGTGTTTCAGGAAGCCGAAGTGATGAGGGATCTCGCGGTCGCGACCGGCGTGCCGCCGGACGCGATTCTGCTCGAGGAATCGGCGGCGAACACTCACGAGAACGTGGTGTTCAGCAGCGCGATTCTGCGCGAGCACGGCTGGAACGACATCCTGCTGGTCAGCTCCCCGTATCACATGCGCCGGGCCATGCTCACGTGGCGGAGGGCCGCGCCGGACGTCAGGGTGATCCCCACGCCGGTCGCACAGAGCCTCTTCTATCTGCACGACGGCGGCCCGAGTCTCGATCAGATCCGCGGCATCGTGCACGAGTACGCGGCCATCGTCGTTTATTGGTGGCGCGGGTGGGTGTGAGGCTCACCTGTTGCGGCGGCCGGGTCGCGGCGTAGATGAAGCGCTCACTTGTCGCGCGCCTGCGGTGTCCGGTGTGTCGCCAGCCGCTCGCGCTTACTGCGGGTGCCCTTGACGGCGACGACGTCGACGCCGGCGTCCTCGGCTGCGGCGGCTGCCGCGCGGACTTTGCCATTCGCCAGGGGGTGCCGCGCCTCCTTCGCACCGACGCGCTCGATGGCGTCGTGGCGCATACCGCCGAGACGTTCGGGTACGGCTGGGCCCACGGAGGCGTCGAGCCGGTCACCCGCCACATTCCGTGGCATCACGCCAAGATGGAGCGGGCGCTCGATCTGCCGCCGCCGGAAGGTCTCGTGCTCGATGCGGGCTGCGGCGACGGAATCGACGTCGCCAATCTCGGGTTGCGCGACGGCATCGAGGTGATCGGCGTCGACGTCAGCGACGGGGGCGTCGCGCAGTCGTGGCGACGGGCAGGACATCTCCCTCGAGCGCACGTGGTCCAGAGCGACCTGCAGCGCCTGCCGTTCGCGGACGAGACGTTCGACACGATCTATTCGTACGGCGTCCTTCACCATATTCCGCGGCCTGACGTGGCGCTGGGAGAACTGGCGCGGGTGGCGCGGCCGGGCGCGCTCATCGCGATTTACCTGTACGAAGATTTCGTGGAGCGTCCGCCGCTGCTGCGGGCGTCGCTCGCGGTTGCGAACGCGCTGCGGCCGATCACGACGCGCCTGTCGCCCGCCGCGCTGATGCGCGTCTGCCGTCTGGCGTCGCCGCTCGTCTACGGACTGTGTACGCTTCCGTCTCGACTCCTGAGAGGGTTTGCCGCGACGCGTCGCATTGGCGAGATGATGCCGTTTCGCCACTCGCAGGGGCCGTTCGCGCTGGCCGGCGATCTGTTCGATCGGTTCGGACCGCCGGTGGAATACCGGTACACGAGAGCCGGCTCCCAGGCGTTCGTCGCCGGGGCCGGCTTTCAAGTGACGGCGGTCGGCAATGACCGGGGATGGATGGTCGCCGCCCGCAAACCCCGCCTGCTATGATCGCCGAGAGCGTCAATGCCAGCTCTGGGAATTGAATTCCTCGTCTCGCTGAGCCTCTCGCTCGCGCTGGTGCCCGTCTGCCGCGCCGCGTCGAGACGCTGGGGCCGCGTCGCGCATCCGCGCGAAGATCGCTGGCACCGGCGGCCGGTCGCGCTGTTCGGCGGCGTGGGCATCGGCATCGCGCTGTTCGCCTCCTCGGCCGCCTTCGACGTGCCGCAGCGTCTTCCGGTGCTGCTGGGCTGCGCGCTCGTCATTTTCGCGGTCGGATTGGTGGACGATCTGACCGTCCTGAAGCCGTCCACCAAGCTCGTCGTCGAAATCGCGCTCGCTTCCATTCTCCTGATGTCGGGCTACCGCCTGAACTGGCTGCAGTCGATCACGCTGGACTCCTTCATCACGCTGCTGTGGATCGTCGGCATGACGAACGCGCTCAATCTCCTCGACAACATGGACGGCCTCTGCGCGGGGATCGCCTTGATTGTGGGCACGGCGCTGTTGATCAACCTCCGGGACGCCGGGGGGCCCGATATGGCGGCGGCCTCGCAGTACCTCGTCATCCTCATCGGGGCGACGCTCGGATTCCTGGTCTACAACTTTCATCCGGCATCGATCTTCATGGGAGACAGCGGCAGCCTCCTCCTGGGCTTCAGTTTTGCCGCGCTCACGGTCATGGCCGCTCCCGGCGTCTCCGTCCGGAGGAATGTTCTCGCCATCGTCGCCGCTCCCGTGCTCGTCCTGCTGATTCCGATTTTTGATACGACGCTCGTGACGTTCTCGCGCTGGTTGTCCGGGCGGAGCGCATCGGTGGGAGGACGCGATCATTCATCCCACCGCCTCGTCGCGATTGGACTGTCCGAGCGGTCCGCCGTGGCGGTGCTGTGGCTGCTCGCAGCGGTCGGGGGCCTGCTCGGCGTCGCCGTCCGCCGCGTTGGGGAAAGCTGGACGTTCCCCGCGGTGATCGCGTTTCTTCTCGCCATCGTCGTGCTCGCGGTCTACCTCGCCCGCATCCGGGTCTACGGCGACGACGATGCCAAGCTGCTGCGCGAGGGACCGGTCACGCCGATCGTCATAGAGTTCATGTACAAGCGGCGCGTGGTCGAAGTCCTGCTCGACTTCTGCCTGGTGTCGCTCGCGTACTACGGCGCGTATCGCCTGCGGTTCGAAGGCGAGGACTTCATGAAGAATTTCGAGTCATTTCGGATCACGATGCCCGTCGTCGTGTCCTCGCAGATGATCGCGCTGTTTGTGGTCGGCGTGTACAGAGGCGTATGGCGACACTTCGGCCTCGACGACGCCGTGGTCGTGGTTATGGGGGCACTCGCGGGCTCGGCGGCCGCCCTCGGCGCCATCGTCGCATGGCCGCGGTTCATCAGCTATTCGCGAACGGTCTTCGCCATCGATTTCGTCCTGGCGGTCGGGCTCGTGACGCTGTCGCGCGCGTCGTTCCGGCTGATCGGCGCATTCGTGCAGCGCCGCCGGCACACGGGCGAGCGCGTCCTGATTTATGGGGCCGGCGACGCCGGCGCGTTGGTCGTGCGGGAGCTGCAGAGCCGGCGCGATCGTGCGACCAGGATTCTCGGATTCGCCGACGATGACCAGCGGAAGGCCGGGATCCGGCTCGCAGGTTATCTCGTGCTCGGCGGCCCGGAGACCGCCCGGTCGATGATCAGCGCGGGCGAGGTCGACTGCGTCGTCGTCAGCTCGGCGGCGATTTCGGACGACCGCCTGGCCCCGCTCGCCTCGCTGTGCCGCCGGCACGGCGTGTCGATGTCCCGCCTGCGGGTCGGGCTGGAGCCGATTGTGACGCCGCCCGCTTCCGGCGCCGGCGCAGCGTGATGCGGCGTGCTTCGACGTAGAATCGGTCGTGCCCATGCTCGTTGATCGGGACGGTCGCGTCTTCGGCCGCGTGAACCTGTTCGACGCGATCCTGATTGCGTTCGTGGTGCTCCTCGTTCCCCTCGGGTACGCCGCGTTTCTGCTTTTCCGCACCCCGTCGCCGCGAATCACGTCGGTGGAGCCGGCGCAGCTCACGTACATCGAAGACCGCGCGGCCGGCGGCACGGAGCTCGCCGGCAAGCTCAAGGTTCACGGCGAAAATCTTCGTCCCGTGCTCCGCGCGATGATCGGCAATCAGCAGGCCGTTGCCTATATTTTCGAGACGCCAAACTCCGCGGACGTGCTCTTCGGCAACATGCCCCAGGGCTCGTACGATCTGATCCTGTACGACGGCGTGCAGGAAGTCGCCCGCTCCGCGAACGCCGTCGTCATTCCCGAAAAGGTCAAGCCGGCGACGGCGCGCGTGCGAGTCGTCGGAAATCTGATCGATCTGGATGAAACCGCGGCGCGGGGATTGACTGTGGGCGCGAAGTACCCGCCAAGCGGAACCCCCGAATCGGAGATCGTGGCGCTCGGCGACCCGATTCCCGATCGGCGGGAAATCCGGCTTCTCGACGGGCTCGTCGAGCCGCTTGCCCAGGGGCGCTGGCAGCGGGCCGCGGCGATCGTGACGGAGTGTGATGTGAGCGCTCCGCTTCAGTGCCGGATTGGCAACGCCTCGCTGGGGGGAGCCGAAGTGCTGCTCCCGGTTCCCGGCAGCGCCGGTTCGTTGCGGCTGCGCGTACAGGGGGTCGTTCCGGCGGAGCCGCCCGTCGCGGCCCAGGCACGCATCCGATTCCTGGCGCCCGCTGACGCGATCGACATCGTGAAGGCGGGCGACCAGGATCAGTCCGCACCGCCGGTGGACGGCCGCGCGGCGACGATCGTCTCGATTGAGTCGCGGCAGCTCGTGGCAGGGGAGATCACGCAGCCCTGGACTATCGAGGGCATGCAGCCGCCGCCGAGCATCAGCGCGTCCGATCGCGTCGCCGCCATCGACGCGGTCGTTTCACTCGGCGCGGATCAGGCGCGCGACGGATGGCGCTATCGATCCCACCCGCTCGCGGTCGGGCGTGACATCACGTTCGCGACGCCGCGATACACGATTCGCGGCCTGGTGCGAAGCGTCACCGTTCCAAATGACGCGGCCTCTCAACGACGCTGACATCGAGCGCATCGCGCACGACAGCGCGGTCGTGCGGACCGCGCGGCAGGCGTTCGTCGCGCTGGACGCCGCTGCCGGGTCCTCGCTGCTGTCGCGCGCGCTTTCGCGCCTCTTCACCCTGCGCGCCGGCGGTCTCACGATTCTCGTCGCGGCGGTCACTCATGGAGCCATCGTGTCGTTCGTGCCGGCGGCTTCTGCACCCCTTGGCCGTTACCTCGTGGCCGTCGTCGGGATCGTTGCCGGTGCGTTGATGCTGCTTCTCGATCGGACAAAAAGCTAACAGCCATGTGCGGTATTTGCGGGGAGGTGCGCTTCGATGGCGCGCCGGTCGAGGAAGCCGGGCTGATTGCCATGCGCGATCGGCTGGTGCATCGCGGCCCCGACAGCGACGGCGTATATGTATCGCCCGCGCGGGCGGGAGGCCTCGGGTTCCGCCGGCTGCGGATCATCGACCTCTCGGCAAGCGCCAGCCAGCCGATGGCCAACGAGGACGGGTCGCTTCGTCTCGTGTTCAACGGCGAGATCTACAACTTCCGCGACCTGCGTGCGCGTCTCGTCGCCAGCGGACACCAGTTCCGCTCGCAGAGCGACTCCGAGGTCATTCTTCATCTCTACGAGGAGAAGGGCATCGACGCGATCGCCGATCTCGATGGGATGTTTGCGCTCGCCGTCTGGGACGACAAGCGCCAGCGGATCCTCCTCGCGCGCGATCGGGCCGGGAAGAAACCGCTGTTTTACTACCGCGACGATCGCGTGTTCGCGTTTGCGTCCGAGATCAAGGCGTTCTTCGCGCGGCCGGACCTCCGCATCGAACCGGACCGCGACACGATTCCGTACTACTTCATCTACGGCTACGTTCCGGCTCCCGCGAGTCTCTATCAGCGCGTCTCGCAGCTCGAACCCGGCACGCTGATGACGGTCGAGCCGGACGGGCGCACCTTCTCGCGCCGATACTGGCACCTGACATATCCGGCGGCTGCTGACGTCCGGCCCGTCAGCCGCGATGAGGCGGTGACGGGTGTCCGCGAGCGCGTCACGAGCGCCGTCGAACGCCGGCTCATGAGCGACGTGCCCCTGGGCGCCTTCCTCAGCGGCGGCATCGATTCGACGATCGTTGTGGGGCTGATGAGCCGCCTGATGGCGGAGCCGGTGAAAACCTTCAGCATCGGGTTCGAGGGCGATTCCGCGTACGACGAAACGAGCTATGCCCGCGAGGCCGCCGAGCGCTTCAAAACCGACCACACCGAGTTCCGGGTGTCGCCGTCGGCGCTCGATCTGATCGAGACGTTGAACTGGCATTACGACGGTCCGTGCGGTGATTCCTCCGCCGTCCCGACGTACATCGTGTCCAAGTTGACGCGGCAGAAGGTCACCGTTGTTCTGACCGGTGACGGCGGAGATGAGGTGTTTGCGGGTTACCTCCGGTTCTATGCGGCGGTGCTGTCGGAGCAGATCCCCCCGCTGGTCGGCCGCACCGCCGCCACGGTCATCTCCCGGTTCCCGACACCGCCTCACGATCGTCATTGGATTCCCCGGGCCCAGCGATTCTTCCGCTCGATGTCGACGCCGCTGCATGAACGGATGACGCGATGGAACGCGTTGTTCTTCGACGATCTCGAGCGGCTGCTCCGCCCCGAATTCGTCGCATCGATCGCCCCAATCGACAAGTTGCGACACATCGCCGGCGAACGCGAATTCCTGGCCGGCCGCTCGACGTTGAGCCAGGTGCTGCACGCGAACTTCATCTCGTACCTGCCGGACGATCTCCTCGTGAAGGCCGACCGCTGCACGATGGCAAACTCGCTGGAGGCGCGCGCGCCCTTCCTCGATCGCGAGCTCGTCGAATATGTCGCGCGCCTTCCGGACGACTTCAAGCTGAAGGGCCGGCGGACGAAGGCCATTCTGCGGGACGCGTTCGCCGATCTGCTGCCGCCCGCGATTCAGCGACGCGGCAAGATGGGATTCGGCGTGCCGCTCGGCACCTGGTTCCGCGGCGAGCTCAAAGACTACATGCGGGATCTGCTGCTCGCCGGCAGCGCGCGATATCAGGAGTTTCTTGCCCGGTCCTATGTCGAGGATCTGGTGTCGCGTCACCTGTCGGGGTCGGCCAACCTCGGGCAGCAGTTGTGGACGATTATCTGCTTCGAGGCGTGGCTCCGGCAGTTGCCGCAGTGGACGGGACGGGTCCCTGACGCCGCCCCGGCACCCAGCGTCCCGTCCCTCGTTTCCTAGGTTTGCACGATGATCGAGTTTCTGAAGCAGACGATCCGGCCGTCGTCCTTGCCGCTGCTGCTGCTCTTGCTGACGCCGGGTGTTTGCCTGCTGTACCTCAAATCCACGGCGAAGTGGGCGCGCGCCTGGCTCGCGTGCATCGTCGTTGCCTACTGGGCCCTGAGCACACCATGGAGCGTCAGCCTTCTCGCGCGGACGCTGTCGAGCGGCTATATGGAACCCGCGAGCGCCGAGCAGGTGCGCGGGGGCCAGGCCATCGTGCTGCTGGGCGGCGGGAGTCTGGACTTCCAGGCGCGAGGCGAGCGGCTGTCGTTGCCTGATGTCGGCACGGCCGTCCGCGTCATGGAAGCTGCGCGCGTGTATCGGCTGGCCGGCTCCGTTCCGGTGATCGCATCGGGCGGCGTGACCGCACACAGCGACGGTGCCATGTCGGAGGGCGACATGATGCGCCGCGAACTCGCCGAACTCAGCGTGCCGCCTGAGCAGATCGTTTCCGAAACGCGGTCGCGGAACACGCGCGAGCAGGCGGTGGAGGTGGCGCGCGAGCTGAGGACCCGCGGCATTCGCCGGGCGGTGCTGGTGACGTCACCGTTGCATATGCCGCGTTCGCTCGCGTTGTTCCGCGCGCAGGGGGTGGACGTGATTCCGGCCCCCGCGGCTCTGGTGCCGGAGGGGAGTTACTGGTCTGGCGGGATGCTGCCGGTCGAGCAGGCGTTATGGGTGGGCGACGGCGTCGTGTACGAATGGGCGGCGGATGCGTACTACTGGTGGAACGGCTGGCTGCGGTAGCATCGAATGACACTGTCCATCATCATTCCTGTCTACAACGTGGAACAGACGATCGGCACCGTCGTTCACCGCAACCTCGTGAAGACGCGGATGACCGACGGCCGCTAAACGCGCTGCTGGACGCCGGTGACGGCGGCGGCCACATCCGGGATCGCGCGCAATTCCTCGACAGACAGCCAGTGTTCGTTCGTGTCGCTCGCGTAGGTGAAGCCGTCGGTCACTGGCCGGCCCTCGCCGTTGAACGCCTCGGTGGTCCAATCGTGAAATGCCGGCGTGATGACGTAGTGGGTGTCGAACTCCAGGGTGTTGCGCGATTCGTCGCCGGGGATCATGATCTCGTGCAGTTTCTCGCCGGGACGGATGCCGACCACTTCGAGACGGCAGTCCGGCGCAATCGCCCGCGCGAGGTCGACGATTTTCATGCTCGGAATCTTCGGCACGAAGATTTCGCCGCCGCGCATCCAGCCGAGCGCGGCCAGCACGAGCCGGACGCCCTGATCGAGCGTGATCCAGAACCGCGTCATGTCGGGGTGCGTAATCGGCAGCACGCCGCTCGATCGTCGTGCCGCGAAGAGCGGAATCACGCTGCCACGGCTCCCGACGACGTTCCCGTACCTGACGCAGGCAAAGCGCGTCCCCGTGCTACCCGCGTACGAGTTGCCGGCGACAAACAGCTTGTCGGCGCACAGCTTCGTCGCCCCGTACAGATTGACGGGGTTCGCCGCCTTATCGGTGCTCAGCGCAACGACCCTCGAGACGCCGGTGTCCAGGGCGGCCTCGATCACGTTCTGAGCGCCGACGATGTTCGTCTTCACCGCCTCGAAGGGGTTGTATTCGAGCGCGGGGACCTGCTTGAGCGCGGCGGCGTGCACCACGATGTCGACGGCATGGAACGCCCGGTGAAGCCGATCGCGGTCGCGGACGTCGCCAAGGAAGAACTGCAGCGTCTTGTCGGTCCGTCCGGCGAACGCCTGCGCCATGTCGTGCTGTTTCGCCTCGTCGCGGCTCAGCACAATCAGCTTGCGCGGCTTCGCGTGCCGCAGCACGGTCTCGACGAACTTCCTGCCGAATGAACCGGTGCCGCCGGTGACCAGGATCGATTTGCCGTCGAGCCCGGCGGCGAACGCGTCAGTTGAGAGCGTGCCGATAAATGGACGCGGATCGGAGGGACGTTGGGCAGCCACGGTGCTGAAATGATAAACGATTTGGCGTTGCGTGGCGGCGTTCCCGTCCGTTCGACCTTGCTTCCCTACGGACGCCACGACATCGATGACGATGATGTCGCCGCCGTGACGCAGGCGCTGCGATCGGACTGGCTCACGAGCGGTCCGCGCGTCGCCGAGTTCGAGCGCGCGCTGGCCGCTGCCGCGGGCACGCCGGACGCGGTCGCCGTGAGCAGCGGCACCGCCGCCCTTCACGCGGCGATGTCGGCGCTGGAGATCGGCCCCGGCGACGAGGTGATCGTGCCGCCGATCACCTTTGCGGCGTCGGCCAACGCAGTGATCTACCAGGGTGGCCTGCCGGTTTTCGCCGACGTCGATCCGGCTACGCTGTTGATCGATCCATCCCGGGTCGTCGAGAAGCTGTCGCCGAGGACGAAGGCGATTGTCGCGGTCGATTACGGCGGACAGCTCTGCGACTACGACGCGCTGCGAACAGCGCTGAAGGGCCGCAACGTGGCGATCGTCGCCGACTCGTGCCACGCCCTCGGTGCGCGGGACCGCGGCCGCCTCGTCGGTGCACTCGCCGATTTGAGCGTGTTCAGCTTCCATCCGGTGAAGCACATCACGAGCGGTGAGGGGGGAGCGGTCGCAGGCGCGAACCCGGAGTGGCTCGAGCGGATGCGGCGGTTTCGCAATCATGGAATCACGCGCGACCATCGTGCGCGCCAGTCGTCGGCGTCCTGGGAGTACGACATCGTCGAACTGGGGTTCAACTATCGATTGACCGACGTTCAATGCGCGCTCGGGATCAGCCAGTTGTCGAAACTGGATGCCCGGATCGCACGCCGTCAGGCGATTGCCGGCGCCTATATCCAGGCGTTCGCCCCGCTTCCCGAGATTCGCATGCTCGGGCTCCGCGAGGCGGTCTCGCACGCTTACCATCTCTTCGTCGTCCGTCTCGACCTGACGCGACTGTCGTGCGACCGCGCGACCGCATTCGCCGCCCTGCACCGAGAGGGTATTGGCGTGAATGTCCACTACATACCCGTCCACCTGCACCCCTACTACCGCAATCGGTTCGGCACGGGCCGCGGTCTGTGTCCCGTGGCGGAGGCCGCTTACGACGAGATGCTGACGCTGCCGCTTTTTCCGAGCATGACCGAGCGCGACGTGCAGGACGTCATCCAAGCCCTCACGAAGGTCGTCGCGGCCTTTCGATCACGTTGAAATACCGTCTGCTCGGTCGGACCGGCCTGCAGGTGTCGTCGCTGGCGCTCGGTACGGCCGCGCTTGGCATCGAGTACGGGATTCCCGCTCCCGGGGGATCCGCGCCGCCGACTGCGGCGGCCGCTGAAGCGCTCATCCGACACGCTCTAGACGGAGGCGTCACGCTGATCGACACCGCGCCGGCCTACGGCGGCAGCGAGAGCCTGGTCGGCCGTATCGCCGGCCGCAATCCGCGTGTGGTCATCGCGACGAAAGTGAAACCGAGCGACGTGGACGAATCGCTCGAGCGCTCGCGCCTGGCGTTGAACCGGGACGTCCTCGACATCGTGCAGATTCACAACGCGGATCCGGCGATGGTGATGGGATCGCGCGTGACCGACCAGCTGCTCGAAGCGCGTGCGCGCGGAGTCGTGCGCTTTCTGGGCGCCTCGGTCTACGGGGTGGACGCGGCGCTGGCCGTCGTGCGCGCCGGGGTGTTTGACGTGCTGCAGGTGGCGTTCAACGTGCTTGATCAGCGCATGGCGCGCGCCGTGCTGCCGGAGGCCGCCGCCGCCGGCGTAGGGGTCGTCGCCCGGTCCGCGGTGTTGAAAGGCGTGCTGACCGAGAAAGCACAGTCGCTGCCTGCGGAGATGGCGCGGCAGCGTTCGGCCGCCGACCGCGCACGGCAGGTCCTTGCCTCGGGATCCTGGTCCGCGCTGGCGTCTGCCGCGACCCGCTTTTGTCTCTCCACGCCAGCGATATCGTCGGTGCTGATCGGTGCGCGCACTCCCGCGGAACTTACCGCGGCGCTCGAGGCCGAAGCCGCCGGGCCGCTCGACCCCGAGGTGTGCGCGCTCGCGGAATCGCTGGCCGTCTCCGACGAGTCGATCCTCGACCCGTCAACCTGGCCGTTGCCCTGAGCGCGCGATTAGAAACCGCGATAGATGAACGTTGAATTGAACGACGAGAGCAGCACCAGCCCCGCGATCGCCAGACCGAGCCCGATTCCAATCGCGATGTCGACGATCCACCCGCTTTTCATGTCCCTACCATCCGCTGCACCAGACGCACCGCCGCTTCGGGCGTGGGCGTCAGGAACAGAATCCACCCCGCAGCGACCGCAACACACGTAATCTCAATCAACACGATCTTCGCAGCCGCCGAGAAGTAGAACGGCTGTTCGGCCAGACGCGCGGCCAGCGTCTTGCGATACACGTGGTGTGCGCCGAGCAGCACGCCGTGGTACGCCCCCCACAGGATGAAATTCGGCGTGGCGCCATGCCACGCGCCGACGGCCAGAAACGTGACGAGATAGGAAGCCGCGGCGATCAGTTCGGGACGCCGCCGCAGCGGCGTCTTGAAGAGTTGCCGGCCGAGCGGCAGGAAGATGTAGTCGCGGATCCACTTGGAAAATGAAATGTGCCACCGCGTCCAGAGTCCTGGATGCTCTGGCTGACATACGGCGCCCGGAAATTCTCGGGCACGACGATTCCGAAAATGCGCGAAGTAGGTAGAATTGCCTATTATTCCGATCACCATCTTCGCCGATCAGAACCGCCAGCTCTCTCGCCGGTCGCTTGCGCAGCGATTATCTGCCCGTGCACGACGCCTCAGTCGGAAATTCGTTGCATAGACCATCTCCCGCGATGAACCACGGCGTGGAATATCGGCCGGAGATCGACGGGCTCCGAGCCTTGGCCGTGCTTCCAGTTGTCCTGTTTCACGCCGGATTCGGTCCGTTCAGAGGCGGCTTCGTCGGCGTTGACGTGTTCTTGGTTATCAGTGGTTATCTGATCACGTCGATCATTCTGGCAGAGCACATCGCTGGGACGTTTACTCTTCTCGCGTTCTGGGAACGCCGTGCGCGGCGGATATTGCCTGCATTGTTCGTGGTAATTGCCGCCTGCTCCGTATACGCGTGGTTCACGCTTTTACCCAGCGACATGAGAGATTTTTCCGACAGCGTCGTCGCCACGTCGGTCTATCTCTCAAATTTCTTGTTCTGGCGTAACAGCGGCTATTTCGACACCGCGGCTGGCCTGAAACCCTTGTTGCACACATGGAGCTTAGCGGTAGAGGAGCAATACTACCTGCTATACCCAATCTTCCTCAGCATGACGTGGCGTTTGGGAAAGCGCCGGATCGTAGCGATTCTCTGCACGACCGCGGTCGCCAGTCTTGCCGCAGCTGAGTTGAACGTGACCAGCAAGCCGGCAGCGACCTTCTACCTCTTGCCGACGCGCGGATGGGAGCTCATTCTGGGAGGGCTGATAGCGTTCTATCGCTTGAGGAAGCAACGGCACTTTACAAGGATTACCAGCGAGTCAGGGGCCGTGCTCGGTCTCTTCCTGATTGCGATCGCCGTCTTCACGTTTAGCGACCGAACGCCATTTCCAAGTGTTTACGCGCTGATTCCTACTCTCGGCGCCGCATTGATCATTCTCTGCGCCTCTCCGGGTACGGTTGTCGGTAAGTTACTCGGCACGAAGCCACTCGTTGGAATCGGTCTGATTAGCTACAGCGCCTACCTTTGGCATTATCCGTTGTTTGCGTTCGCCAGGTTGCGGACAGAAGCCGAGCCTAGCGACTTTCTGATCGGATCGCTTGCAGTCGGTGCATTTGTCCTGGCGTTCTGGAGCTGGCGCTATATCGAAACACCATTTCGCAAAAGAGGCTGGGTTGCTCGACGAGAGATTGTTGCGTATGGCGTGTTGGCGAGTTCGCTGTTCATCGCATTTGGCGTCGCTGGCGACGTTACAACTGGCTTTCTGTTTCGATACGACATTAAGGACCAGTACTTAGTTTCTCCCCAAAGAATCGAATTCGGAAAGTATGTGGAGAGGCGTTTCAACGACTGGAGGATGAAGCCCTTTGACGCCGCTGCGCCAGGCATCAAGATAGTTGTTATCGGCGATAGCTTCGGGCAGGACCTTATCAACGCCCTGTACGAAAATGGCTGCGCACCCGATATTCAGCTCTCTACATGGAACACGGATTACGTGTGTGGAAAGCTGTTCGTGGAACACGACGCCGGCAAATGCAGCGGCGAAACTATGTTCGACGACCGCCGGATGGTGAGTGTGCTGAGTTCGTCAGACGAGATATGGTTTGCCGCCCGGTGGCAGCCTTGGCAGGCGGAGCGCATGGCCGGGACCATTGCGAAAGTCCAGAGCTATTTCGGGAAGCGCGTCCTGGTGTTCGGCACCAAAGACTTCGGCAAGATGAATCTTCACTACTTATTGACCCTAACGAAGGAGGAACGCCAAGCACATAGAATTCCAATCGACATGGCCACGGTGAGCACAAATGAACTATTGAAACGCACACTCCCCGCCACTACGTTCGTTGACATTCATGCATTGATGTGTGGCGCCGATGTCAACACGTGCTCGTTATTTGACGACCGGGGCGAACTTGTCTCCCTCGATGGAATGCATTTGACTAGATACGGGGCAGCCTTCTTGGGCAACAGGCTGCGTGACACGAAGATCATGGAGCCGTTCTGCGGGCCCCGCACCACTTCATCGCTCTCGGTACGATGATTTCTGGCCGAAACTCCACTTCGGCGCCATCGTGTGAACCTAGAAAATGTCAGACACCAGAGATGCGATCCGCGCGCCGAGGAGCTCGTAGCCTTGGACGGTCAGGTGTTGCCCGTTATTCGGTAAGTCGTCCGTTGGCACGAAGTAGGCATGCGCGTCTGCGGCGACAGCCGCGCGCTGCGCCGCGCGTACGGCATCGAAGCCTGGATAATTCACAACACCGCATACGATGATCGGCAGATTCGGCTTGCCGGCAGCCGCGCGTGTCCTCGCAAACAGCGTCGCTTCATCAGCCGGATATTCGGTCGGGCGATCAGCATCAGATTCGCCCTGAAACCACAGAAACAGATCAACGTTCTCCGCGTCGTCGATGGCTCGCACAAACGCACGCCAGATCAGATCGTCTGTCGCGATCGGATCGTTGTCGAGCCTCGGGGCCCAGTGTGCGATCGCCGTCGAGCCCTGGGCGTAACCAGTCAGCCGGATCCGGTTCACGCGGCCAGAGCGGACGACGACCCTCGCGGCAGTGACCCACGGACCGACGCTGCCTCCCTGGCCTTGCGGATGGGCGACGAACGGGAGCGGATCGTTCGCGATCTCCCACTCACGAGTGTCGGGATTCCACGCTTGGACCGTTTCGAGGGGTGGATCCGTGAATTGACCCTCGGCCCAACCGACCGCGTTTGACTGCCCACCAATCAACCACGTCAACGAGTCGATGGTCGGACGTGGGACGGGAGGAGTCGGCTCAGCTACTCCGGCGGGCGGAATTGGAGTCGGAATAAGCGTTGCAGCAGATCGGCAGCCGACCGAGAGGAGCGCGAGCACTACCAGCAGTTGGCGCATGGACCTTGCTTCTAGCGCTTTGGAACGGCTCGAGTTATCGAAACGGCCGCGCTGAGCGAGCGGTCAGCAACGGGCAGTTGCACTGGGACTGCGAGCAAGAGGATGACAACAAGGGCGTAAAGGCGGCGAGCGACCTCCTCCTCCATCAGGGTGCCTCCGATCGGGCGAGCCGCCGCAAGAGTGCGGCGATCCCCAGCATGCTGATCCAGACCAGATACGGCGCGATCAACGTGCGATGGCGAATCAGCGTGCCGACGTTGCCTGTCGTCAACGCGACCGCAACGGCTGTCGGCAGAATGTAGGCGATCAGCAGCGAGCCCACGAGCAGATCCCGCCGGAACGCTTCGGCCGCGCCCACGACGCCGAGGATTACGAGCAGGTACCAGATCAATTGCTCGGGAAGATACGCCAGCTCGCTCTTTGTCGCGATCTGCCAGGGCAATGGGACGGTGAGGTACGACACGCCGGCCCGAATCACGTAGCGCGCCGCCTCGTCTGGACGCAATGAGTACGTCGGCATGCCCGGAGAGACGTAATAACCCTCGTCGAGCAACTTGTAACTGTGACCGACCGTGAAGGCGTGTCCGGAATGCTCCGTCGCCGCACGATCGACTTGAGCGATGACACGCTGCTGCAGCGACGGTACGAAGAGCGCGCACGCCGTTGCGACGGCAATAAGGATGAGAGCCACGGCCAGGCGTGTCCGGCGCCCGATGACGAAGGCGCCGGCCAGGCCGAGCGCGATGCCGGCCACCGCGAGCGCGACGGCGCCCGTTCGCAGATCACGCAACGCGAAGAGGCACGCCGCGACGATGCCCGCGTCGATGGCTCTCCGCCGCCAGGACCGCGTGGCCATCAGGTCCGCCACCGCTGCGAGCACGCCGACCATCGAAACGAGATAGAACGCTTCTTTCAGCAGTGAAATGGACCAGAGAAAGAGTGTCGGAAGAAAGAGCAGGACCACTGAACCCGCGAACGCGCAGAACGGCCCAAAGGTGCGGCGAGTGAGCCGGAACAGCACCGCAATGGCGCTGACGTACAGGGCGGCGTTCATGACGCGAAGGCCGTAGGGCGCGGGGCCGGCGAGCACCTGCAGATACGTCATCAGCGAGATGAAGCTGCTCTGGCCGTAGCCTTCGAATGCAATCGTGTAGTCGTACTTGAGCTGCGGGATCCCCAGGAGCACGTTGCGGAAGCGCCAGGAGCGGGCGAGCGCGTAGGCCTCGTCGCCGAACAGGTAAGCGGACGCCTGCGTGTCGTGGGGCGCCGTCAGAAACAGCACCGCGATCGCCGCGACACGCAGCAACATGGCCGCACCGAACAATCGCACGAACCACCACCGTTCGTCGCGGGGCAGTGTCCGGGCGACGCGCCACAGGACCACGGCGAGGACGGCGAGCACGGGAGGCGTCAGGGGGGACAGCGTGAGCATCACCCCGAGCGCCAGGCCCGCAACGAGGACTGTCAGGTCAGGCACGGCTCAACGAGATCATAAACCGGGGCCAGCCGCGTTCCGCTCGAACATCCGGAGCTCCACCGACCTCAGACCGCGCACGGACGGATCGACCGGGACCTCCACCCACCCGGGGCTTTTCTCCAGGTCGTGAAGGATATTCCCGGTCACTTCGCGAAGGGTATTGATCTCGCCGGGCTTCAGCGGCGCGTCCGGCCGCAGCGCGGCGGCGACGACCACTTGACGCCGGGGGTCGGCAAGGATCGGATTCAGGCTGTCCCGAGGCCCGCCGTAGTCCTGATAGAGCTCGAAGACGAAATCCTCGCGTCCGTTTGCGAAACAGAACGCCTGCGTGCCGATGCCCCAGTTCGCCGTGATCACGATTGCGGACGGAGGCTGCTTCGCGATGAATTGAGCGGCGGCGTTCAGCGACGGGCCCCATTCCTTCGTGTACGTGTCATGGCGAAGGCCATCGGCGACCGCGTCAATCGCCGGGACCCGCGCGATCAGCAGCGCCAGGACGCCGACGGCGAGTACGACCGACGCGCCTCGCGGCCGCCCGCGGCGCCACAGTTCGCCGCAAACCAGGGCGATCGCGAAGTACTGAAATGGAGTGCCGATGATCCAGTGATGAACGCCGGTTCCATGGGGCAGCAGCGGAAGGACCACGCCGATTGCCGCCCAGCTCGCGAGCATCGCGCCGGGCAGCAGGGCCGCAGTCGATCCGCGGCGCTTCCAAAGCACGACGCCGGCCGTCCCGATGAGGACGACGATCGCGGCAGCCTCCAGCGCCTGGGCCCATTGTGGTGCGGGAGCTTCGAACATCATCCGCTGTTCGACGCCGCCGTTCCCAATCGCGAGGTAGTTCGCCGCGTAGCTCACAAGTGAACGCCGGGACGTCACGTCAGCCGACGCCAGGGCCAGCAGGCGGCCCGATGTCAGCAGCGAGTAGAGGTTCACGACAATCACGGGGAGCGCCCCGATGGCGCCGCCGGCGGCGGCTTGAATCAGGGACCGCAGGTCCCGTGTCGTGGGATCCGCAATCAGCATGATGGCGAGTGGCGCCAGCAAAATCATGGAGCTGAGCTTTTCGAACGCGGCGATGCCCACGATCAGGCCGAGCAGCAGCGGACCCCAGCGGCCGCGGGCGCCGGTCGCCTGGCGCACGAAAACGCCGATCAGGAGCATGCGAAGCAGGAACGCCAGTGCCGCCGGACCCCAGTCGTGCCGGGACTGCAGCAAGAGATTGGTGTCGGTGAGCAGCAGCGCCAGGAACACGAACACCGTAACCGCCGGCACGCGGTCCGCGGTCAGCATCGTAAACAGAAGAATCCCGGCGGCGCTGAATAGAATTCCCAGCAATCGCCAGCTGACGATCGAGAACGGCCGGCCCGTCGCGCGCATGTACAGGCCGTAGACAGCCGTCTTGATCGCTCCCGTGTACGACATGTTCAGGAGCGGCACGCCGCCGATCCGCACGAACGAGAACATATCCGTCGGGCGGCCGACGTACGCGAACGCGCCGGTCGCCTGATGCAGCTCGTCGTATTGCGCACCGGTCCGCTCGAGCCGATAACTGGCGAGCGCGACGAAGAGCAGCGCGGCCCCGAGGGCCAGGACGAAAGTGCGCGCCCTCAGAATGCCCCTACTCGTGTCGCCTGCCGACGAAGACTCAGAAGGCACACGGCCATGCAGACGAGGCCGACGAGCGGCAGACCGAAATACTGATACCCCTCGGAGAGCTGCAGGTGTGTCCAGCCAGTCCAACGCAGCAGGAGCGGAATCGCGAACACCTGGTTGATGACCTGCCGCGGAACGATGTTCGCGACCAGGATGACGGCGGCGGCGAGGGTAATCATCACCGGCCGTGAGCGAAGGTCAGGCCGGGAAACCACGGCAAGAATCGCGAAGCTGAAGGCGGGAAGAGCGAGCACCATGTACTCGAACGTGAGCGCCGGCGAAATCAGCAGCATCATCACCGAGACCAGCGACCACTCCCAGAGGGTCTGGCCAACCCGATCGTCAGCGCCACGCGTCCGCAGCGGCGAACCCAAGCCGGCGATCAGCACGCCGAGGAGGAGCAGTGCCGAGGCGTTTCCCAGCAGGTTCGCCACGCGCGCGCGGGCCGGCGTGATTTCGACGGCGTACCCGCGCAGCTCCGGCCTCAAGGTCGAAGGTTCATCCGGCCGTTTCAGCGTTCCGAGGAGTTTGACGAACGTGTTCTTCACCGACAGGTTTTCATGATGACCGAACGCGGTCTGTCCGTCGGTTCCAGCCCCGCCCGCCACGATGCGCGGGCCGTACAAGGCGCCCATCTGAGGGCCGTAGACGAGGTGTGACGCGGTGAGGATGAGCAGGAACGCGGCGACGCCGTAGGCGAAGGTGCGCCTGTCCTTGACGAGAAAGTAAAAGAGATACGCTCCGGGCAGGACTTTGATCAACGTCGCGGCCGCAATCGCGGCGCCGCTGATCACCCGATGCCGGCCGATATAGGCGTACATCGCCACCGAAATCAGAGCCAGCTCCCACATCTCCACGCCTTTGGTCGCGACGATCGTGTACAAGGGCGAGAAGTTCGCCCACAGAATGATCAGCAAGATAATCCGGGGCGCCTTCGGGGTAATTCGTTCCTGATCCATCCACGACACGAACGAGAGCGTGCAGAACGTGAAGGCCACGGCGAGCGCCGTCAGTTGCACGCCATACAGCCACCGTGAGAGCGGCCACGCCTGATCGCCGCTGAGGAACAGCAGGGGATGCATGACGGCCAGGAATACTGGTCCGTACTGACGGGGATCGTTGGTGGTGAGGGGGCCACCCTGCGCGATGAAGCGGCTGAGGGGCCGTGTTTCCGAAGCGATTTGGCGGATGTTCGGAGCGGCGAGCGGAGTGCGAATCCCGGAGAACCAGAAATGCGATGCCGAATACGCGAGCAACAGAACGGCAAGGGCGCCGATCCACTTGCGGTTCATGGACGGCTGATTATCGGGCAAGTGCGTCGGATCTCACAAGGAACTCGATGATGGCAACCGCCACGAACACGAAGATGTAAGGCTGGATCGTGACCGAGTACCGCATGTTCGTCAGCATGATGCAGATCGTCACAGGCACATAGGCGACCGGCACGAGCAGCCAGCCGACGGCCATCCGGCGGCGAACGGCGATCCAGGCGCCGGCAATGAACACGGCGAAGTAGCAGGCGGACAGGACGGAGCCCGCCGTGTAGATGATCCGGCTGGCGGCAAACTGCTGGGTGTTCGCTTCGTCTCCGCTGCCGCGGATCACGAAGACACGAATCAGGCGGTAAGCGGATGCGGCCGCGAACGCAACCGGGTCGCGCCGGATGTTGTCGAGCGCCAGGGCCATGTAACGCCGCATGCGGTGCGGTTCCGCCCGGTAGAACGAGTCGTTGATGCCCCAGTCTCCGATGGCCCGGCAGGCAGGCGGCCCGCCCGCGGGCACTGTCTCCATTGGCACGTGCGCATAGAGCAGCCTCGAGGCCACATCGCCGCGTGCGTCGAGGTCGGTGATCAGACCCGAGAATGGCGTCGGGATCGTGAGCGTTGAGCCATCGGCGAGGTCCAGCCGCACGTGATCCGGCGATCGGACGACGCCTGTGAGCGCGCGCGCCGGCGCGCCGGGCGCGGCGGCGGCGGTCAGCCGCTCAACGGCCGCGCGCAGACGGTCGTCGCCAGCCGTTCCGTCTTCCTCGGCGATATGCGCGATGTCGAAGACGTCAAGCAGTTGATGTCCCGCGTCGAGATCCCGCAGATGCTCGTTCGAAACGAAGAAGACGAAGGGTTGTTCCGGACCCCGGCGCGGCGCCCACTCTCGGTGGCTGCCGCCCGCATCGGTCCACGTCGTCTCGAAATAGAAATCGATCGTGGTCGGCGCCTGCTGACCCGGAAGCTCGAACTGGCGGCGCAGTCCGGCCATATTCACAGGCTCGACGTGGACCGGCTGGGGATCCCGATTCGTCCAGTAAATCAGTTCGAGCACGCTTCCCTGGCAGTCGCCGCTTTCGGCCCAGACGGGGATCGGCAGGTTCTCGAGGCTCGTGTAATCGAAGGGCGGCGCTTCGAAGTATCGCCGTGGGTTGTCGGCGCCTCGCTCGAGGTATTCGCCTGTCTGCAGCGTGCCGTACCACAACTGGATGGCGCCATGCGTGCTCGTCGGCAGAAACAGGTTCGTCAACGCGTAGTTGCGGACGATCCAGGGCGTCAGCATCACGACGAAGAGCGCGAGGTGCAGTGCGGCGGCGCGAAGCGCCGGCCAAATCGGCCGGATGAGTACCAACACGATGAGGCTCGCAACGAGCGGAAAGAGAATGAGATTGGGCCGGAACTGGACGGCGAGTCCCATGACTGCGCCGCTGGAGCCAAAAGCGACCGCGCTCTGCGTCCGGCAGCCGCGGGCGAACAGCAGAAGAGAGACGAGGAACAAGACGGTGCAGATCGCGTCCGACGACTGCGTCGCGGCATAGAGCGTGTTGAACGAGAACACGCCGGTCAGCACCGCCGCGAGCGCCGCGGTGCGCTGGCCGGCCAGCGGCCGCACCAGGCGGAACAGCAGCAGAGGCACCAGCGCGTTCAGGATCGCCTGACACACGAGCGGCGGCCACAGCCGATGACCGAACAGCTTGTAGAACAGCGCGAGATAGTACGCGTAGCCCCACGGAACGTCCGTGGTGTCGAACGGTTGACCCGCGGCCAGCCGGAGCGCTCGGTCGTCGTAGTGGTCTATCCCAAGCCAGCCCCAGGGCAGCGGGGACCATACGAAGATGAAACAGAGGGCAAGCGCCAGCGAGACCGCGCATGCCGCGTAAACCGTCTTCGTGGAATCCAGCGCGCGCCACGCGCGTCGCAGCGGCGCCACGGCGTTCATCGGGTATCGATTGGACCGCTGAACCCCGGTCCGCCTGCAGCGGGGTAACCGCGGCTCTCGCCGCTCGGCCACGGGCTGACCCAGAATGCGTACAACCTGCCGCGTGTCAGGGTGAAGCGGAAGCGGACCTCTCGATCAGCGACTGCCGCGAGATCGGGTGCGCCACTCCAGGAAACCGGGAGCCGGGTGCCATCGCCGGTTATTGGCGCGCAGCCGTCGCGGCTGTATGGCGCCACCACGCGACCGGCGCGGTCTAGCAGCTCAATGCGAAGCTCGCCGTCCGGCGGGATTGCGGCGTTCACGAATAGATGGGTGCCGTTGAACCGCAGCGGTCTGGTGATCAGTTCGCCGATCGGAGTGCCATCGACGACGCGGCGGACAAAGCCGGGATCGTCCGGCAGCCAATCCATCGACGCGAAGCCGTCGCGCCGCAGGGTGGCAAGTCCCGTGGTGCACGTTCCGGGATTCGCGGTGCCGGGAATCCCGGTGCGGCCGCTCACATAAAAATGCAGGACGTCGCCGACAATCATGCAGCAGCCGCCTGCGGACTGGACGTTCGCGTAATTCCAGGCGCCAGCGGTTTCAGAAACGGGCAGGAACGATCGCCGGTCCGGCCGATGCCAGTGAAAGCCGTCGCGGCTGAACCCGACGGTCAGTTCGTTGATTTTCTCCCGGGTGCCGGATTCGCCCCGCCAGATCGTGAACAACCCCAGCATGAGGCTTTCGTAGCCGACGCAGTCCAGGTTGTACAGTTCGGGCACACGCGCGAGGCCGGGACGGGTGAAATCCTTCGAGTCCGCCTTGACCCACGCAACCGGCTGCATGCGCTGCCAGGCGGCGGCGTCCTCGAAACGCGGGCTCTCCCAATACTGTCGGAAGCGCCCGGAGCTCTCGAACTCGTTCGAGCGCATGCTGAACACCCACACGCGCCGGAACGGATTGTAGAAGAACGTCGTGCGATCGCCGGCGGCGCCTGTCTCGCCGACGCCCGTCCAGTGCACGCCGTCGGGCGAGACGTGCAGGCTCAGTGTCGTGTCGTGAAACAGCGCCATCTTGAAACGTTCGCGGGGGTCTTCGGCGAACTGATCGAGCCACACCGTGCCGGAGTCGCGTCCGCTTCGCATCACGATGTTCGTGCCGGGGCGGTAGTCGAACGTCGGCCTCGACCACCGGATGCCGTCGTCAGAGACCGCGAGGCAGGTCTGCTCGCGGTAGCCGGCCATGTACCACATCTTGAAGCGTCGTTCCTGCGGATCGAAGAACACGCCGTCGCTGAAGACCATCGCCGTGAAATTCGGCGGCGTGTTCGTGCGGTCCGCGTACTCATCATGGCGCTCCCACGTCGTCTCCGGGTGCAGGATGGGATTGCCGTCGTGGTATGTCGGCTGGTGAAAAGTCCGCGTCAACGACGTTCGCTCGATCAGGAAGTCGTCAACGAGCAGCTGACGGCCGACGTCGATCGGAATGACGGCCGGAGGATCGGCGAGATATGGAGGAACGATCGCCGCGCTGTCCGCGAAGCGGCGCCGCGGCGGCCACGGCGACGGCAGGACGATGCCGTTGTAGAGGGTCTCCGGCGGTGCAGCGGCGAGCGGCGATACGCGAAGTCCCCAGGCGGCGAGAGACGCGGCGCCGATTCTGGTGAATGTGCGGCGATCGATCCGCGGCGTGTCAGCCATCCTTCGGGAGAATGGTTGATATTATAGTCGCGAATGCTCGCCGCACTTTTGGCCGTCGTCGTTCATCTCTCGCTTCCCTCGGAGCAGCGGCCATACGAAGAACGCTATCGCAGCGCGTCGACTGAAGGCGTCCGTCTCCTCCAAGATTGGTTCGGGCCGATGGGCAGCGGCGACATCACGCTGTTCCCCGAGAAGCCTCGGCAATCCGCTCCCGATGGCGCGGTGGTCACGCGCATGCGCTGGCCGGTTTCGGCGTACGGTCGTTCGCTGGAAGACGATGTCGTCGGCGCGCTGGCGCGGCACTTCTGGTCACGACAGGGAGGGACACGCGAAGACGCCTGGCTCGCCGACGGACTTGCCGAGTACACGCGCGCTCGTGTGATGGAGGCGATGTTCCCGGACGGACGGCCGTTCGAGTTGCGCCTGTTCGGCGGCTTCGTCCCTTACGCCGTTCGTGACATTCCCGCCCCGACTGGACCGGATCCGTCAAATCGCGCCGCACTCGTATTGCTGACGCTCGAACGCTACATCGGCTGGCCGGCTGTCGAAGAGGCTCTCAGCGACTTCGCGCCCGAATGGCGGCGCGGTGCCGGTAGAGCCGAGCTGATCGGTGACATCAACCGTGCCGCCGGCCGCGATCTCTCATGGTTTTACGCCGCCGCGTTTGATGCAGGCGCGACCTACGACTTCTCGATTGGAGAGCTGACGTCGGAAGCAACCGCCCACGGTCAATACCGGACCACCGTGGTCGCGCGGCGCCTTGGATCGGCTCCGTTTCCGGGCACTGCGGCCCTGTCCGCCCCGTTCGGGTCCCGCGGTGCGATTGGCATCGACGTGACATTCGCCGGTGGGGCGCTCGTGCATGAGCAGTGGGACGGCCGCGAGGACTCGGTCAAGTACACCTATGAGTCGCATTCACCGGCGGTCTCCGCCGCGATCGATCCGGACGATGTGATCGCGCTCGACATCCGGCGGGAGAACAATCGCCGCGATTTGTCCGCAGGCCCGGCGGCCGGGCGGTGGAAACCGCCGCTGCGTTGGCTGGCCTGGGTGCAGGACCTGCTGCTCACGTACAGCTCTTTCATCTGATGTTCACGCTCGTCGCGCGCGCGTTCGCGGCGGCGGCCCGGCGGCCGGGTCTCCTCTTGCTGACGTACTTCCTGACGCTGCTCGTGGCGCTGCCCATCGCCGCGGCGCTGTCGCACGCGGTCGAGCCCGCCTTGGCCGGCCCGGCGGCGCCGCTCGACAACCTGAGCGCGATCCTCGATTTCTCCCCCAGGCCCGCTCAAGCGATCGGCGGCGCGCTGGCCTACGGTCTCGTGTGGGTGCTGCTGTGGGGACCGACGATCGAGGCGTTCGCCCGCAGGACCGACAGGGCCGGCTTCGTCGAGAGCGCCGCCAGGTTCTGGCGGCCGATGCTGCGCCTGTCGCTCGTCTCCCTCGCGGGATACGGAGTCGCGTTTTTCGTGCTGCATCCGATTCTGCTCGGATGGCTCTTCCACGCGCTCGCAGGCACGGCCGGCGATCGCCTGGCATTAGCCATTCGCCTCGTCCTTTATGCGATCTTCGGCGTCGTCCTCGCGGCGATCAGCCTGGCCATCGATTACGCCCGCGTGCAGACGGTGGTCGCGGACCGGCGTGGCACGGTCGACGCGATAACGTCGGCCGTGCTCTTCCTTCGAGGAAAGACCGGGGCGGCCCTGGTCTTGGCGATGGCGGCCGGTCTCGGCTTCGCCGGACTGCTGGTCGCCTACTGGGCGTTCGATCGGATCACGCACGGTGCGCCCGGGTTCGTCGCGCTCGTCATGGCGGGGCAGTTGTTCATCATGGCGCGACTGGCGCTCCGAATCGTCTACATCGCGGCGGAAGTCGAGCTCGTGCGCTCTTCGACGTAAGCGCGGCGTCGACGCCCCGCCGGCGGTGGGCGAGAGTCCATATGCTAGACTTCGGCGTCCGACGCAACGCATGGGAACGAATCTGAGCGTCGTCCTTCCCGTTCATAATGAAGCGCCGATTCTCGAAGCAAATACGCTAGCGATCGCGGACCATCTTGGACGGAGTCCACTCATCGATCGCTTTGAGATCCTGCTGGCGTGCAACGGGTGCGTCGACGCGTCGGAGCAGATTGGTCGCTCGCTGGCCGCGCGGTATCCCGATACGATCCGCTCCGCGTCGCTCGCGGTACGGGGTCTCGGGCGCGCGATTCGCGAAGGCATCGGCCTCGCCCGGTACGACATGGTGATGTTCTACGCGGTGGACCTTCCGTTCGGGCTCTCGGTGTTGACCGAGTCGGTGGCGGCGCTCGACGGACGGAGCAGTCGGATCGTGATCGGTTCGAAAGGTCACCCCGCGTCCAATGTTGAACGAGGCTTCGCCCGGTCGCTCTTCTCCGGGACCATCTCGGCGCTCAACCGGTTCATCTTCGGGCTGCGCGTGAAAGATACGCAAGGCAGTCTGCTGTTCCCGAAGGAAATCGCCGCACGTTTCGGCGAGGCGCTCGATAACCCGGGCGCCTTTTTCCAGGCACAGCTCGTCATATACGGCGCGAGGATGGGCTGCGACGTAATCGAGATTCCGGTCAGCCATAAGGAGGACCGCCACTCGCGCGGGACCCGTTTCAAGCTGTTGTCCGACGGCTTCGACTACCTGCGTGCCATGATCAACGAACGCCGCAAGCTTGCGCGACTGGACAGGGAGATGACAGGCCGATGAGTCTCAGCCCGGACGTTTTCATCCACGAAACCGCCGACGTGTCAGCTGAAGCGACGATTGGCGCGGGTACTCGCGTGTGGCACCAGGCGCAGATCATGAAGGGCGCCAGGGTCGGATCCGGCTGCAACATCGGTAAAGGCGTGTTCATCGCCGACGGCGTCACGATCGGCAACAACGTCAAGATTCAGAACTACCTTTCCAGCACATTGGGATCCTAAGCTTAGAATTCCACGTGGACAAGTTGTCGCG
>JADMIO010866688.1_pt1 | contig 29266 bp, 21 predicted proteins | sample 8958161 | NCBI WGS metagenome assembly JADMIO01 (sample SAMN16585339, study PRJNA669376) | soil metagenome | isolation source: Crop rotation soil | place: USA: Cullars Rotation, Alabama | collected 2011 | reverse complement strand
CGGAGCTCGAAGAAGCCGGTCACGAGGCTCGCGGTGTTCTCGGTCAAATACGCGTTGCCGGGTGCCGCGAGCTGCTCCATGCGCTGCGCGAGCCCGACGGTGTGGCCCTGCGCGGTGTAGTCCATGCGCAGGTCGTCGCCGATCCGTCCGACCACGACCTCGCCGGAGTTGAGGCCCATGCGCACCGAGAAGTTGAGCCCACGGCTCCGCCGGAGCTCCTCGGCGTAGCGGCGGAGCTCGCCGCGCAGGTGGAGCGCCGCGTAGCAGGCGCGGCGTGCGTGATCCTCGTGCGCGAGCGGCGCGCCGAAGAGCGCCATCACGCCATCGCCTGTGTACTGGTTGATGGTTCCCTCGAAGCGGTGCACGCCGTCTCCGAGAATCGCGAAGAAGCGATCGAGGATGCCGTGCCACTCCTCGGGGTCGATGTCGCCGGCGAGCGCGAGCGAGCCCTTGACGTCGGCGAACAGCACGGTGACCTGCTTCCGTTCGCCCTCGAGCGCGCTTCGCGAGCCGAGGATCCTGTCGGCGAGGTGGCGCGGCGTGTAGCCTCGCGGTGCTGTCGGTGTCGGTCCCGGGCGCAGCGCAGCGGCGGCGGATCCATCGCGCTGCAAGGGTGCGCCGCACTCCTCGCAGAACTTGGCCCGCGCGCTGTTGCCGTGCGCGCACCTGGGACAATTCATCGACCGATCCTCGGCTCGAGAGAGCCCACCGTCAAGTCAGCAACGCGCCATCGCCCGGCCACCCGTGGGCTCGAGCGCGTTGCAAGGAGAGAAATTCGCTTTCGACCCTCGTGGAACCCGTGGAGCTCGTCGCTCGCGCGCGCCACGCTTCGTTCAGGATTCAGGACGCGCCTGCGCCGTGAACCGCAAGGCGCTGATCAGCTCGTTGCGAAGCTCGCGCGGATCGATGACGCGGTCGTAGCTTCCATTGTCGGCCGGCCGGAAGGCGCTCCCCTGCGCGGCGGCCATCGCCTCGCGATCGGCGTCGCCGGCGTGCGATGCCATGGCGCCGCCGAGCGCGGGAACGCCGCCAAGCGAAATTCCGGGAAAGGCGATCGTCAAGCTCTGGCGGTCGAATGGATTCATCGCCATGAGCGAGCTTCCGAAGCCGAACGCCTTTCGCACCGTCACGTGGATCTTGGCTGAGCGGAGCGCGCGTTGCGCCGAGTACATCTGCGCAGCCGCGCGGAGCGTACCGTCCCGCTCCGCCTCGGGTCCGGCCATGACTCCCGGGTTGTCGGCGAGGAAGACCACCGGAACGCGAAACGCACTCGCGACGCGGAGGAAGTGCGCCGCCTTCTCCGTCGCCGCCCGGGTGATCGCACCGGCCTGCACCGAAGGCTGGTTTGCGATCAGCAGCACCGAGTGCCCGCCGATGCGCGCCAGCGCGGTGATCAGCGAAGTTCCGTAGAGCGGCTGGAGCTCGAGCAGTGTTTCCTCGTCCACGAGCCTCGCCAGTACCTCCCGCATGTCGTAGGCGCGCCGCGTGTTCGCCGGGATCACCTCGAGGAGATCGTCTAGCCATCGCGGCGCGCTGTGAGACGAGTCTGGAGTGTGCAGCGGTCGCTGGCTCGAGTTCTGGGGTAGGAACGATAGGAACTGGCGAGCGATCGCGAAGGCTTCCTCTTCGTTGGCAGCGAGGTTGTGCGCAACGCCGCTCTCCGTCGTGTGCATGCGCGCGCCTCCGAGCTCCTCCGTGTCGACGCGGATGCCGAGCGATGCTTCGACGAGCGGCGGACCCGCGGTGAAGAGGGCCGATCCTTCGCTCATCACGACCAGGTCCGCGAACATGCCGCAGAGCGCGCCGTGGCCCGCCGAGCTGCCGAGCACCAGGCTCACCACGGGCACGCGCCCGCTCAGATCGGCGAGGAGCTGGAGGTCGTTCGGCGCATAGGGATAGCGCTCGAGAGCGTTGCTCGCGCGCTCGCCCGCGCCATCGAGCATGAGGACGAGCGGGATCTGCTCTTGACCGGCGAGGGTGACGAGGCGGACGCGCTTGGCGTGGTTGCCGTGTCCGATCGATCCGCCGCGCGTGGTGAAGTCCTCGGCGAGCACGACCACCGGCCGGTCGTCGATGCGCGCCTTTCCTCCGATGAGCCCATCCGCCGGAATTGGCTCGCCGCCCGCGGGTGGCGAGCCTCCTACGAGCGCGCCTAGCTCGGTGAAGCTCTCCGCGTCGCACAAGCGCCTGATTCGTTCCCGCGCATCGAGCCGTCCGCGCGCTCGCTGCCGCGCGATGCGCTCGTCGCCCCCCATGGCCTCGGCAAAGCGCTGTCGCTCCCCGAGCTCCTCGAGCAGCGGCTGCCAGTCGTCGGGGGACGTCCGGGTCGGCTTCATCGAAGCGCGACCTTAGCCCGCGTCAGGCTCGACCGGCAATCGAGGTCGAGGTCGTGCGCGGAGTTTCGACGTGACGCGTCAATCGTCGACCATTCAGTCAGCCCCGATGTCCGAGGCCAAGGCGGCATCCCCCCGATTTGCAGACTTCGGAGAGACTGGCCGAGAAGTTCTTACAGAGTGTGCCACGCATTGTCGGAAAGTCCGCATGTACGCAGGTGTGTGGACTGGCAAGGTCCTTGCGGAGAGCACATTTGAGAAAGCGTTCGATCGGCCGGCCGGCCCCCACGCTTCCGCGCTGACCGGCCCGAGGTAGAGCGATGAATGGACGATCCGAGATCGAAGTAGAATGGCTCCTCCCCACCACGTCTCGAATCCGCATCGAGGTGCCGGAGCTGGAGAAGCCCCTAGAGGAGCCGGAGCCGCAGGATTCGGACCGCGGCGGATTCTACGGGATTTGTGTCGTCTGTCGCTCGCGAACGCCGCTCGCGCGCATGGTCGCGATGCCGGCCACGAGCCTCTGCCTCGACTGTGCATCCCAGGAGAAGCAGTCCCCGGATCGAGCCCTCGCGATCGTTCCTCCGCCGCTCGGTCGTGAGCGCCGGAGCGCGAATCGACCGCTGATGAGAGCGCCCGGCGAGCCCATCGATCGGCAAATCACTGTCAGTCGATCGGCACGCCGAACAGGCTGAACGCGACCCAGGCGACGAAGCCGACGAAGAGCGGGATCGTCAGGTTGTCGTCGATCCGGAGCGGCAGCATCTCGAGGATCGCGGCGGCGAGCGCGATCAGGAACGCGGACCCAAGGAGCGGCCACACTCCTACCTCGGTCGTCGCCCAAAGAGTGCCGCCCGCGACCGCGACCGTCGCCACGAAGAACGCGAGCGAGCCTTCGACCGACTTGTCCGGAACGATGCGACGCCGTCCCCAAGTGATGCCGACGATGGCGGAGAGCGGGTCGGCGATCGCCAGGGTGAGGATGGCGATGATCGCGACGAGCTTCGGGAAGGTCAGGATCGTGAGCAGGATCGCGATGACGTACGGGATCATCGCCGATTCCTTGAACTGCTCCTCGGCGCGGAAGAAGAGGGCGTTCACCCGCGTGAGGCGCTGCACGAGCTCGGGATAGTGCAGCCGGATCCGGTCGATGATGTAGACCAGGCAGGCGATGATACCGAAGAAGCGCACGACCTGCGTGTAGGTGAACAGCAGAGCGTAGGCGCCCGCGATCGCGACGCCGTTCGCCACGTGAAAGAGCCGGCGCCCGAGCTGGAGGTCCTTCCGGGTGGCGGACGAGAGCGCCGGTCCGGCGGCGGAAGTCTCCATCGACCCTCTACGTAGCAGATCCGCCGCTCGCCTGAGTGCGTGGGGTGGTATTGTGTGGATCGGTGAGCCGGAACCCGAGCCAGTCGGACGAGCCCCTCGTCTGCGATCTCATGCAAGTGGACGTCGTCACGATCGATGCCGATGCGAATCTCGACGTCGCCGAAAAGCTCATGCGCGTGGATCGGATCGAGCATCTTCCGGTGATGTCGGGCGGGCGACTGGTGGGAGTGCTTTCGCAACGCGATCTCTTTCGCGCCTGCGCACCGCTGCCGCGTCGCGATCCGGTCACGGAGGTCGAGTGGCTCGCCGGGATCCTCGTTCGGGAAGTCATGGCGACGCAGGTGTTCACTGCTCGTCCGGACTCGACGCTCTTGAGCGCGGTCGAGATGATGCTTCTCGAGGGCGTCGGCTGTCTCCCGGTCGTCGAGGACGAGAAGCTCGTCGGCTTCATCAGCCAGACCGATTGCATGCGCCACCTCACCGAGCTGCTGCGCGTTCCAACACCGGCAAGATGAGCGACTCCGCGCTCGCAGCGCGCGGCCGACCGAAGGGAGCGCGGGGAGTGAGGCTCAAATTGCTGAACCTACCCGGCCAGGCGCTTCCTAAACTCCTCCGGAATCGGCATCGAGCGCCCATCGGGGCCGACCGCGACCGCGACGATCCGGCCGGTGATGCAGATCTCTCCGGCGAGATTTCGGATCTCGTACGCAAAGCTCACCGAGGATCGGCCGATCTCATCGACCCGGGCGCTGCAGTCGAACTCGTCCGGATAGCGGAGCGCCAGGCGGTAGTCCGCTTCCACGTGCACGCGCGGCAGGGAGAACTCACGATCCGCAGGTAGCTCGGCGAGGAGCTTTCGCATCAGGCCGTGCTCCGCCGTCTCGAAGTAGCGGAGCGCAGCCGTGTAGTGGATGCGGGTACTCGCGTCCGTATCGACCCAGTTGACGCGCATTCGCTCGGTGTGAACGGTTGCCATCGTGGGCTCGGACGATAGCGGCCGCGCCGCCTCCGGGCCAGGCGTGCGGGGAGTCGCGCGGACGGCTCGCCAGCCGGGAATCCGGTTTGTGCTCGTCGAGCGGGGGGTGGTAGCAATGGTTCGCTGGGGCGTCCCACCGGCGCCGATGCCCAGCAGGAGGAATTAGCGTGACGACGAACGGCCACCCACTCGTCGCCGACAGCGACATGCACATCTTCGAGCCGCCCGACCTCTGGCAGCGCTACATCGACCCGCGCTGGCGGCACGTGGCTCCCGTCGGCTTGACCGAGATGCGGCGCGACATGCGCGTCAAGGTCAAATCGCACGTGATCCTTCGCATGGGGCACGCTCGGCCGGGGCAGGGCGCGGACGTCTGGCGCGAGGAGTACAACGACGAGTACTCGGCGGCGGAGAAGCGCGGTTGGGATCCGGACTCGCAGCGCGAAGCGATGGACAAGGAGGGACTCGACCTCGCGGTGCTGTTCCCGACCCGCGGCCTCTTCGTGCTCGGTCTCGACACGCCGCAGATGGTGGGCCAGGACGGGCTCGAGCCGGAGCTCGCCGCGGCGATCGCACGTGCCTACAACGATTGGCTCAGCGACTTCGTCAAGGCGCATCCGAAGCGCTTCTTCGGCGCGGGTATGGTCGCGCCGCACGACGTCAATCTCGCCGTGGCCGAGACCAAGCGCTGCGCGGAAGAGCTCGGCTTCAAGGCGATCTACCTCTCACCGGGAAGCGTCGGGCGGCGCTACTGGCACGATCGCCATTGGGATCCACTGTGGGCAGAGTGCGAGCGCCAGAACGTCGCGATCGCGTTCCACGGCGGCGGGCAGAACTTCCTTCGCCCGGACTTTTCGCTCGAGGTCTTCGACCGCGTCATGATGTGGCACACCTTCAGCCAACCGCTCGGCATCATGGCGGTCGCGGTGAGCCTGACCGCCGGCGGCGTCTTTCATCGTTTCCCGAAGCTCCGCGCCGCGCTGCTCGAGGGGAATTGCGCGTGGGCGCCGTGGCTCTTCTATCGGCTCGACGAGCACTGGGAGTGGCTCGGCGGGCACGAGGCGCCCGAGCTCGACCGCAAGCCCTCCGAGTACTTCAAGAGCAACTGCTATCTCTCGGTCGAGGCGGACGAGGAGCCGGTGAGTCAGTACGTCGAGGTGTTCGGCGACGACAATCTGGTCTTCTCGACGGACTACCCGCACGCGGACTCGAAGTTCCCGCGCGCGGTCGAGTCGTTCCGCACGCTGCCGCTGTCGAAGGAGTCGCAGCAGAAGATCCTGTGGGACAACTGGAGCCGCCTCTACGACATTCCGGCGCCGGCAGGGAGCTGACGCCGCCGGATCCATTTCTCGACCTCGACGGCAAGAAACACCGTGCTCGAGACCAGGATCGCGAAGCAGAGCTCGCTCGCCGAGAGCGGCCGGGTCTGGAAGAGCCTGTTCAAGGCAGGGACGTAGAGCACCGCGAGGAGCATCAGCAGCGTCGCGGCGAGCGCCGCGACGAGCGGCTTGTTCGAGAGCATTCCGATCGCGAGCAGCGACTGGCTCTCCGAGCGGACGGCGAGCACGTTCCAAAGCTGACACAAGCAGAGCACTGCAAAGACCACCGTCTGCCAGCGCTCGCGCTCCGCACCGAGGGCGATCGCCTGCGTGCCGAGCGACAGGATGCCGATCAGCAATCCCACCCAGAGGACCTGAAGACCGAGCCCGCGCGCGAGGATGCCCTCGTGCGGAGGGCGAGGCGGCCGGCGCATGACGTCGGCTTCGGGCGGCTCCATGGCGAGCGCGATCGCCGGAAGACCGTCGGTCACGAGGTTCACGAACAGGATCTGCGCCGGCAGGAGCGGAACCGGTAGGCCGAGCAAGGGAGCGGCGGCGACCGTCCAGATCTCGCCCGCGTTGGTGGTGAGCATGTAGCGGATGAAACGCCGGATGTTGTCGTAGATCGTCCTGCCCTCGCGCACGGCGTCCACGATCGACGCGAAGTTGTCGTCGAGCACGATCATCGCGCTGGCTTCCTTGGCGACGTCGGTCCCGGTGATGCCCATGGCGACGCCGATGTCGGCCTGCTTGAGAGCCGGCGCATCGTTGACGCCGTCTCCGGTCATGGCGATCACCTCGCCCTCGTCTTGCAGCGCGCGGACGATCGCGAGCTTCTGCTCGGGCGCGACTCTCGCGTAGACGCGCGCCGAGCGCACTCGCTCGCGCATTCCGTCTTCTCCCAGCGCAGCGAGATCCGCCCCGAGCACGAGCGCATCCTTTTCGGATGGAAAACCGATCCTGGACGCGATGGCGCGCGCCGTCAGCGGATGGTCGCCGGTGATCATGATCGGCGTGATGCCGGCACTCCGGCACATCTCGACCGCATCGCGCGCTTCCGCGCGCGGCGGGTCGAGCAAGCCGACGAGCCCGACCAGCGTGAGGTCTCGCTCGAGGATCTCGGGCGTGCTCGCCGACGGCATCTCGGACCAGGAACGGGTGGCGAGTGCGAGCACGCGAAGCCCTCCCGCGGCCATGCGCTCGGCGATGCTCGCCGCCTCCGCTCGCGCGAGCGGGACGGGGCCGGACTCGGTGAGGATCCGTGTGGCGCGCCCGAGTACGACCTCGCTCGCTCCCTTGGTGAAGGACACGAACCCGCCCGCCGGGTCGCGATGCAAGGTCGTCATGGACTTCCGCTCGGAGTCGAAGGGCAGCTCGACGAGACGCGAGAACTCGCGCTCGACGTCTTCGCGCGCGAAGCCCGCGCGCCTCGCCGCGTCGTCGAGCGCGATTTCGGTCGGATCGCCGGTGACGCTTCCGTCGGCACTCCGCTCGCAGTCGTTGTTGAGCGCGAGACCGCGCAGCAGCACCGTCCAGGTGGAGCGTCCGCCGGGTTCGCGCCGGGTCTCTCCGTCGCAGTGGAGCTCGTCGACCTGCATACGGTTCGCGGTCAGCGTGCCGGTCTTGTCGGAGCAGATCGTGGTGACCGAGCCGAGCGCCTCGACTGCGGACAGCTTTCGAATCAGGGCGTGTACTCCCGCCATCCGGTGCGCGCCGATCGCCAGGGTGATGGTCACGACCGCGGGGAGAGCTTCGGGGATCGCTGCGACCGCGAGGCTCACCGCCGTCATGAACGTCGGGAGGAGCTCGTCGCCGCGGCCGAGCCCGAGCAGGAAAAGCCCTGCGCAGATCGCCAGCACGATGAGAGCGAGGCGGCGTCCGAAGCTCGCGAGCTTCCGCTCGAGCGGCGTCTTCACCTCGATGGTTCGCGACAGGAGGCCTGCGATTCGTCCGAGCTCGGTCGCCATGCCGGTCGCGAACACCACTCCCGCGCCGCGCCCCGCGGCGACCACGGTGCCTTGATAGGCGAGGTCGCGGCGGTCGCCGAGAACGGTCGACGCCTCGGTGCAGGCTGCGACGTCCTTCTCGACCGGCTGCGACTCGCCGGTGAGAGTCGACTCGTCGATGCGAAGCCAGACCGTCTCGCTCAGGCGGAGGTCGGCGGGGACGATGCTCCCGGCCTCGAGCAGGACCACGTCTCCACGAACGATGTCCGCGACCGGAATGCTGGTCGCGCGGCCGTCGCGCCGCACGCTGGCGTTGGGCGCCGCCATTTGCTCGAGCGCCTTGAGCGCACGCTCGGCGCGGTACTCCTGCGTGAAGCTCAGGAGGCCGTTCAGCAGAACGATCGCAACGATCGCGATCGCTTCGTTGGTCTCGCCGAGAAGGGCAGCCACGAGCGCTGCGGCGATCAGGACCAGGATCATGAAGTCGCGATACTGGGCGAGAAACAGCTGAAAGGTGCTGCGTCGATCCGCGCGTGCGAGGACGTTCGGGCCGTCCCGCCGGAGTCGCTTGGCCGCCTCGGCGGACGTGAGCCCGCCGAGCCTGCTGTCCACGACCCGGAGAGCGTCGTCGAGCGAAAGCGCGTGCCACACTGGCTGCGCCGCGTCGCGCGAAGACGAGGGCGAAGCCCCGGAATCGCCTTGCGTACTCGCCATGGCTCGCGAAGGCTATCTGCTCCATCGACCGCCGGCCAGGGAGCTTTCCCGACTGCTTGGGGTTGGCGAGCAAGCCCGCGCGTGCGACAGGGCGTGCGTGGGGGAGCTTCGTGCCGCGGCGATCGTGCCGGTATTCGAGCGACCGAGCGTGGTGCTGGATGCCCTCGAAAGTGTCGCTCGACAGACCAGGCCGCCCGCTCGCCTGATCGTGGTCGACGACGGCTCGAGCGATGCGACTGCGGATCGCGTCGAAGAATGGATTGCGGGCGCAACGCTCGCCTTTCCCGCCGAGCTCGTGAGGCAAGCGCACGAAGGTGTCTCGGTCGCGCGGAATCGGGGCGCGGAGCTCGCCGCCGGCGTGGATCTATTCGCGTTCCTCGATTCGGATGACCTTTGGGCGGAGAACTATCTCGAGGAGATGGTCGCCGCGCTCGAGCCGCGTCCCGACGCGATTGCCGCCTCCTGCAACAAGCGCGGCGTCGACGCCGCGAGCGGCCGCGAGCGGATCACGCGGCGGGGCTGGGTCCAGTCGGCCGCGACCCTGGGAATGGTGCAGCACGGTCCGGCCGGGATCTCCAACAGCGTGCTCCGCGCGAGTGCGTTCTTCGCGGAAGGCGGCTTCGTGCCGGCATTACAGACAGCGGAGGATCTCGATCTCATGCTTCGCCTGAGCCTCCGTGGAGCGTGGCTTCACGTCGCGAGCACGACGGTCACCTATCGGCATCGCTACGCCGAGATGCGCGGCGAGGCGCCGGCGCTTGCACATTGGCACGCGGATCGCCGCCGCACTCGCGCCGAGGTGCTGGAGCAATTCCTCGCGCGAGACGATGTGCGTGAAGCCGTGCCGACAGACGTTGGGCGGCGCATGCTCGGCCAGCTTTGGAGCAAGGCGGGCCGTCAGCTTCGCGCGGTCGGGCGGCGCGCGGAGGCGGACGACTGCTTTCGCCACGCCCTCCGCGCTCGGCCGCTCGATGTGCGCTCACGGCTGCGCTTGTGGTGGTGAGTCCTAGGCGAGCGTTACAGCGCCTCCGGTTGGCTCGGTAGCGTCGAGCCGTTCGCACAAAGGCCGAAGTGCTTCTGCGTCTCGCCGGGCTGAACCGCGCTCACCCAACTTGGAAGCGCGACCGTCACGACGTCTCCGCTGCGTGTGAGCGTGCCGTTCCAGGACTGCGTGATCGGAACGCTCGCGGGCAGGCGGAAGCGGAGGGTGCGCGTCAGCTTTGCCACGGAGCTCGGGTTGCTCACCGCGATGCCCGCGCAGTAGCCGTCTTGCCACGAAGACTCGACCACGACGGACGCGACCAGGCTTCCCGGAATGGGAGTCGGCGTCGCCGCCGGCGTGCGCGTCGGCGATGCGCTCGGCGCGGGCGTCGGAGTCTTCGTCGGCGTGGGCTTCGGCGTCGGGGTCGCCGTCGGCTTCGGAGACGCGGAAGGCCTCGGTGACGGCGTCGGTGTCGGCTTGGGCGACGGTGAAGCGGACGGCTTTGATGAAGGTGTCGCCGACGGCTTTGGTGACGGAGAAGCCGTTGGTTTTGGCGAAGGTGTCGTCGAAGGCCGCGGCGACGGCGATGCCGTCGGCGCCGGGGTCGCCGTCACGCTCGGCTTGGGCGTGGGCGATGGCGACGGCGTGAGCGAAGGCGAGGGCGAGCCAGGATCGGGCTCCACGCCCCACACGAGCTGCGCTCCCGAAGGCAGAGAGGTGTCGTAGACGGCGATCTTGCTGGTCTTGACGGCGCCGCTCGCGTTCAAGCCCGCGCGCGAAGGATCGTTGCTCCCGTCCCATCCGCTCGATCCCCAAGGCAGCCGGACCAGAAACTCGATCGTCTTCTGCTTCTGCGACGTGCCGATCGGCACGAGATCCGTGCCGACGAACGATCCTTCGACGTAGTAGATCGAGGCCGAGTTTTTCCATCGCCGGAGCGGTGACACGCCGGCGCCCTCGTTCCGATAGACGTCGACGCCCACGTCGCTCGCCGTACGGCCGCTCCCGGCGAGCTCGGAGAGATCGACGAAATAGCGGAACACCAGGCCATCCGTGATGCGCGGCGGATACGCCGTCTCGTTGACCAGCGTGACCGAGACCTGCGTGCCGAGCGAGGCGGGCTGCTGCTGCACCAGCCGGGCAGTCGCGAAGACCTCGTCGTACGCCGGCTGCGCGGGTGGGAAGTCCGGATCCGGCTCGTTGCCGGCGAGCCCGTAGGCATCGACCAGTCCGGCGAACGCGCCGTTCAAGCCCGCGTTCATGTCGGTCGCGACCTCGGTCAGCGAGAACGCGTTCCGATCGTCGGTGTAGCCGTCGTCGAGCTTGGGGCCGCCCGCGAGCCCGCCGTAGAGCACGAAGCGCGGCAGCGCGGGATTCGAGACGTCATTCGTGGTCGAGCCGTGCGAGGCGCGGTGATGCGCGACCTGCGACCAGCGGTCGCCGAAGCCGACCACGTAGCTCATGTCGAGAGGATTGTCGCCGAGCACATAGTTCACCTGCTCGGTCGCGAAATTCAGGTAGCTCTCGATCGCATTCGGATCGCCCGCCTGGGCGACGAGGTGCTTCCGATATACGAGCGCGATGAACGCCGTCATGGTGTTGTAGCGCGCCGATGCCCAGCCCGAGAGCCACGCCATCCCCGCCGGCGTGCGCGCGACGCCACCGTTCTCGAGCCAGTGGTTCAGGAAGTTCGAGGCGTGGCGCTCGTAGTCGAAGAAGCCGTTCACGCGGTCGGCCGAGGTGAGCTGGGAATCCTGCAAGTAGCGCGGCTGCGCGGCGATCTCCGCCATGAGCGCGTAGAGGCCGTAACGCACGTCGTCCCACACGGCCGTCCAGGCGGTGTGTCCCGTGTTGTCGGCGACGCGTGTGTAGTCCTTCTCGGCGTCGCGCAGATAGCGCGCCTCGCCGGTTGCCTTGTAGAGCCAAGCCGCTGCCCACGGGAGATCGTCCTGCGCACCGGACGTCGAGGCGTAGAACGAGCGCGCGTCGAGGATCGAATCCGAGTAGCGGCCGAGGCTCTTGTCGGTCGGAGTCTCGGGCGAGCGCGTCGCCTGTGCGAAGTCGTAGAGCTGCTTGGCGTGACGGAGCAACGCATCCGCGTAGACCGGCTCGTCGTTGCGGAAGACCATCGAGATGATCGTCAACGCCGAGGACGTCTGTGCCGCGAGATCCGACCCCGGATGCTGTGTGTCGATCTTCCAGGCCGGGCGGAAGTGCGGCATGACCTCGGGCGCGCCCCAGATGGTGTGGTCGACGCTGCCTTGGCCGACCTGTCCATAGAGGACGTTCGCGGATGGATGCGCGCGCACGAAATAGTCCGCGACCCAGCGCAAGCTGTCCTTGGCCCACTCGAGCTGACCGCTCTCACGATACGCGTCCTCGAACTCGAGCACGCCCCAGGCGAGGAAGCTCGCCGAGAACGCCATCGGCAGGCCGAACTTCACGTGGTCGCCGGCGTCATGCCAGCCGCCCGTCAGGTCGAGCCCCACGTCGGCGCCGTCCGCGACATCGGAGTCGCCGCGCCAGGGGATTCGATTGGCGAGGAAGCCGTCATGCAGCTTGGTGCCGTTCGCCGGATCGAAGAACGGCAGATCGCCGTCGAAGCGCGGCAGCGGGCCCGAGCGCTGCGCCTCGAGGAAGTACCAGGACTTCTGCAGAGCCTCGCCGTAGTTGAAGATCGGATCGATCGACGGGCCGTGGCCCCGATAGACCTGAGAGAGAGTCGACGTCGGTGATGGCCGCGGTGACGCACCTGGCGTCGGGCTCGCGCCTGGAGCGGGCGTCCCGCTCGTCACCAAGAAGTTGCAGGCGACGCCGTCGAGCTGACACGCGGTCGGCTGCGGCTGCGCGCCGCCGTGCCGGGCGACGAAGCCGATCGTCATCGATCCTTGCGCGGGAACCGTGCTGCTCCACGCGACGGGCGTGAGCTCGTAGCGATTCCCCGAGTGTGAGGCGATCTGCGCGCCCCAGACGTCATCGATGCCGGCCGCGAGATCGAAGCCGAGATGCCAACCGGTGACGGCGCTCGAGGATGGGTTCTCGAGGCGAATCTCGCCCTGGAAGCCGCCGCTCCAGGAATCCGTGATGCGGTAGCGAACCGTGAGCGCGGCGTCTGCGGGCCGCGCGCTCGAGAGCAGCAGCAGGCCGGATGCGACGAGCGCGAGAACGCGGAGACACGTCTGCCCTGGAGAATGCATGTCTTCCCCCCTTTCGTGATCGCCATCTTCCCGCCGGCCGAGAGACGAGGCGGGGCACCCTCACCGCCGTGGTGAGCTGGCGATGCGTCGAAGCGTACCGGCTCCGGACGAACTGCGCGCCACGAAAACTCGCTCGTCGCCGAAAATTCTTCTTTCCGTCTGACGGCTGGCATGGAACGCGACATGGAAGTCGCGCTGGCTCGGCTCGAGCGCGCGCTCTCATTGACGAATCGTCTCCGGCTGCCGTGTCACTTGCGGCACGGCTGGAGCGAGCGGCGCGACTTGGAAGAGGAGACGCGAGCTCTCGGGTGCGCGTCTACTGCACGCTCTTGAGACGCGCGTGCCCTTCGGGATCGAACTGGACGAGACTTCGGTCGGTCTTCTGGTCCAGGATGGCGACGATGCCCTGCGGCACGATGTGCCGCCAGTCGCGTTGCCAGGCTTCGGCCATCTGCTGGCGCCTGGTCGCCTCGGCGAGATCCCATCCGGCACCGACTCGGATCACGAGAAGACGGGGCAGGCCGGGGTCTCGAGTGACGTCCTCGATTCCGAAGGCGTCGCGCACCGCGGGTGTGCGCAGCCAGGCCATGAACGTCTCGGGCGGCAACGTGTGCGCGCGGAGCGGCGCCGCCACCAAGAGCATCGCGAGCGCGAGAACGGAGGTGACGCGCCACCGGGCAGCGCGCCACCTCCGCTCGCGTCGGGTTCGAGTCTTATTTGTTGCCAACGTTGCTCTGCGCGCGTGCCTTGGCGCGCTGGTCTTCAGGCAGCGAGTTGAGCGCCTCGTCGATGGCGCTCTTCGGGATCGAGAAGCGGTCGAGCGGGAAGTACTCGGGGGTGATCTCGTTCCGCTCCTTCTTGACCTTTGCCGCGAGATCGCGGCCGGTCAGCGCCTCCTTCTGCTCCTCGCCGGCTACCGCCGTGCGCGTCGATCCGAGCGAGGCGATCGTGTCGCGGAGCCACGTGCCCGTGGAGGCGAACCAGCTCTGGTCCCGGCGCTCGATGCGCGCAAACATCGGCACCTCGCTCGCCGGTACCTTGGCCTTTGCCATCACCGGCAGTCCGGGCGGATCGAAGCCGTCGCCCGCCGTGTCGACGAAGATCGGGTTGGTGAACGCGATCGGAATCATCCCGGGCAGGATAGAATCGATGAAGGGATCAACCGTGGGCAGCGGCGACAGCGCCGTCCCTGCCTCGACGATGAAGTAGGTGTCCTGGTTGACGGTGATCGGGATGTCGGCCTCGAAGCGCTTGACCGCCTTGGGGCTCTGCGTCCACGGCCGCTTGCCACCCTTGCCGACGGCGGGAGTCGTCGACTCGTCGAAGGTCAAGGTGTTGAAGCCGTTGCTGATGACGCGAACCTGCTGGACCGCGACCCACGGCGCGGCCTCGACCTCGATGTGCAGCGTCAAGTCGGCCGACGGCCCAGGCACGTTCGGGACCAGGACTTCGCCGAGACCCGCCGAGGCGCCGCCGTCCTCCGACATAGAGAAGCGGACGAATGGTCCCGTCGTCCCGATCAGGTTGCCGGCGAGCACCTCGTTGTTGAACGTGGTCACGTTCAGGGTCGCCGGATCGTCACCCGCGCCGCCCACGTATGAGCGGGCGTAGCCGGCGGTCTCGATCGTCACCCGGTGCGAGTCCGAGGTGCCGGTGCCCTTGATGAAGGGAACCGTCGAGAAGTCGGTCTGGTTGAGCAGCGACAGCCAGTCGCGCCGCACCGCGATGTAGTCCGGGATGCTCGTCCCGTTCATGATCTCGGTCGCGTCGAAGTCGATGTTCCGCAGGCCGGTCGGGTTCGACACACCCGAGATGCCCGGTCCGAGCACGTCGTCGTCGAGCAGGAGGTCGTTCGGCGACGCACTGATCGGGAGGTCCGGGTCGTAGCCGAAGTTGTTGAAGAAGCCGATCGAGGTGACGCCCGAGACGCCCGCACGCACGTGGTTGTACTGGATCACCTCGGCGCCCTGATCGCGGAGCCGCTTGTAGAGCCAATTGGGTGCGACGAACTCCTCCTCGATCGCACCGTCGCGGCGCGCGTTCGGGATGACCGGGAGCGGCCACGCGTTGATGTGGCCGTAGCTGTCGGGGAAGGCCGGCGGGTTGGGCACCGAGCCGGTGACCTCGTTGCCGACGATCGAAGTGACCTCGTTCCCGAGGTTGAGCGACGAGATCAAAGGCGCGTAATCGAGATGGAAGTCGTGATCGGTGCTGACCATCACCTCGACCTGCTCGCCGGCGAAGCTGATCACGCGATCGCGAATGCCGGCTTGCGTGTCCTGGCTACGGCCCGAGTGGATGTGGAAATCGGCGGAGATGAATCCGCTGGTGTCGACCACGCGCCGGATGCGCGCGCGGAGCTTCTTCTCCGAGCCGTCTTTCACGCGGATCTTCTTCCGGCGGAGCGTGTACTCCGGTCCGTGCGAGATGTAGACCTCGTAGTACCCGGCGGGAAGCTGGACCGTGTCGGCTCCATCGTCCAGGTACACCCAGTTTCTCTGCGCCGCGCCGCCGCCGAAGGTCTCGGGCATCAGGTCGGTCTCGTTCCCGGGCAGGAAGCTGATCGCGTCGAAGTCCTTGCCGAACCTCGGGTTCGGGGTTCCCTTGACGCCGATGAAGGTGAGCCGGGCCGGGATCGCTCGTGGCTTGGCTCCCGGAACCTTCTCGGTCACCGCCACCTCGAGGCTGCCGGTTTTGGAAAGCATCGGAGTTGCGACCACGGTGTTGTTGCCCGCGGTGACGACCACCCCGTTCACGGTCACCGTGTTCCGGAGCGGCGACTGGATTTGCAGGTTGTACGTCCCAACTGGCAGCACGACTCCCGAGAAGGCGCCCGTGGCGTCGGTACGGGCTTGCGTGATCGGCGCGTTGGCCATGAACACGGATCCCGGGGGAGCGCCAACCGAGGTCGCGATGATGCTCGCCTTCACGTTGGGTTCGCCGAAGGCGTCGATGTTGCCCGAGATCGTTCCGGTTGGGCTGCCCGTGCGGTTGGAGAGCTCCGTGATCATGTCGTTGGCGACCGCGGCGACGTCGTTCTTGTTCCCGACGTAGAACCGGCGCTTGTAGGTCAGCACTTCCCCGGGATCGAGATCGCCGGTCGGGAAGTTTCCGAAGGCGGTGAGAAAGTTGCTGCTGATGCCGAACATCAGGCTGACGTCACCGACGTCGGCAGGATCGGGGCCCGCCCCGTCCGGGTCGAGACTGACCTCTTCGCCGAGAAAGCCATAGGAGCATTCATCCGTCGGCAGTCCGGTGACCGTATCCACGATTCCGTCCGCGGGACCGAGGACTCCCGGCGCCGCGGAGTAGTTCACGAACTCGAGCGCGGCGGAGGGGTTGGCGAGGTTGAGCGTGCGATGCCGGAAGCCGCGGTTCGGGATCGGTGAGAACGGCACCTGGGCGCGAAGCGTCCAGATCGAGACGTCGAGGAATCCGCCCAGCCCGACGGCGGAGTTCGTCGGATGCGTGTTGGTCACCGAAGTGTTGACGGTCACGTAGGGATTGCTGCCCTCGAGCGTGAACGTGCTCGTCACCTCGAGGTTCGCCGGCGGGACGGGTGTCGGCGAGCTCACGCCGTCGAAGCCGAGCAAGTGACCCGTGCATGTCACGGTCGCCGAGGTCGGCGTGCTCGACGTCGTCAGCGTGTCGTACGTGATGAAGTTGCTCGTGCTGAGACCGCCGACCGTGAAGAGCTGCGAGAGCTGGTCGTTGTTCTTGCCAGCACGGCCGAGGTCGATGATCGAGCAGCCGGTGAACGCGAACTCGCTCACCTTGTCTGGAGCTTGCGCGCCGACGAGCGGAACTAGGTCCGCCTGTGGCCCGACGTCGTCGATGATCAGCTGGACGACGCCATTCGTCATGTACCAATCGTCGATGCCGCCGTCGGCATCCGAGCCCCCGAAGAGATCGGTCGCTGCGTTTCCAGCGGTGACCTGTTCGACGATCGGAGCGCTGCGAGCGGAGCTCGCGGAGAATCCTACGGCCAAGGCGGAAAGCAGGAAGATCCAGAGCGAACGGGTCATGTGATTCCCTCCTGAGAAGGACGTCAGGGCCCCCGGCAGGGCGGTCAGGCGGGCACTATGGCGCAGTCCGTAACCAGATCGCAATGAGAATCTTATCTGGATTTCATTTGATTTTGCTGGCGAACTTCCTTCTGCAAAGCGCACAGCTGGGCAACCAGATCGGGAAGCTGGTAGGCCGCCGCGCGGCCGCTCGGGTTTGCGAGGAGCCAGACCTGAGCGCTCGCCAAAAGCTCTTCCTGCGGGCCGATTGCGGCCTTCTTCTTCCCGGTGGCGGTCCTGTACGCGCCGACACCGAGAAAGGCGACGAACCGCGGCCGGAAGCGACGGACCTTGGTCTCGAGGCGGCGAAGGCCGGCCTTCAACTCGTCGTCGGAAAGCTCGGCGGCTTCGGCGCTGGAACGCGCCACCAGGTTGGTGATCCCCTGCCCGTACTCGAGTAGCTGTCGGTCCTCGAAAGGCGAGAGCAGCCGCGGCGTGAGCTTGGCAATGTGCAGAGTCTTCCAGAAGCGGTTCCCCGGACGCGCGAAGTGATGGCCGACCGCCGCCGAGTAGAGGCCCGGATTGATGCCGCAGTAGAGAATCGAGAGGTCCGGCGCGATCACATCCGGGATGCCCCCGCGCTTCGCCGGCGCGCGTCGTTCGGGGCTTCGCGCGCTCATCTCGCCTCGTTGGGCACGCGTCGCATGAAGCGCTGGGGCCGGACTTGTTGGTTCGTCCTCCGGACCTCATATTCGAGCCAGGGCAAGGAGCCTGGATCGAGATGGCGGGGACGCAGGCGGGGGAGTTCCGGCTCCGGAAGGGGCGGCTGATCGGGGGCAAGTACGTCGTCGAGGAGCCTCTCGGCAGGGGCTGGGAGGGCGAGGTCTACAAGGTGACCGAGCGCTCGACGGGCGCGATGCGCGCGATCAAGCTCTTCCATCCGAAGCGAAATCTGCGCGATCGCCGTCTCAAGCGCTACGCACGGAAGCTCGAGCGCCTGCGCCGCTGCTCGATCGTCATCAAGTATCACCACACCGAATCGGTTCGCGTCGGAGGAGAGAAGCTCACCTGTCTGGTCAGCGAGTTCGTCGAGGGCGAGATGCTGCCGGACTACGTGCGCCGGCAGCGCGGCAGGCGGCTCGAGCCCTTCCGTGCGCTGCACGTCGTGCACGCGCTCGCGGTCGGGCTGGCGGAGATCCACGATCATGGCGCCTATCACGGCGATCTCCATCCCGAGAACATCCTGATCCGGCCGCGCGGCATCTACTTCGACGTGAAGGTGCTCGATCTCTACGACTGGAGCTCGCCGCCGGCGGAGGTGCGCCGTGACGACATCGCGGACCTGATCCGCATCCTTCGCGACTTGACCGGCGGCGCCGCGCGCTACGCCGCGCAGCCGGAGGAGATCAAGTCGATCTGCCTAGGCCTGCGTCGCGATCTGATCCTGCGCCGCTTTCCGACGATGCACCGCCTGCGCCGTCATCTCGAGACGTTCACCTGGGCGGGCGCTCCTTCGAGCGTGACGCCGCCCCGCCCCGGGCGGACCTAGGAACGCGAGAGAGCTACGCGACGCTGTTCCGGTAGTGCGTCGTGCTGTGCACCGGATCCTTGTCGAAGGCCGGGATCACGTGCTTGCCGAACATCTCGAGGCACTCGATCGTCTCTTCCTTGTTCAGGTGGTTCGGCACGCCGAACACGAGCTGATCGACTCCCGTCTTCTCGTACGCCTTGATCTGCTCGCAGACCTCGTCGGGTGTGCCGCAGAGGAGAGTGCCCGCCTTGATCGCAGGATCGACGGCTTCGGGCGTGAGACGGAGCGGCGGGTCCGGCCACACCGGCACGCCCGGCGGCTTGGGGAACGTGTCGTGGTACAGGCACACCAGCGAGAAGACGTAGCTACGATTCGGTCGCGTCGCTGCCTCGCGCGCGCGGTCGCGATCCTTGAAGCAGATCACCGAGTTGGTGAGCATGACGTTGTCGTTGATGTAGTCGCCGATCGGTTGCGTGCACTCCGAGATGCCCTTCTTGTAGGAGTCGATCATCGGCTTCATGTCGTAGATCGGTGAGAAGTTGAAGCCGAGCGCGCCGATCCCGAGGCGTCCCGCCTTCTCGTAGGTGGGAGGATTGCCGCACGCGACCCATAGAGGCGGGTGGCTCTTGTTCCACGGCTTGGGCAGCACGTTGTGCGGCTTGTCCATCTGGAAGTGCTTGCCCTGGAAGGTGTAGGCGGTCTCGCGCCACATGCGCGGGAGCTCCTGGACCACCTCGTCCCACTCGGCCTTGGTCGACGACGGATCGTGGATGTTGAAGGTCGCGATCTCGTGCGAGCCGGCGCCGCGCCCGGTGCCGAACTCGAAACGGCCCTCGGTTAGGTGGTCGAGCATCGCGGCGCGCTCCGCGTTCCGCACCGGATGGTTCACGCGCGGGCTCAGGTTGAAGATGCCCGAGCCCAGGTGGATGCGCTTGGTCGCGTGCGCCAGGTAGCCCATGTACACGTCGCTCGCCGAGATGTGGCTGTACTCGGTGAGCGCATGGTGCTCGGTCGCCCAGACGTACTTCCAGTTGTTCTGGTCGGCGACCACCACGTAGTGGGCCTCGTTCATGAGGGCCTCGTGCTCCTTCGCCCTCACGTGAGCGTTCTGGCCCGGCACGTGCCCCTGGATGAAGATCCCGAACTCCATGCGCTCCTCCCGTCGTGCTTCGTGCTGGAGGAAGGGCCCAGCACCGCCCGTTCCTTGGCACGCCTACTACGCGCGTCCGCGGCACGCGAGCTTCCCGGCCGGCTTCGCGATGCTCGGCCCGCCTCGGGGCGGCCACCTAGCGATGCTAGGCCGAAGCTGGCGCCTCCTCCGCAGAGGGTCGCCGTTGGGCGGTCCCAACGACGAGGAGGAAAAGCCATGGAAACGACCTTCGAGCTGCTGCAGTACGCCCTTTCCCGCCCGGTTCAGACGGCCGCGCTGGCCGTGTTTCTCTATCAGACTGTTGTCGTGGTGCTGGCGGACCGGCGCCGGCAGAGGGCGGACCGCGTCGCGACCGGGAGCCACGAAGCGGGGTTGCCGGCACGACGCGTGGCAGCATGAGCGCGCGAAAAGTATCCGGGAGCGATCGACGGGTTTCGTAGGATGACACCTGAGCACAGCCGAGGATCCGGACCGACTCCGGCCAGGGTCTTCGTCGGTCGCGAGGAAGAGATGTCGGCGCTCCGGCGCGGCCTCGAGCGGGCGGCCGCCGGACGTGGCTCCGTGTTCCTGGTCTCCGGCGAGCCCGGGATCGGCAAGACCGAGCTCGCCGACCGGTTGGCCGTGGAGGCTGAGTCGCGCGGTGTGTGGGTGCTCTGGGGACGCGCGTGGGAGGACGAGGGCGCGCCGGCGTTCTGGCCTTGGGCGCGGGTCATCCGGGCACATCTCGAGCGCGCACCCGACGACCTGGCGTCGCAGATGCAGGCCATGCTCTCGCATTTGGCTCAAGTGGCTCCGGAGATTCGCGAGCAGGTTCCCGATCTGCCCGCCCCGCCATCGCTCAACTCCGAACAGGCGCGCTTTCGCCTCTTCGACGCGGTGACCACGTTTCTCAAGATCTCGGCGCGGAAGCAGCCGCTCCTCGTCGTGCTCGACGATCTGCACTGGGCGGACAAGCCCTCGCTTCTCCTGCTCCAGTTTCTCGCGCGCGAGATCGCCGACTCGCGACTGCTGGTGATCGGCACCTACCGCGACGTCGAGGTGACGCGCGGACACCCGCTCGCCGACGTGCTGCCCGCGCTTCGCCGAGAGCGCACGGTCGAGCGCATCCTGCTGCGCGGTCTGTCCGAGCCGGACGTTCATCGCCTGGCTGTCGCCCAGGGCGAAGCGGTTTCCGAAGCACTCGCGCGCGCGATCGCGCGCGAGACCGAGGGCAATCCGTTCTTCGTGCAGGAGATCGTGCGCCATCTTGCCGACGAGGGTTTGCTCGATCCCGGTAAGAGCGGTGGGACGGCGGCGCTGCGCATCGAGGAAATGCGTCTACCGGAGAGCGTCCGTGAGGTGATCGGGCGGCGGCTCGCACGCCTGCAGGAGCGATGCTTGCGGCTCCTCGCCACAGGCTCCGTCATCGGGCGCGAGTTCGCCTTTGGAGTGCTGGAGCGGGTCGCCGACTTGGAGCCGGAGCTCGTCGCAGCACTTCTCGCGGAGGCATCGTCGGCAGGTGTGATCGAAGAGATGACGGGCGCGATCGGCCGCTTCCGCTTCGCGCATGCGCTGATTCGCGAGACGCTCTACGAGGAGCTGCGCACGCACGAGCGCGTTCGCTGCCATCACCGGGTGGGCGTCGTGCTGGAGGCGCTTCATGCGCGCAATCCCGAGCCGCATCTGGCGGAGCTGGCGCACCACTTCCTCGAGGCGCTGCCGGGCGGCGACGTCGACAAGGCCGTCGACCACGCGACGCGAGCCGGCGACCGAGCGAACGTGCAGCTCGCCTACGAGGACGCCGCCATCCTCTACGAGCGGGCGCTGCAAGCCCTCGAGTTGCGGGAAGCACCGAACGAACGGCTGCGCTGCGAGCTTCTGCTAAAGCTCGGCGAAGCGCGCTGGAACACCGGCGGGCTCGGCGACCCGGCCGGGCCGCTGCAGGAGGCCGCCGCACTGGCCGAGCGCATCGGCGCGCCCGACCTGCTCGCGCGCGCGGCGCTCGGCCTCGCGGGTCCGGGCCCGATGGTCCCGATTACGGCGTACTCGATCGTGATGCTGCTGGAGCGGGCCCTTCGCGCGCTCGCCGAGGAGGACAGCGCGCTCCGCGCCCGGGTGATGGGCAAGCTCGCGAGCCTGCAAACCTACTGCTGCGTGCCGGAGGGCAAGGCGCTCGCCCGTGCCGCGACCGAGATGGCCCGGCGGGTCGGCGACGCGCGCACGCTGGCCAATGTGCTGAGCACGTCGGCATGGGCCGTCGCGGGCCCCGACGATCTCGACGAGCGGCGCGCGCGCGCCGACGAGTTGGTCCGGCTCGCCGAGGTCGCGGGAGACGAGCGGCTCGCCTCCGAAGGACACGGGTGGAAGACTGCCTACTGCATCGAGATCGGCGACATCGCCGCCGCAAACCGTGAGATCGCGCTTCAGGAGAGGCGCGCGGAGACGTCGCGCGATGCGTATTGCCGCTTCTTCGCGGCGAACAACCGCGGCGCGCGCTCTCTCTTCGAGGGACGCTTCGCGGACGCCGAGCGGCTCTTCGTGCAGGCGTCCGAGATCGCGCGAGACATCCAGTCGGCCGAAGAGTTGCTCGGCGCCCGGAGCATGCGGACTCTGTTGCTCGAACAACAAGGTCGGGCTGGCGAGTCTCTTCCCGGTCTTCTCCGCACCGCCGCGGAGCTCCCGCAGGTCTCGTCGTGGGGGGTGGCAGTCGCGTCATACCGAGCGGCCGTGGGACAGGTGGAGACGGCGCGCAGCGACGTCGAAGCGGTCGTGGCGAACGACTTGCGCGACTTCCCGCGCGACGGGCTGTGGCTCCAAGCCATGTCGCGTCTCGCCGACCTCATGGGCGACCTCGGCACCACCGCGCGGGCGGCGCTGGTCTACGATCTGCTCCTGCCCTACGCCGATCGGTGCGGCAGCTACGTCACCTCCATCGCCTGCGACGGCTCCGTGTCCCGGCCGCTCGGGGTCCTTGCGTCCCTGCTGGGACGCCACGACGACGCTGAACGCCACTTCGAGAACGCGCTCGAGACGAACGTGCGCATCGGCGCGCGGATCTGGATCGCCCACACGCAGCACGACTACGCGCGCATGCTCGTCGCACGCGACGGCCCCGGGGATCGGGGTCGCGCGACGGCGCTCGCGGCGCAGGCACTCGCCACAGCGCGTGAGGTCGGGATGACTCCGCTCGAAGCAAAGGTGGTGGCGCTGCAAGCCGCGGCGGAGCTGGGCGCCCAGCCCAGGGCCGAGCCCGAGCTCCAGCTCGATGATTCGCCAGCTCCCGAAGCGTGCGGGGTCTTTCGGCGCGAGAGCGATTTCTGGACGATAGTCTACGAGGGAAAGCAGCTTCGCCTGAAGGACGCGAAAGGGCTTCAATACATCGCGCATCTGCTGCGCCATGAGGGTGAGGAGTTCCACGCCGCCGATCTCGCAGCAGGCGTCGATGCAGTCGACTCGCCTTCTCTCGATCGAGAAGCGGGTGGTCTCACGGCCGGCCTCGGCAACGCCGGCGATCTCCTCGATACGCAGGCGCGCGGCGAGTACAAGCAGCGCCTCGGCGACCTCGGCGACGAGCTCGAGGAGGCGACGCGCTGGGGCGATCTCGGCCGCGCCGCGAGCCTGCGCGAGGAGATCGAGTTCATCAGCGACGAGCTGTCGGGCGCGTACGGGCTCGGCGGACGCGCGCGCAAGGCGGCGGACACGAGCGAGCGCGCGCGAAAGGCGGTCACGAGCCGCATCCGCGATGCGATCGCGCGCATCGGCAAGGAGCACTCGGCACTTTCGCTGCACCTCGCGAACGCGATCAAGACGGGCAGCTTCTGCTGCTATCGCCCCGAACGCTCGCCCGGCTGGACGCTATGACTGAACGCTGACGGCCCTCAGGCGGCGCGGCTTCCCTTCTGGAGCACGCTCTGCCGGTAGCGCGTCGTGCTGTGTACCGGATCCTTGTCGAAGTTCGGGATGACTTCCTTCCCGAACAGCTCGATGACCTCGGCCGCCTCGTCCTTGTTGAGGTTGTGCGGGAAGCCGAAGACGAGCTGATCGACTCCGGTCTGCTCGTACGCGCGGAGCTGCTCGCAGACCTCTTCGGGCGTGCCGCAGAGGAGTGCGCCGGCCTTGATGCCGAGCTCGACCGTCTCCGCCGTGTTGACCATCGGCGGCTCGGGCCAGACGGGCGCGTTCGGCGGCTTGGGGAAGGTGTCGTGGTAGAGGCAAACCAGCGAGAACAGGTAGCCGCGGTCGGGACGCATCGCCAAGCGGCGCGCGCGGTCGCGATCCTTCATGCAGATCACCGCGTTGGTGACCATGACGTTGTCGTTGATGTAGTCGCCGAGCGGCTGCGTGCACTCCGATATGCCCTTCTTGTAGGAGTCGATCAGCGGCTTCATGTCGTGGATCGGTGAGAAGTTGAAGCCGAGCGAGCCGATGCCGAGGCGTCCCGCCTTCTCGTAGGTGGGAGGATTGCCGCACGCGACCCACATCGGCGGATGGCTCGGACCGTAGGGCTTGGGCAGCACGTTGTGCGGCTTGTCGATCGCAAAGTGCTGTCCCTTGAACGTGTAGTCGTTCGACTTCCACATGCGCAGGATCTCGGGCGCGACCTCATCCCACTCCGCCTTCGTCGAAGACGGGTCGTGGATGTTGAAGGTCGCGACCTCGTGCGAGCCGGCGCCGCGACCGGTGCCGAACTCGAAGCGTCCGCGGCTCAGGTGATCCAGCATCGCGACGCGCTCGGCGTTCCGGATGGGATGGTTCGCGCGCGGGCTCAAGTTGAAGATGCCCGAGCCGAGGTGAATCTGCTTGGTGGCGTGCGCCAGGTAGCCGAGGAAGACCTCGCTCGACGACAGATGGCTGTACTCGGTGAGCGCGTGATGCTCGGTCGCCCAGACGTACTTCCAGTTGGTGCGATCGGCGAGCGTGCAGAGCTCGAGCTCGGTGTGCAGAGCTGCGTTCTCCGCGGCGGGATCGTGGGCCTTCTTACCCGGGCAGAAACCTTGCACGAAAAGACCGAATTCCATGGGAACCTCCTCGGCTGGGCCGCTTCTGGAATCTGTATATCATGAAACGAATGGTGATTCGCAAGATGGAATGGAAAGTTTTATGGATCGGATCGGCGTTTTTTTGGGGTCCGAGTTCTCGGTCGGGAGAGCCCCAGGAACGACCGCTCAGGGCCGGTGCGGACGGCGAGGCACGCCGTCCCGCCTGCGGGGTTTTGGGGCTAGGAGCGGAGGGCGGCGATGGTGCGGGCGGCTTCGGGGTCGTCGGCCGGGTCGGACGGGACGGGGAAGACCAGGGATTCGGCGAGGTCCGCGTAGGACTCGCGGAGCACGGCGGGCAGGTCGGCGTAGGGAGCGCTTGGGACGAAGGTGTCGAGCATGTCGTCGGTGACGAGAGAGGTCATGTCGTTCCAGCGGTTCTCGCGCGTGAGCTGGCGGAGCTTTTCGCCGCGGTCTTTCCAGCCGAAGAGCTCGAGGCTCGGCCAGTAGGCGGGCGTCGAGAAGAGGAAGGCGAGGCTGCGGCGGCGTTCCTCGCGCTCGCGCTGAACGGCTTCGCGGTTTCGGCCCGTGGCGCACACGGGAGAGACGCGGAGACCGATCGCATGCGTGCTGCGGCCGGCGCGAGCAGCGCCTTCGGCGAGGCGCGGCGCGATCACTTCGCGGAGGTAGCGAGGATGCGTGTTGGTCGGATGCGTGATCAGGCCGTCCGCAACTTCGCCGGCGAGGGAAGTCATCGCGGGGCCGACAGCGCCGAGCAGGATCGGGACGCGCGGATCGTCGAGGTCGAGGCGCTCGGGCGCGAAGAAGGGCTGCATGCGCGTCAAGCGATAGTGCTTGCCTTCGAAGCGAAGCGGCACACCGTTCTGCCAGCAGTCGAAGGTTGCGCGGAGCGCGCCGACGTACTCGCGCATGCGCGAAACGGGCGGAGACCAGGCCGCGCTGTAGCGATCCTCGACGTTGCCTTTCACCTGCGCGCCGAGCCCGAGCTCGAAGCGCCCGCCGGAGAGCGCCTGCAAGTCCCACGTCGCCATGGCGACGGCCATCGGGCTCCGGGCGAACGCGACCAGCACGCTGGTCGCGACGCGAATGCGCTTGGTCGCCTGAAGAGCGAGTGTTGCCGCGACCAGGCCGTCGTGCACCGCTTCGGGAAGCTGCAGGCCGTCGTAGCCCATCGCCTCGGCGCGCCGCGCGTGCTCCGCGATCTGCGAAGGCGTCAGGCGCTGGCTCGTGTTCGCGTAGACGCGCAGATCACGTCTCCGGGTTCACGCCGTAGTGCCGCATGTAGCCCGCGTAGCGCTCGCGCATCGCATCGCGATCGAGTCCGAACGCCTCGAGCGAGTACGAGTGCGAGCCATGCTTGCCGCGCGGCTTGGCGGCCAAGTACGCGCGCATGCGCTCCTCGGTCTCGCGCGTGAGCTCGAGCTCGAGGCGCTCGTAGAGGCCGCGAATCGCTCCGACCGGATCGCGCATGAGGTCGTGGTACTGGAGGTCGACGATCTGCGCGTCCGGGATCTTTCTCTCGGCGCGCTCCTGGATGACTTTCTCCAGCCCGATCGCCATGCCGCGCCCGAGCTGCTGCGCCAGCGCCGCGACGTCGACGTGATCGCGGCGCATGTGGCGGAGCGTCGCCATCAAGCTGATCGTCGAAGCAACTGTCTTCGCCGGATCGCGATGCGTGAGCACGAGCCGCGCATCGGGGTAGACCGAGAACAGCGCCGGCAGCACGGTCAGGTGGCTCGGCGCCTTCAGCAGCCAGCGCTCGCCCGGATGTCGCCACTGCAGAAGCTGGAGCTGCCGGCGGTGAAAGCGGAACGCCGGCGCGAGGTCATGCGTCGCGAGCCAGAGCGCGTAGCTCGGCACGTCGAGCACGCCCGAGAAGTGCGCCGAGGCAAACTCGTGCGACATCAAGAAGATGCACTCGTGCGGCAACGCGCCGCCGTTCGCGTGCATGGCGACGTACTCGGGCGCGATCTCGTGCCAGAGCGTCACCTCGCGGTCGGCGCGCTCGATGCGTGGATCGGTCTCGTAGGTCGCCGTCTCGGGCGGCGGCACCGAGTACATCACCTCCCACGCGCGCGGCGTCCGGTGCGCGGGATCCAGGGCGAGGAGCTCGTGCAGGATCGAGGTTCCCGAGCGTGCCGTGCCGGAGATCACGAGCGGCGCGTGGATCTCGCCCTTCAGGATCTCCGGGTGTGCGCGCAGCGTATCGGTGATCCGCAGGCGGTTCTCGAGGATGCGCACGATCTCCGAGCGCGTGAGCATGCGTCCGACCGTGTTGAGATTCGCCTCGCGCGCGATCGCATCGAGAAGCACGCCGAACGGCTCGCGCCAGGTCGTCTCGCCGAAGTCGGAGAGACCGGTCGCACGCGTCGCGGCGTCGATCAGCGAGGACTCGTCGAGCGCGACCAGATTCCCGGCGCCGCCGACGTTGTCGCCGACCGTGTTCAGGCGCTCCACCCATGCCGGTCTGGGTGGCGACGTCCAGGAGGCCGTGGCGCGATCGCTCATCGGCGAAACCTGTGCGTCAAGGCGGCGCGCCGGCGCGCGATCTGCTCGCGCCGTGCGTCCGCGTCGAAGCGCGGCGTCGCAGGCGGCAGGTGCTTGCGGAGATCGTCGATCCTCACCAGGCGGCTCTCCGGCACCGGCGCGGTGCTCGACCACACCCAGCGATACGACAAGAGCCCGCTGTCACGGCCTTCGTTGTCCAGCCAATTTGCGATCTCCGGATCCCGCGCCGAGATCACGAGCCGGAACTTGCCGTCGTCGTCGATCTGCATCTGATCGCCGTTCAAGCTGCAGACTCGGTTCGCGATGTCGAGCGATTCGAACCAGGGCGAGGAGTACAGCTGGATAGACCAGTAGCGCGCCTGCGGCGGCTCGCATTCCACGAGCAAGGCTTCATCGGAGGCGAGCTCCCACCAGCCGCCTCCATAGAGGATGTCGGCCGCGCCGCCCGGAACCGAGCGCGGCGGCGACACCTTGTTGACCTCTCCTTGTGCGCGCCGATTCGCGAGGTAGCGGCTCCAGTAGACGACGCTTCGCTCGACCCACTCGGCAGCGCGCTCGAGGCCGTGCGCGACGCGCGCCGGCTCGAGGGGGCCGGGTGCGGCGTCTCGCCTATCGATCCGCTCGATCTCGGCGGCGGGTGCGGCGTCGCGCTCCCAGTCCGAGACGTAAAGACGGATCAGCACGTGATCCACCTCGGGGTGCAACGGAATCCAGTTCCCGTCGTGCTTCTCAGGCGAGAGGATCACCTCGAGCTTTCCATCCGGCTCTATCGCGAGCTGAGAGAGGTTTCGCTCCTCGAACACGCGATACTGCTCGAGCTGCATGTCGCCCTCGGGCGTCGAGAGGATCAGCTCGCGAAGCCCGCGCGTATCGAGACGGACCCGGTAGGTTCCGCGCGGATCGACCTTGGCGCGCAGGTAGTGGTTGTCCGCGTTCGGTCCGCCCCACTTGACGATGTCGTCGTCGTAGCGGTGGAACGCGGGGAAGTCGGTGTCCTGGAACTCTAAGAACCACTGAAGAGCGTAAATCGTCAGGCGGGAAAGATGGCGGTATCCTTCGGCGCGCGCTTCCGGCGCGGGGGGAAAGTCTTCCTCGAGAATTCTCTCGCCGATGCCCTTCAAGCGCTCGCAGAAGTCGCGCCAGGCGTCGCCTCCCGCCAGACGCTCGGCGCGTTCATCCGCCATTCGACATCACTCCAGCGTGAAAGGGCCTTTGCCCATCTGCTGTCGGACTGGCACTACCGTCGGATTGGTGAGCGACCGGCGCTGCCAGTTCGCGCCATCGACCACGAGAGTGTGTCCCGAGATGAAGCGCGCGTAGGGCGAGGCGAGGAACGTCGCCGCCCAGCCGAGCTCGCGCAGCCGCCCGACGCGCATCGCCGGCTGGCAAGGATCCTTGTCGTTGGTGCGATCGAGGTTCGAACGTATGTCCGCGGTCATGTCCTCGTGCGGAAAGAGTCCCGGGACGAGCCCATTTACGCGAATACCGTACGGCCCCCACTCGACCGCCAGCGTCTCGACCATGTTCTTGACCCCCGCCTTCGCCGCGGCGGAGTGCGCGAATCCGGGCCCCCCCGTCCACGCGTAGGACGCGCCGACGTTGATGATCGCGCCGGGCGTCTCGGCGGCGAGATGGCGCCGTCCGAACTCGCGCGCGCAGTAGTAGGTGCCGTTCAGCGTGATGTCGACGACAGTGCGCCAGGCATTCGGGCTCATGTCCTCGGCAGGCACCGGGAAGTTCGCGGCCGCATTGTTGATCAGCACGCCGGGAAGGCCGACCTCGCCCTGGATCGCGTCGAACGCGGCCGCGACGGACGCCGGATCGCGGATGTCGCAGCTCGTCACGAAGACGCGTCCGCCGATCTCGCCGATTGCGGCGGCTCCGGCGTCGAGATGCTCCTGCTTCCGGCTCGCGATCGCGATCGTCGCGCCGAGGCGCGCGAACTCGGTCGCGATTGCCTTCCCAAGCCCCGTGCCACCGCCGGTAATGAGAACCGTTTCGCCCGCGAACGTGTCCGCCGGGAGCGCGCTTGCGCCAGGGGGAGGCGGCTCGGGTGCGCCGATCACCTTCATATCCGCTACCTCCTCTCGCCCGGCCGCGGCGGCGGCACCCACACGCCAGGGAATTTCGGCGCGCGGTTCTCGGCGCGCGCGTTCCTCATCTCGGTGAAGTCCTCGGACTTGTTGATCACGGTCTGCGAGAGCGACTCGTCGACCATCGAGCGCCGCACCTCGGGCTCGTGCAGGTTTCGGATCACGCGTCGCGCGAGCTTCACGGAGAGCGGCGGGATCTGGGCGATCTTCT
>JADMIO010823472.1_pt1 | contig 29270 bp, 23 predicted proteins | sample 8958161 | NCBI WGS metagenome assembly JADMIO01 (sample SAMN16585339, study PRJNA669376) | soil metagenome | isolation source: Crop rotation soil | place: USA: Cullars Rotation, Alabama | collected 2011 | reverse complement strand
CGACTTCAAGTCACGTGAATTCCAAGCTTCGGATCCCACTGTGCTGGAAAGACGTTCGCCCCTTCGACTTTGAAAATAAGATTCGCGGGCTTCGACGCATCCACGGCGCTGACGCCGTTCTCGGCCGCCTGGACGTTCGTGATGGAATAAGCGACAGACGCCAGCGAATCTTTCGTCAGCGGCGGCGTCCACGTGCGGACGCCGTTGCCGCGGATGTGATACCGCGGGTTCGCGGCTTCGCAGTCGTAACGGTTCGTGGCATTTTCGCGCTGAACCGGGACGAAGTAGTTCGGGTCGTTGGTGAAATCAGCCTTTTTGCCGGCTTTGTTGGGCCCGTTCACGTCGAGGCGGTGGTAATAGCGGGTGTAGGACTCGCCGTCGCGCAGGTTGAGAATGTACCGGTGCCCCCATTCGGCACATTTGTAAAAATACTGGTACTTGATGGCGTGCGGATTGAACGAGTTGGCTTCGGAGTCGAGGGTGCGGTTGGTGTCGGCGCCGGACAGGTAGCCGTTGATGGAAGTGCCGGTGAGGCAGTGGTACTTGGCGATGTGGCCGAGTTCTTTCTTTCCGCCGGAGAGTTCGCAGGAGCCTTCCGCGCCGATGTCGGGGACGGAGGCGATTGTTTTGCCGTCGCAGAGGGTGTAGATGGCGGAGAGGGAGTTGTCGTAGAGGTGGAACTTCTCGTCGTATTTGACTTCGGAAACGGTATGCAGGCCGATTTCCCAGTAGCGCGTTTCCATGCCCATGTAGTCCCAGATGGCGGTGTTGACGCCGGAGATCGTGGAGCACATGGTGAAGCCGTAATCGTTGCACTGCATGATGGGATCGGTGAGGTCGACACCGCGGATGTTCATGGGCGCGGTCTGGCGGCGCATGATGTGGTTCCAGTAGAAGAGCGCCCAGCATTTATCTTCCGGCCTGTCCCAGCGCGAGGTGATGGAGTGGACGAGGGAGGGCATGTCGGAGTAGTCCGGCGAGGCGTCGGTGACGAGTTTGAGATTGTAAGTTTGCGCGAGGGTGGGAGCGGCGAAGGCGATGACGGCGGCAGCGAAAATCATTTTCATGGCATTCTCCTGAGGGACTACGCATAGTGTTCGTTAAATCGTGCGGTCGTCAAGTGGCCGGAGGAAGAAGGAATTGCGCTGCACGCTCCGAATTTATGGGGTGATCGCGATCTTCATGTGGAGGTCGCTGAATCCGGTGGCCGGCTGCCACGTATTTTTGCTGGCCAGGCGAATGGCGTATTCGGGACGGTCGTGAAGGGCTGGCGCGGGATCGGGCAGGTTAACCAAGAGATCGTAATAGCCGCGGGAAAGATGTTCGGGAAGACGGGCAAGGAGTGTTAAATCTTTAGCCTCGCCGGGACCGGGGAGAAATTGGCGCTCATCGAAGGGCAGCGCGAGGACAATGAGGGCCTCGGGAACGGGCGGTCGGAGGATGACCTCGAAATGGCGGGGATTCATGAGGCGGGCGAAGCCGCTGTTTCTGATTTGGAGATGGAGTTCGAGCACGTCGCCAGGAGCGAGACGGGTGGGGGCCGTGGCGGAGAGCAGCTCAAAGCGGTAACCAAGGCGGCGGAGGATCTGGTCGTAGTCGCCGTTGGCTTTCCATGCAGCCTGCACCCTGGTCCAGTCATCGCCACCGCAGTTGAGGGCGGTCTGGTGATATCGCGTATATCGGTGATGACCTGATGCGGCCGGGAGTTGTAAGGAGTGAACTTGCTGATCTCGCCTTCGTGGACGACGAACTCGGAATCGCGCGCCGTAAAGTCGGCTTCTCCGGTCATCTGAAACATGGCGTAGTGATTTTCGTCGCCCATGAAACCTTCGTTATAGAAGCCGAAGCGCGCGGCAGGGGTGGCGGTGACGGCTTCATTCGGGTTGGCAATTGCAAGATACGGCGCGGCATCGAAGGGCCAGTTGAACAAGTCCCATTTCAAACGCGGGTAACGGACCGTCATCATGCGGGAAGCGGGAAGGATGGCGAGCTCATGGAGATAGATGCGGCGGCCGGCGTCGGTGAGACCTTGCCATTTGAGCTTGCCCCTGGGCGCCGGGTGCAGGAGTTCCACGTATCCGTGGTCGGAGGCGTTCGCTTCTCCGCAGCCGCCGATAAGGCCTGCCTGGAGCCAGGCGATAACGTCGGCATTTTTCTGAATGACGGGCTTGAGCTGGTCGAGATGCGAGAGAATGGTTTTTTCGTCGGGATCTCGGTTGTTCATGCTCCAGTCGTAGAGAAATCGGACGACGGACTTCAAGCCGGCAGCGCGAACCGTGTCGAAATTGTGTTGGAGCTCGGCGAGATATTCCTCGGAAAGCGGGGCGTCCCAGAATTTTCGCGGGATGAGGATGTAGTCGCGGACGAGAGTGATCGCTTCGGGAGATTCGCGCAAGGCCTTGAGCTCGGCGAGTTGGAATGGAGGGTGGAGCTTTTCCTGGCCGCCCATTTTGCCCGTGTAAGGCGGGTTGTAAGGATGGTAGAAGCCGCGCTCGGGATTGGGAAAGACGGCGTCGTCAGGTTCATAGCGAACGTGCTGCGAAGCGGCGGGCGCGGCGAGCGGCTGAGTCGCGGGGGCACAGCTTGTAACGAATATGAGCAGCAGGAAGACGATAGTTCTCATGCCCGGATGATACACCTTGGCCGCGTGATGCGTGCAAGAAGAAAAGCGGCGCGGCGTTAAAAGGGTGTAAGCATTTTTCAGACGGGGTTTGTGATGTCGAACGCGACGATGGCGGAGGGGCGGGCGAATCTGCAGGAGATGCTTGGACGCATCAAGGGCGCGCGGGAGGGGATTATCCGGGAGCTTCGGAAGTTGATCGTGGGTGCCGATGACGCGATCGACCAGGTGCTGGTGGCCATGTTCGCGGGCGGGCACTGCCTGATCCAGGGTCCGCCGGGGACGGCGAAGACGATCCTGATCGACTCGATTGCGCGTGTGATGAACCTGGATTTTCGGCGGATTCAGTTTACGCCTGACCTGATGCCGTCGGATATTTCGGGGACGGAAATTCTCGAAGAAGACGAGACCACGGGTCATCGTTTTGTAAAGTTTGTCAAGGGGCCTGTGTTCTGCAACATACTGATGGCGGATGAAATCAATCGCACTCCGCCGAAAACGCAGGCGGCGCTGCTGGAGGTGATGCAGGAACGGCAGGTGACGATCGGCGGAAAAACACATGCGTTGCCGGCGCCGTTTTACGTGCTGGCGACGCAGATTTCGCTTGAGCAGGAGGGGACCTATCCGCTGCCTGAGGCGCAGCAGGATCGATTCATGCTGTCGGTGTCGATGGATTATCTCGGCGAGGATCACGAGGTCGCCGTGGTGCGGCGGACGTCGGGGGTGGGCAAGGTGAAACTCGAAAAAGTGATCGAGGGGGCGGATTTGCTGGCGTTCACGAAAGTGGTGCGGGAGGTGGAGTTACCGCCGAGACTTGGGGAGTACATTGTGGATTTGGTGTCGGCAAGCCGGCCGCGTGAGGGTTGCGCGGATTTTGTGAAGCAGTATGTTGCCTGGGGCGCGGGCTTGCGGGCGAGCCAGAATATAGTGCTGGCTGCGAAGAGCGCGGCGGCCCAGGAGGGGAGGGGGGTGGTGATGGCGGCGGACATACGCAAGGCGATCGTTCCGGTACTGCGTCATCGGATTGGTTTGAGCTTTCGCGCAGAAGTGGATCGCGTGGGAGTAGAGAGCGTCATCGGAAAATTGGTGGAATCCGTGCCGACGCCAAAATAATCAGGTTACCATTTTTACAAATAAATGATGGCGGAAAGTTATGACTGAGACAATCAACGAAGTGGACGCGATTGAGAAGATTCGTTTCGGGCGTGAGCGCATTTTAGGCGAAGTTCGCAAAGTGATCATCGGGCAGGAGGATGTGGTGGAGAATGTCGTGACGGCATTCTTTGCCGGCGGACATTGTCTGATTACCGGGGTTCCTGGGCTTGCGAAGACGCTGCTGATTTCGAGCCTTGGAAAGGCGATGGATTTGCAATTTCGGCGGGTGCAGTTTACACCGGACTTGATGCCTGCGGATATCACGGGCAGCGAGGTGCTGGAAGAGGATCGCACGACGCACCAGCGGGCGCTGAAGTTCCGGCAGGGGCCGATCTTCACGAACATTTTGCTGGCGGACGAGATCAACCGCACGCCGCCGAAGACGCAGGCAGCGCTTCTGGAGGCGATGCAGGAGCACCAGGTGACGGTGAGCGGTCAGACGTACCCGATGGCCGAGCCGTTTTTTGTGTTGGCGACGCAGAATCCAATCGAACAGGAAGGGACCTATCCACTGCCGGAGATTCAGCAGGACCGGTTCATGTTCAGCCTGGTGATCGATTACCTGCCGAAGGACCAGGAATTGGCGGTGGTGAACGCGACGACGGGCGGCGCGGGAAAGGCGATCGAGAAGGTGATTCACGGAGCGGATTTGCTGAAATATCAGGAGATCGTGCGGCAGACGCCGGTGGCGGAGCCAGTCGTGAGGTACGCGGTGAAGCTGGCGGCGACCAGTCGACCGGGGGCGGCAGGGGCGCCGGATTTTGTGCGGGACTACGTGTCGTGGGGGGCGTCAATTCGAGCGTCGCATTACATGGTGCTGGGGGCGAAAGCGCGGGCGGCGCTGGCGGGTCGGCCGCATGTGTCGATCAAGGATGTGCAGGCGGTGGCGATGTCGGTTTTGCGGCATCGCATCGTGACGAACTTCCGGGCGGAGTCCCAGGGGATCAATTCAGAAGAGATCGTGCGACGGTTGCTGGAGAAGGTTGACGCTCCGAAGAGCGGGCTTTGACGACGGCGGAAACACGAAGTCACGAAGACACGAAGGACCACGAAGAACCAATAGGCTGGTGTGATGGATCAGGGGTATTTGGATTTTCAGGTGATTGGACGAATCGACAACATGCAGATGTTGGCGAAGGTCGTCGTGGAGGGGTTTGTGCTGGGGCTGCACCGTAGTCCTTTCCGGGGGTTCTCGGTGGAATTTGCCGAGCATCGACAATATTCGCCGGGCGACGAGATCAAACATATCGACTGGAAGGTATTCGGGAAAACTGACCGCTACTACATCAAGCAGTTTGAGGAGGAGACGAACCTCGCGTGCTACATCGTGGTGGATGCGTCGGCATCAATGGCGTACAAATCCAAAGAAGGGGGATTCAGCAAACTGCAGTATGCATCCTACATGGCCGCATGCCTGGCGTACTTCATCATGCGGCAGCGGGATGCGGTCGGTCTAATGATTTTTGATGATGACGTCCGCACGGTGCTTCCGCCGCGGATGCGGCAGTCGCATTTGAAGCATGTGTTGGCGGCGCTTGACGGCTTGAAGGTGGGAAAGGAAACAAATATCGGCAAGCCGCTGCATCATCTGGCGGATGGACTAAAGAGACGTGGACTCGTGATTTTGATTTCCGATCTTCTGGACGAGCCGGAACGAATTCAGTCGGCGCTGCAGCATTTCCGGTTCCAGGGGCATGACATCGTGGTGTTCCATGTGATGGACAACGCGGAGCTGACATTTCCCTTTGATGCAATGACGGAATTCACGGATCTCGAGACCGGGACCAAGCAGACGGTCTCACCGGAGGGAATGCGGGCAACATACATGAGGGAACTCAAGGCGCACCTGTCGGCGGTGGAAAAGGGATGCGCGGACGTTCAGGCGGATTACAAGTTGTTTGATACGTCGCAACCGCTGGAATTGGCGCTGAGCGAATATCTTTATTTTAGATCGAAAATGGGGAAATGAAGAACTCCGCGGTTAGCGAATAACGGAATCGATTCATGCAATTTGTGCATCCGATGTTTCTGGCGGGATTGGCGGGGGCGGCGATGCCGGTGGTGATTCACCTGCTGACGCGCGATCGCGTGCGCAAGGTGGAATTTTCAACTCTCCGTTTCTTTGCAAAGAATTCGCAGCGAGTCCTGCGGCGAAAAAAGTGGCAGGAGATGCTGCTTCTGGCGTTGCGCATGGCGATGTGCGCGCTCCTGGCTGCGGCCTTTGCGCGCCCATTCCTGGCGGCCAGGAAGGATGAAAATGCTGGACATATGGCGCGGCGTGCGCGAGTGGTGGTCGTGGATGTTTCCGCGTCGATGGCGCGCGGAGATGCGTCTGAGCGCGCGAAGAAGGCGGCGAACCGGGCCCTGGGCGAGTTGTCGAACGCCGACGATGCAGGGGCGCTCGTGGCGTTTTCGGATGCGGCGCAGGTGGCAGGGGAATGGACTCGGAACATCGGGGAACTCCGGTCGAAGGTGGACGGACTGGCGGCGGGCCAGGGAGGAACAAATATTGGGCGCGGTTTGGTAAAGGCGGATGAACTATTGAAGGGGATGGCCGCGAAGGAAAAGGACATCGTCCTTATTTCGGATTTGCAGCGGAGCGGATGGAACAAAACGGGTGAACGGCGTGACTGGAAATTGGCGGGTGATGTTAAGTTACTGGTGGAATCGGTAGCGCCCGAAAGCGGCGTGCTACCGCATTCGGACCTGGCCATCGTTGATCGTTATTGCCCGGAGAGCGTGGTGCTGGACGGAACGGCGCAGACGATCTCGGTGAAGCTGGCGAATCGCGGAACGGGGACCATGAACGATGTGCCGGTGAAGTTGAGGATCGACGAAAAAGACATAGCGACGCAGAAGGTGAATCTGAAGGCGCGCGCGTCAATGCTTGTGCAATTCTCGCATGTGTTCGAACAGATTGGAGATCGGCGCGTGGAGGTGCACGCTGGAACGGAGGAGGGAAAGACCACGGAGAACACGGTTTACTTCAATCCGCGTGCGATCGGGAAGATACCCGTGCTCGTGATCAATGGGGCGCCGTCGCGGAACCGCGCGGCGGACGGCGCATATTTCCTGGATGTGGCGCTTTCGCCGAAGGGCAGCCCGCCGTTCGAAGTGAAGACTGTGGATGCATCGGTAATGAAAGCGGACGACGTGTCGGGGGCCATGGTTTGCGTGCTTTCGGACACCGATCGAGTTGGCCAGGGAGTGGTAAAAGCGCTGCGAGAATTGCTGGAACGTGGGGGTGGAATTTTATTTCTGCCAGGAGAGCGGGTATCGGCGGAGGCATTCAACCGCGAATTTTCAGGGATGGCGCCTTGCAATCTGAAAGCGGTGATGCAAACGCCGCCGGTCACTGGGGAGGTTGGCGGCATTGCGCTGGGGAAGATCGATTTCGAACATCCGGTGTTCCATCCGTTCGCAGCGCCCCATCATGGCGACTTTGCGACGGTCCGCTTTTTTCGGTGGTGGGACGTGCGGGATTACCAGGGTAGCCTGGAAAACGGCAAGGCGTCGCGGGTGACATCCCGATTTGAGGACGGCCGGCCGGCGGTGCTGGAACGGCCGGTGGGGCGCGGGATCTCCATGCTGATGACGAGCTCGACGGACCTGCGATGGACGAATTTTGCGGAAAAGGCTGCCGTCTTCCAGCCGTTCGTCCATCTTGCGGCAAAATACTTGTCGATTCGTACGGAAAAACGCACAGCGTACCTGGTGGGGGAGGTGTTACCTGATGGAACCATAGCAAATGACGTGGGTTTTCATCAGGTAAAGGACAAAGATACAAATCAACAATTTATATGCGCTCTTAATACGGATCCTGCGGAAGTAGATATTGGCACGGTCACGCCAGACGAGGTGGTCGCCGCGGTTGGACAGTCCCCAGAGGAACGGACCAACATGGCGACTGCAGGTATGGCACGCGATGCTAAAGAACTGGACGGAAGGATCTGGTGGTGGCTTACGGTGGCAGTGGCGGTGCTGCTTGCCGTCGAGTTGTTCGTGGCGAACCGGACGTTGCGGCATTAAGGGCAAGAGGCGTTGGCCGGGGACGTTTTACATAAGTGGGCTGACGAAGCTGAGGATTGCGAGATGAGTGATTACCAGCGTGTGGCGAAACAACTGGGGGCTGTGCGACGGGCATGGAAGCGCGCCGCTGCGCTGGCAGGGCTGGCGATTGTTGCGATCGAAGCTGTGGGGATCCTGATTGTTGCGCTGCTGGTGGATTGGGTCTATCACCCGACCCCAGGCGTGCGAATCGCATTGCTGGCGGCAGTAATTGTATTGCTCGCGTATCTTCTATTCCGGCATGTTATTTCCCCGTTAACAAAGAAGATTTCCGATGATCAGCTGGCGCTATTTGTCGAAGAGCATAGCGATCACTTTGAGGGGGCCCTGATCACCGCGACGGAGTTGGAGCGGAACGGCGCACCGGGCACGCCCAAGGCAATCACGGATGCGGTGGTTGCGGCGGCGGTGTCGCGCGCTGGCGGGATGAACGTGCGATCGGTCGTTGATTTAAGACGGCTGAAGAAATATGCAATGGCTGCTGTAGCTGTGGTTGCGGCATATGGCGCGATGTGCCTGTTATTTCCAGAGACAATTGGCCGTCATGCGAGGCGGGTGATGGCGCCGTGGCATCGGACGAGCGAGGATTCGCGTGATCGCTTCGCGGGTGGCGGCGGAAAGCTTGGGCCTGTGGAATTTACCTTGTCGCGTGGCGACTCAAAAATTCTGCGTCGAGGCAGCTTTGGACTTGAAGCGACGCTCTCGCACGCGAGCGGAGAGCCGGTCGTTCTTAATTTTCGGCCGGCTGGGCAGGCAAACCAGCCATGGCGTTCGGTTCCAATGAAAGAAATCGAGCGGCTGAATAGTTTTACGGGCGCGCTGAACGATGTGGATGAAGACGTTGAATTCTGCGTATCAACCGGGGCCGACCGGTCGAAGGTTTACAAGGTGGGGGTGTTTGATGCATTGCGATTGTCGGGTTTTGAGGTGAAGACTGAATACCCGGGGTACCTCCAACTGCCGCCGCGAACGGAGCAGGCAGCCAGCGCGGACATCATGGCGCCGACAGGATCAAAGGTCACAGTAAAGGTGCTGGCAAATACTGCGCTCACGAATGGAACAATCACATGGGCGGATGGCAAAAAGCAGGCGATGCGCCTTGAAAATGGGCCCGAACAGGGGGCTGCGACGGTGAGTTTTGACATCAGCAAGGATACGTCATATGACTTTGCGGTGACGGATGCGAACGGGCAGGCCGAGCGCAGCGTGGTGTCGTGCGCTGTGCGCGCGCTGCCCGACGATCCACCCAAGATCGAAGTGAAGTATCCGCTGTCGACGGTGACGGCGAGCCCGCTGGGCGAGGTGACGTTTGCGGCGGAAGCGACGGACGACTTGGCTCTTGCCGGCGTGGATCTCGTGTACCAACGGCAGTTGCCGATGGATTCACAGGGCCAGACGCCGCCGTTGGGTGCGCCGGTGCGGATGCCGCTGAAGTTGTCGCGTGCGGCGGGGGATAACGGAGTGGCGGCGGTTCCATTTCCGGACGTGGCGCAGGGGACATTGCGATTTGCGCTGGAGGATTTGTCGCCGCGTGCGATGCCCGAGGAGATCATTTCGTACTACCTGGAGTGCCGGGACCGCAAAGGCCAGGTGGTCGACACCGACATTCAGATGATCGTGGTAGATCGAATGGACGCGTGGCCATTGTTCGATCCTAAGCCGCCGCACGGCCCGACGTTCAAGATTGTCAAGAACATCACGGAGTATCTGCAGGCGACCTGGAAGCTGCAACTGCAGAAGGCGACGATGAAGCCGGAGGAGTTTCTCGCGGCGACGAAGGGGCTTGCGGAGACGATGATCAATCCTGAGACGAAGCGGCTATACGAATTTTATGAAAGGAAGCGCGTGCCGCCGGAGAAAGTGGCACATGCGGATCGGGCGGACAAATATATAGAAAGCGGTCGACAGGCGCTTTTGTTTGGAGATGCGCAGAAGGCGGTGTCGGATTTTCGCGTGGTCCTGGCGGAGCTGACGATTTTGAAGCTCGACAAGAACGGCGTGGAGATGTTTACCGGGGATTATGGCAAGAAGGGCGCGCCGCAGGATTACCAGAAGGACCTGAACAAGCTCTTCACGCAGGTGCAAATCGAGGTTGATAAGATCCAGCCGCCGGCAAACTGGAATCCCAAGGAGGCGAAAGCCGCGGAGAAAATCCGGAAGGTCGCGGAGGACCTGGCCAAGAAGCAAAATGACGTTGTAAAGAAGGCGGAAGAGATCGCGAAGATGCAGGGAGCGGGAAAGCCGGGCGATCAACAGAAGGCGCAGGACGAGGACAAGGAGAAGTCGAAGGCGAACGCGGAGAAGCAGGCGAAGGCGCTGGCGTCGGAGCAGGAGAAGCTTGCGGGGGAGACGCAGAAAGAGGCGGCGACGACCGATCCGAAGGACAAGCATGACGATCCGGAACTCAAGCAGATGACGGAGCGTATGACGGAGGCGGCGAAGGCGATGCGTGACGCGGCGAGGAGCCTGGAGGAGAACAAATCGGAGCAGGCGGTGGCCGATGCCAAACGTGCGCAGGGAGAATTGAATAAGGTTGCTGAGCGGATGGAGCAGGTCCGGCAAGAGAAACTTGCCGAAGCGGTGGCGGGGATGGAGACAAAAGCGGCGAAGCTGCTTAAGGAGCAGAAGGAATTATCGAAGGCGACGGCGGAGACAGCAGGAAAGGACGCGAAGGACGACAAGACTGAAAAGGAATACAAGAAATTGACGTATAAGCAGGCGCAGTTGCAGGCTGAGACGGCACGCTTCAAGAAGGACGTGGAGGAATTGAAGAACGCGGCGGCGCGCGATGCGAAAGCTGAGACGGCCAAGCACCTTGATGAAACAAACAAGGAGATGGGCCGGAGCGAGCCAGACCAGAAGATGGTCGACGCGGTGGTGGAACTCGAAGCGAAGCATGGAAAGGAAGCGGGGAAAGAGCAGGAGAAGGCGGAGAAGGGGTTGGAGAAGGCGTTGACCAGTTTGCAGAAAGCCGGGGAATCGCTGGCGGCGGATCGCGAGTCGCAGTTGGCGCGAGCGAAGGAGGAGGCGAAGAGGATTGACGCGGGGTTGAAGAAGCTCGGTGCCGATCCGGGACAGGTGAAGGTGGCGGCGACGCAGAAGGGCCCGACGACGGGACCGGCGGTTGAAGTAACGAAGAATGAGGAGAAGAAGGGCGATGAGGAGTCGAAGCCGCTGACGGAGGCGGAGAAGAAGGCGCTGTCGGAGGATTTGTCGCTGGAACTGGAACGTTTGGCGCGTCACCTGTCGGATCGGGATTTTGCGGAGAAGAAGGACCAGGATTACCTGAGCAAGGCGGCGGCGGACGGCCGGCTTGGACCGGAGCTGGAGAATGATAAAGCGAAGCGTAACGAGGTGGCGGTGATCGTGCGGCGCGTCAAGGACAAGCTTGAGACAGAATACCAGGTGACGCTGGAGTCGAAAAAACTGGCGGAGGCGCAGCGCGAGGATTGTCCGCCAAGCTACCGGCAGATGGTGAACAAATATTACGAGGCGCTGTCCGAGACCGCGCGCTAAGTTGATGCGCATTGAAAGAAACATTAGCCATTATTTAAACAAAGCAGGAATTTTGGAAGCTAGATGTAATGGATATGTTGGACATAAAGTTAATGACGGCGCTGGGGGATGTGGTGTTTCTTTGGCCTGTGCCGCGGGAGGTGTTGGGGATCGTGTTTCTCGCCGGGATCGCTTTGATATGGTGGATGTACAAGCGGGTGGAGGGAAAGATTTCATTGACGCGGCGCCGGGTGCTGGTGGGGTTGCGTGGATTGTTGCTGCTGTTATTGATGGTGATATTGGCTGTGCCGGCGCTGGAGAAGCCGCGTACACGCTCGGAGGAGATGTTCACGGCCGTGGTGATTGATTCTTCGCAGTCGATGAGCATTGATGATGTGACCATGGGCGGTGAGAAGGTCAGCCGCGTCGACGCTGAGAAGCGGATATTGCATGGGACGGATGGGAAGCCGGGGCTTCTCGCAAAGCTCGGGGATCAGTCGCGCGTCGTGGCATTTTCATTCGACAATGATTTACACCGGCTGGGCAACGAGGGGGAGGTTCGGGCAAACGGAAATTATACAAACATTTATCGCTCGCTGAAGGAATTGGACAGCGAGTTGGGCGGGCTTCCGCTGGCGTCGGTAGTGCTGCTGACGGATGGAAATATCCGTAAGGCGGACGGAGGAAGCGGGGGAACCGCGGAGGACGCGGCGGCGATCTTGAAGGCGCGCGGCGTTCCGCTTCATGTGATTGGCCTGGGCAATCCGAAACCTCCGCGCGATTACGAGGTGGTAAAGATCTTTTCGCCGCGGAATGTGCGGCGTAATAGCGAAGTTGAGATTTTTGCGACGGTGCGGAACACCGACTTCAAGGAGCCGTTCAAGGTCAACGTGATGCGCGGCAATGAGCTGGTGCTTTCCAAGACGGTTCAACCGCAGGATGGCACGGATTTGCAGCGAATCAGCCTGAAACTGACGCCCGACAAGGAAGGCACGACGACCTACAAGGTGATGATCCCGCCCGCGGCTGAGGAGGTGGTCACGGCGAATAACTCGAAGGAGTTCACGCTGGAGACCCGGGACGAGCGCCTGCCGGTCTTGTACATCGAGGGAAGCCCGCGGCTGGAATACCGGTTTTTACGGCGCGTGATGTTCAGCGACCCGGATTTTCGCGTGGTTGGATTGCTGCGATTGGCGAAGGATCGGTTTTATGTGCAGGGTGCGAACTCGTCGGAGCAATACCTGCAAAAGGGTTTCCCCGACACCGAGGAGAAGCTCTTTGCATTTCAGACCGTCATCCTGGGGGATATCGAGGCGTCTTATTTCACGGCGAAACAGCTGGACTTATTGGAGCATTTTGTAAAGGATCGCGGGGGAGCGATTTTGATGCTTGGCGGGGTAAACTCGTTCGGATTGGGAAAATACGCAGGCACCCCGATTGCGAGGATGCTACCATTTGAGATTTCTTCGACGGACGGAAACTACTCAGATGAGAAGTTTGGCGCTCACATCACGGAGGAGGGCAGAAAGCACCCGGTCATGCGTTTGAACGCTGATTCCGAGGCAAATCGGCATCTATGGGACAGCGCACCGCAACTCGTGGGGATCACTCCGGTGAAGGGGGTGAAACTGGGCGCACAGGTGCTCTTGCAGCACGAGAAGACGGGGCAGCCGGTGCTCGCTGTGCAGAATTACGGCCAGGGACGCGTGGGTGCGTTCACGAGCGGCGGTTCGTGGTATTGGCAAATGTCGATGCCCGCAAGCGACGAGTTCCAGGAGCGATTTTGGAAGCAGTTCATTCGCTGGCTGGTGGTGGGGGCGAAGGAGCAGCTGGCGCTGTCGGTGGAACGCGACGTGTACGCAAAGAAGGACCCGGTGGTAATCACGGCGACCGTTTCCGGGAAAGACCTCAAGCCGGTGAACAATGCGGTCGTGACGGCGGTCGTGACCGACCCACTTGGGAACAAACAAGAGGTTGCGATGGAGCAGGTTTTATCCCAGGAGGGGACTTACGTGGCGTCGTACGTTCCGGAGGAGGAGGGGAATTATGGCGTGAGCATGAAAGTGGATGGATGGACGGAACAGAAAATGCCGGAGGCGGAATTTCGGGTGTCGGAGCCGCTGGTCGAGTTCAATGATGCGGGTTTGAAAGAGGACGTGTTGAAAAGGATGGCGGAGTCCGCGGGAGGCAAGTATTTCAAAGTGACGGAGGCTGAGGACGTCCCGGCGGCGGTCGCGGAGTCGCTCAAGCAGGTTCGGTCGGCTGGAATGGAGCCGGAGCGAACGCCGATCTGGGATAGCCCGATATTGTTCGGAATACTGCTATTCCTGGCGGGGACGGAGTGGGCGGTGCGGCGTAAGAGCGGGTTGGCGTAATGGAGCGAGTCATGCGGGAAATTGTGCATCGGGTGAACGATCGTGAACTGGGACGTGCGCGCGAGGACCTCGCGGGTGCGGCGGAGGTAGTGGCAAAGCTGACGGGAGAGTGGCAACGCGGAATCACGAGGCGCGATGCACTACGCGCTGGTTTCGGCGTGATGGCGGCAGGGATGCTCGCAGGCGTCCTCGGAAGAACGGCACGCGCCGACGACGCGGTGAAGACGGGAAAGTTCGTGTTTCCGCGGCTGAAGTTTTCGGTCAAAGATGAAACCAGGGACATCTGGAACACCGGGCTGAAGGGCGACGCAATCTTGCGGAAGCACTTGCGCGAGTTGACGAATATCAATGCAAGCGAAGAGCCCAAAACGGTGCGCCTGGCGGATTTCGACGATCTTTGCCAGCATCCATTTGTGTTCATGACGTCGGAGGGATACTTCACGCTGCCGGAGAACGAGGAGAAGAACCTGCGGGAGTTCCTGGAGCGTGGCGGGTTCGTGCACGCGGATGATTGCGTGTACACCGGTGCAGGGAAGCAGGAAGACCGTTTTTTCCGGGACTACGTGAAACTGGTGGATAAGCTTTTCCCGGAGAACCCGATGCGGAAAGTGCCGCTGGATAACGAAATTTTCCACATTTACTTTGACTTTCCGGATGGCTGCCCGTTCATGCAGGGCGTAAACCACGGATTGTATGGGCAATTTGAGCCAGGAACCGGTCGGCTGCGGACCGTTGCTTCACCGGGGGATCTGCATTGTGGCTGGATGAGCGAATATTTCGGCAAAGAGAAGGACATGGCGGCGATTAAGATGGGGATCAACATCATCATTTACTTTTTGAGTCACTAATCGGTCAAAGAAATCACAAATGAACGCAAGTTTACAAACATGTTATCTGGGTATTTTAGCGGTCGTCCTGGTAATTGCAGGAAGTGCGCGAGCGCAGGAATCGACCAGGCCGGGGAAGTGCTACGCGGTGGTCGTGGTGGGGATGGCGGGATCACCCGTGTATGCGCGGCGGTTCGAGGATTGGGCGGATCGTTTTCAGAAAATGCTGACGAAGCAGGGCGCGGAAGTGACAACAGTTTCGGGGAAGGACGCGATCAAAGAGAAAATTCTAACTACAGTGCAGAGTGTGGGAAGGAAAACGGAGTTCGGCGATCAGCTTGTATTGGTGATGCTGGGGCATGGGAGCTTGAGCGACGAGAAACCGCGTTTTGTGCTGCCGGGAGAGGACCTTGACGCCGAATCGCTGGCGAAAGCACTGGAGCCGGCGAAGGCGGAAAGCCAGGTGGTGCTGAATTTGAGCGGATCGAGCGGCGATTTTGTAAAGGGATTGGCGAAGAAGGGGCGGCTGGTGATCACTGCGACGGGCGCCGAGGAGGTGACGGAACCTGCATTCGCGGAATTCTTTTTGCGAGGGATGGAGAGCGGGCGCGCGGATGGTGAGGGCGGCGCCAAGGACGGAACGGTGACTTTGCTCGAAGCCTACAACTGGGCGGCGCACGAGACGGCGCTCTGGATTTCCCGGCAGGTGGAAAAGGAAGGGGAGTGGAAAGTGGACGGCAAGGAGTCGGTGGAGATTTTCCACAAGCTTTATGACGGGCCCGAGGGGCCGGTGACGCCGGGCGGCATGCGCGCCGATGGGAGCCGACAGCTTTCAGCGGAATCGGATGCGAGCAAGGCGGACGAAGCGGTAACGCTGGTAGTGCCGGCGGATTTGAAACCGAACACCGCGGAATACTGGAAGGGGCGTCGCGTGGTGAACGAGCATGCGCAACTTGAGGACCTGGGGAAGAGCGAGGGTATCAGCGCGCTGCGCGGCGAAACGGGCTATGAAGCGATCGGCGGAAAGCTGGATGAGGAAGGGGCGTTGGCGAGTCGAATCGTGCTGGGGAAGGCGGCGAAGCTGGGGGCATCGAAGTGATGATGCAAGGAAAGTGGTTCATGGCCGGAGCGGTGGCGCTGGTGATTGCCGGGGGAATCACGTGGGGCCAGGCCCGCCCGCGCGCCAGGCGCATGGTGCGAAATCCAACAGCAGCGGCGAAATTATTCGAGGGAAGTCCGCCGCGCCACATGGGTCAATATCCCGCGTTCAACGTGGCGTGGCAAATGGAGGAGCGTGTGCGGGACGTGACGGGGGTGTTTCCGCATCCGCTGATGTCACGTCGCTGCATTGCGGCCACCGGCGCGGGCCTCGTGATGACTGACGATTGGGGCAAGATATGGAAGGACATCGCAGGCACCGCCGATCTCGGCGAAGTAAGGCACGTGGAATTTTCGCTCGATGGCAGCGACCTGATGTACGTCGCCACCGCCGCGAATGGCGTCTGGCGGATCGACTCATTGGGCAAGGCGCCGGTCCAGATCGGTACGAAGGCCGCGGGCATGGTCGCCGACGCGGTGGCGCAAGTGCGGCTTGATCCTGCGGATTCACAGCTCAAAACACTCGTTGCGGCACACGGCGGCGACGCGGCGGGACTCTCGCGCAGCGAGGATGGCGGCAAGACCTGGAAGCCCGTGCCCGGCATGGAGGAATATTTCGTCGACAAGATCATCTGCGGCGGCAGGGGGGTCTCCTGGGCATTCATGCTGGCGAGCCAGGGCGACGCGAGCGGCCCGCGGCGGATTTTTTTCTGCCGGACGATCGGCGATTTTCTCATTGATTACGGCGGCGACGTGCAGGCGACAGATGGCGCGAACGAAATCCTTTTCGAAAAGCCGTTCCAGGAGGCGAGCGACATCGGCTATTTCGCGACGCGCGGCTCGGGCATCATCCAGACCGAGCATCAGGGGACGAACTCTGAGCGAATCGGACCCGAGGAGGCCGACAAGTGGAACAGCGTGGGAGTAACCTACGGCGCGACTGCGGACGCGCGTCTCATTTACGGATATGAGCCGGCAAAGTTGGGAATGGCGGTCTCGCAAGACAATGGAAAGAGCTTCGCCGGATTCAGCACTGGTCTGCCGAGCGGCGGTTTTGTAAAGCGGGGTGCACAAGTTCGCGCCAACGCGGGCGGCAGCATTTTCTATGCAGCAATCAACAATGCGCTCTACGTGGGGCGGCGGCATACGGGGGCGGTGGCGATCAGCGAGGTCGAGACGTGGCCTTCGGCGGTGACATATTCATCCCGCGAATATGAAGTGGCGTTCAACGCGTTTCACACGGAGGTGGGTGAATTTCGAGGCGACAAAAGGCCCGGAATCGCGGCGCAAGAAGCGATGCAGAAATATGAGGCGCTGAAAAAAGCGACGACGGATGTGACCTTTGCGGTAACGGCGCGCATCGGCGGCGGCGATGAAGACGAGAAGGCGGAGCTGGCGAGCTTGACGGTGGATTTGAGCCGCGTCGGAGGCTCGGCGGCGGCGCCAATGTTTGACGACGGCCTGCACGGCGACGGCGAGGCGGGCGACGGCGTGTACGGGGCGATGTGCATGCTGCGCCCGGACCGGCTGCGGAATTTTTACCAGGACCGGCGTCGACAGTTGCCCGGACCAGCGGCAATCACGATCACCGCGATCTCGGCGGATGGAAACCTGTCGAGCGCGGTGGCGGTGATTTCACTGGCGGAGCGGCTGGAGTCGCACCTGTACTGGACGCCGACGGTGCGAGATCGGTGGAACGAACTGGAGGGCGGGATCCGTGTTTCACTTGATGACCTGCCGGGGCCGGGCGACAAGAAAGCGCTCAAGATTGTGACCAGGGAGAAGGCGTGGAGCTTGCCGCTGATGAATTATTACGATCGCAACGTGGTGGGTTACTATGCGTTGTCGTTCGAGGTCAAGACTGATGGGGCGAAGGGGAAGGAATTTTACGTGCAATTGATGGATGCTTCGCCGGACACGGCCTCCGTTAGCACTGGCAAGGTGGCGGTGGTGAAGGAGGGGCTGGTCGATGGTGGGGCGATCGGCAGTGAATACCGGCGCGTGGTGGTGCCTTTTGAGCGGGTGCTCAGGGAAGCTCCGGCAAACGGGGCGCGCTTCCGGCCGACGATGCTGCAGGCGGTCGTCATCGGCGGCGACGGCGACGGACAAACATATTGGATCAAAGACGTGCATTTTCATGCCAAGGCGGAGGAGGTGGGGCATCGCGTGATCAGGGGGAAGTTGCGATGATGGATCGTCGAATCGGTTCAATTCGTGGAGGGGCAGGAACGCTGTTTCTATTGATCATTGCGGCGACTTTATGTGCGCAATCCGCTCCGAAAGCACAGACGGCGCAGCAGGTGTTGGGCAGCGCGTATCGGGCGCGGGACCAGAAAAAGTGGGACGAGGCGCTGAAGGCTTGCGAGCAGGTCATTGCGATGGCGGGGGCGGAGGCGCCGCAGAAGATCGAAGCATTCAACACCATGGTCGACGTGTATCGCCGACAGAAAGACTGGGAAAAGGCGATGACGGCGGCGGTGCGCCTCGGTGCGGAGATAAAGGATTCGAACGAGGCCGTGGTGCGATCGGCGATGCTGCAGGGCGAGTTGCTCCAGGAGAAAGGCAGGAAGGCGGAGGCGCTGGCCCAGTTTGCGGCGGCAGCGGAGAAGGCGACTGATTTGCGATCGAAGCAGGGGAATTATTTTCGCGTGGCGGCGATAAATTCCGCCGAAGGGCATCATGAGGAGGCGATCGCGGCTTACGAGAAAGTATTTACGACGGGCTCCGGATTTACGGATCACTGGGCGGAATCGCAGCGCGGGATCGTGGAATCGCTGAGAAAATTGAATCGGCCGGCGGAGGCGCTAGCGGCAGCGCGCATTATTTTTAACGCCGCGGGGGATGCCGGACAGATTTCGAATGCGGCTCAGCTGGTTGCTCAGCTTTTCAAGGAAGCGGACAAGAACATTTCGCGCGCGAATGCTTTCCTGGAATATCAGCAGTTTGGTCCGGCGGGCAAAGATGGAAAAGCCGGGACGGCGGATGATCTGACGAACCCGCTGGAAACAGTGGCGTACCCGCCGTATGCAGCGCGCGAGGAGGCGTTCAAAAAAATGCGCGAGAGTGCAGGTGGAGACGCGCCCTCGTCGAAGTTGCGCGCGCTGACATACGTATACACCGGTCACCCGGCGGAAGCGCTGCAGGAATACGCGGAATATTTTCGGCGGTCACATGGCGAGCCATACCTGATGCTGGCGGTGGTTCAGGAGATGATCGACGTCGGCGTTCGCGGGGTGCGCGGTCATGCGGTGGGGCTCGAGCGGTTTTGGGAATTTGTGCGGGTCGGGCCCAGCGGTGCGGACGCGCAGGCCGGAACCGCGGATGATTTGAAGGATCCGTTCGAGGAGATTGGGCTCAAATCGCGAGCGCCGGGTGATGAAAACGGGTCGCTGGCTGCGGCCGATCGGAAGGCGCTCACGGATCTGCGCGGTGTCTTGGAAAAGCTGGCGTTGGCCGAACGCGATGATGTGCAGTTCCGGCAGTGGGTGCTGGGAGATCTCGATCGCGTGCATAATGCACTGATGGATTGGGGTTCCAAGGGGCAAGTGGACTGGTATTTGAAGGTGCTCGCCGATACGGTGGAAAACGAGTATGTCGGGGCAGCCGTGCTGACGGGGGGGGAAGCGGCGGCGCGCGGTACTGACCTGCATTACGGCAATGTGCGGGCGTTCTGGACCAAGGCGGCGGCGGCATATCCGGTGCGCAACGGAAAATTTCCGGAGCAGATGGAAGGCTTGCGCGGGCGCCTGGGAAGCACGCAACAACTCCTGGAGAAGCCGCCGTCGGTGGCGCCGGTGCTCCCGCCGTTAAAGTAGCGGTGCGAAGGCAGGTCGGCTGATGAAAATGGTGGGGGCGGGCCGATAATTCACGTATGAGTGTGACACGCTATCGGAACCTGGCGCCGCGGAAAGTTGTGGATCTCGCGGGATTGACGGCAATGCGCGCCGGTGCGCGCACTGCGGGGAAGACCGTGGTGCATTGCCACGGTTGCTTCGACATCGTCCATCCCGGGCACATCCGGTATTTCCAGTTCGCCAAGCAGCAGGGGGACATCCTCGTCGTGTCTCTGACCGGCGATCCGCATGTGGGCAAGGGCGAAGGGCGCCCGTATATTCCGCAGGAGCTTCGCGCAGAGAACCTGGCCGCGCTGGAGTTCGTCGATTACGTCTACATCAACCCGACGAACACGGCGGTGGACTTGCTCGCCAGTTTCAAGCCGGACATTTACATCAAGGGACGCGAGTACGAATACAACCAGCATCCTGGCTTTCTGAAAGAGAAGTCGACGGTGGAGTCGTACGGGGGGCGGGTCATTTTTTCGTCCGGCGACGTCGTCTATTCGTCGTCGCACATCATCGAAAATTATGCGCAGCGCCTCGACCTCGAGCAGGAAAAGCTGGCGCTCTTCTGCAAGCGTTACGACGTGAAGAAGCACCTGCTGCTGGACATCATGGACGCAATCGTCGATCAGCGGTTCGTGATCGTTGGCGACCTCGTGCTCGATCGTTACCAGTATTGCGATGCCACGGACATCGCTGCTGACGGGCCGATGATGACGCTGGTGCCGCTGGAAAAGCGTGATTATCTCGGCGGGGCCGCGATGGTGGCGCGACACCTGGCGGGACTTGGCGCCGAACCGACATTGATCGCGTCGCTGGGGACGGATGATGCGTCGGATGCGGCGATCGACGATCTGGAATCGGCGGGCGTGCATGTGCTGGCGATCCGCAACCGGAAGAAAATTGCCACGCGTACGCGGTTCGTCGTTGACACGCAAAAGCTTTTCACGCTGGAAGAATGTCCCGCGACGCCGACGGATTCCGCGAACGAACGCTACACGCTGGAACAGGTGATGAAGTTCTCGGCGAAACAGGGTGATGAGCGCCGGCCGACGTTGCTCATGTACGATGCGGGATTGGGAATGATCACGGATTCGCTGGCGCATCACATGATCGCGGCGGTGAAGACCGCGGGCGTGGAGCGTGAGGGATACGAGCGAATCAGCGCGGGTACTGCGGGATCACGCGGGCGCCTGGCGCGCCTGCACGACACGGACTTGCTTGTGGCGACGGAACGCTCGGTGCGCACGGCGGTGAATGACCACGAGCAGGGAGTGTCGGCGCTTGCGTATCGAGTGCTCTCGGATTTCCGCGGCAAGTCGCTGCTCACGCCGCTGGGCAAGAAGGGGCTGTTGGCGTTCGATGCGCGCGAGGCGGCCGAAGCCGGCGCCGCGTGGGAAGGAAAGTTGCGTTCGGAATATCTCTCGAGCCCGGTGAATGGAACGATGGATCGGCTCGGGACGGAGGAGGCGCTGCTGGCGATCGCCACCGGGATGTTGGCGGGCGGGGCGAACTTGCAGCAGGCGGCATACGTGGCATTGGCAGGCGCGATTCTCGAGGGGCGGCAATTGGGGCATGTGCCGCTGGATGGTCACGGTCTGCGCGAAAGCCTGGAGCGCCGGCCGGAATTGGCGTAACCGCAATCAGTTCTTGATTGGCTCGATTTTCAGAATCTGCTTTTCGTCGAAATCGACGGAGCCCAGTTCCAGGCGAACGGTGACCTTGTTGCCAGTCTGTGTGGGAATGCCTTCGAGGACGCGATTGGTCACCAGCGTGACGCGGTGTGTGGCCACGAAGGTGTGAGTCGCGGGCTGCGACGCCGCCACAACAGGACGCGGCGGAACCGGTTTGGCGGCAACCGCAGGTGGCGTCACCTTTGAAACCGGCGCCGCCGGGACTGTCCTCATCTTGGGTTGCGCCGTGGTCCCGCCGGAGACGTCGGGAAAGAGTTCGCCATCGTCAGTAGTTTTGCGATTCGCGGGCAAATCGGGCGGTTCGTCTGCGAGCGGCTTGTTGAACGAAGCTTTGAAATCCTTTTCGGATACGGTGATGAAGCTGCCGCCCGTGTTGGCGACGAGATTTTTCAACTGCTCGACGTCGTGAAGACGTTGTTTTTCGGTGTCGGCGTTGTGGCCGGGAATGTCGAGGTTGAGGCCGACAACGTACAGCGGGGACTTGGCCGTCAGCATGGCTTTCTGCATGGCGTCGGCGGCGGGTTGCGGGATGGAACCGGTGGTGAGCAGGAAGACCGCATCAGGCTTGCACGCGGCGACTTTCTTGAACGCATCGAGCCACGGTTCGGCCTGGTTGGCGAGCATTCCCTGGGCGCGCATGTTCCCGAGTGCGGCGGCGATGTTTTTCTTTCGCTCGCGCGTGGCGGGAGCGGGGTTGCCGGCGACGAACTCCGCGGACTCGCTGACGGCGATGACGGTGACTGATTGGTTGCTGGTCAGCGGGCGCAGCGAGCGTGCGATGGCGGTGCGGGTGTCGTCGAAGGAGTCGAGGCAACTGCCGGAGTGCTGCACGACGAAGACGATGCTTTTGGCTTCCGCTTTCAATCCGAGGAATTCAACATTTATCGAAGGAGGCGGCGGCGGTTCGACAGCTCGCGTGGAGAGTGTCGTTGTGAAAGCAAGTAGCGCCGTCAGGGAGGCGGCGTGGACGAACTTCATGCGGGACTCCGTAAATACAGGCCCGCCAGCATAGCGATTGGATAAGTCGAAACAAAATCACCGGATCGGGGGACGCTTGGCGGGGCGACGTGTTTAGCGTTTAATACGTGGCTTGGATTTTTCACGCGAAGGAGCGTTTATGGTCAAGTCACGATTTGCGCCGTCGCCGACGGGTTTTTTGCACGTGGGCGGGGCCCGCACGGCGCTGTATTCGTGGCTTTTTGCGCGGCAGCGTGAGATGAAGGGCGAGGCGGCGAGGTTTGTGCTGCGGATCGAGGATACGGATCAGGTTCGTTCTACGGCTGAGTCTGCGGCGGGCATTTTGAACGACCTGCTCTGGCTGGGCTTGAATTGGGATGAGGGTCCCGTCGCAGGCGCGCAGAAGAATGACTACTTCCAGTCGATGCGGCTGGAGATTTATGACAAGCATTTGAAGGAGTTGCTCGAGAAGGGACTGGCGTACGAGGCCTACGAGTCGCCGGCGCAACTCGCGGCCATGCGGCAGGCGGCGGAGAAGGCCAAGAAGCCCTTCCGCTATCGCAAGGACATGCCCGGGCGGCAGGCTACTCCCCAGGAGGGGGTCAAGCCTGTCGTGCGATTTGCGATGCCCTACAAGGACATCACGGTTCACGACTTGATTCTCGGCGACGTGACGGTGAAGGGGGATGAGCATGATGACATTGTCATTCGAAAGTCGGATGGCTTTCCGACGTATCACTTTGCTGTCGTCGTCGACGATCATTATATGGGCATCACGCACGTGCTTCGGGCGCAGGAGCACCTGATGAACACGTTCAAGCACCTGGGTTTGTACGAGGCGATCGCGTGGGAGGCGCCGCAGCACGGACATCTGCCGCTGGTGTTCAACATGGACAACACGAAAATGTCGAAGCGCGAGAAGGCCAAGGTGGTTCGCGCGGATATCCAGAAAGCGGGGACGAAGGATTTTGCGGAATTGTCAGAGCAGTCCGGCGTGGCGCTCAAGGACGTGCAGGACTTCATGGCGAAAAAATCGGACGCGGTTGAGATCGCGGTAAAGCTCGCGGCGGTGACGCATACGAAGCTGCCGGAGATTGACGTGCAGGATTTCCGGCGATCGGGGTATTTGCCGGAGGCGCTGTTGAATTTCATCGCGCTGGTCGGCTGGGCTCCCGGCGGCGACCGGGAAGTCATGAGCAAGCAGGAGATGCTGGAGCTATTCTCGCTGGACGGCATTCAGAAAACGCCCGGACGCTTTGACCGCAAGAAACTCGCATGGATGAACGGGGAATACATTCGCAAGTCGTCGATCGATCGGCTGGTGGAGGCGGTGAAGTCCTTCAATGCTGTTACCGATTATCCGCTGAAGGGCGCGGATGAGGCGACGCTGCGCGAGCTCCTGGCGATGTACCAGGAGCGGATGGTGACGATTTCGGAAATGGCGGAGAATTCGCGGTTCTTCTTTGAGGAGCCGGTGATCGATTCCAAGGCGGTGGAGAAGCATGTGAAGAGCGGTGGGGGGGCAGAGTTGCTGCGCGCTTCGCAGGAGATTCTGAAGGGCGTGACGGACTGGACAAAAGCGGGACTGCAGGCGGCGCACGATCGGATTCTGGAACTGGGCGTGGACAAGGGTGGGAAGCGCGGGGCGGCGGCGCAGCCGATCCGGGTGGCGCTAAGCGGTGGGGCGGTGACGCCGCCGCTGCTGGAGATGCTTGTGCTGCTGGGTCGCGAGAAGACCCTGGCACGCATTGAGAAGATGCTGGAAGCACGCTAAAGCGTGAACTCCCATTAGGCTCGCTGCTTGGGGCGGAGGGCGAGGATGAGTTCGACTTCGCCGGGTTGGCGGTTGAGGATTTGCGCGATCTCGCGGGCGGATTTGCCGGCGTCTGCGAGGGCGTAGATCGGACGATTGACGGAATCTTCGACGGGCGCCGCGGTCGCAGGGGGAGTCGCGGCGGCGGCGCCGCGTTCCTGGCGGAGGCGGTTGATCAACTGGGCGGCAGTGGTGGAAACAGCGATGGGGGCGGCCGGGCGGGGGTCGGCTGCCTTGGCGGTTTTTGTGAGTTCTTCGAGGCGTTTGATTTTTTCGTCGGCCTCCTTGAGGAGCAGGTCGAGGCCGGTGCGGCGGTTTTCAATTTGTGCGGAGACGCGGCGGGCGGTTTCCTCGAGGTCGGCGAGAAGGGCGGCGAGCTCGGCGCGGATTTCACGGGCGCTAAGCGCCGATTGCGGCGAGCCTGGAGCGGTGGGATTTTCAGTGGCGCGCTTGCGCTTGATCGTGACGGCGCGCCAGCGTTTGATCACGAACACGAGCAGGATACCGCTGGCGATAAGAATGATCTGGTTGGGGGTGATGTCGAGAAAATTTGCGGCGAGGGGGACATGCATGGGGTGAAGTGTACCGGATGGGCGGGGGTGGCGTGAAGAGCGAAAACGCCGGATGCGCCTCGCGACGCATCCGGCGTTTCGTGAAAGGTACTGATTGGCTTGCGATATCTACCCTGAATGGGTTATTTCGCGAGCTCGGCATCGATGGCGGCGACGAGTTCCTTGTCGTCGGGAGTGACCTTTGATTCATAACGGCCGATGAGCGTGCCGTCCTTGGCGATCAGGAACTTTTCGAAATTCCATTTCACGTCACCTTTGCCTTTGGGTTTGACGTCCTGGGTGATCAAATGCTTATAAAACGGTGAAATATCGTCGCCTTTAACGGAAATTTTGCTGAAAATCGGGAACGACACGTGATATTTGGAGTCTTTTCCGGTGCAGAATTCCTTAATTTCAGTGTTGGTCCCCGGTTCCTGCGCGCCGAAGTTGTTCGCGGGGAAGGCGAGGATGACGAAGCCCTTGTCCTTGTAATCCTTGTAGAGTTTTTCGAGGGCGGTGTACTGCTTCGTGAATCCGCAGTGGGAGGCGACGTTGACGACGAGGATGACTTTTCCGGAGTAGGAGGCGAGGTCAACGGGTTTGCCGTCGATGTCGTTCAAGGTGTAGTTCAGATTGGCCGGTTTGTCTTTGGCAGGAGCGGCGGTGGTGTCAGCGAAGGAGGTGGCCCAGATGCCTGCGATGGCGGCGGCCAGCGCGATGAGGGGAAGGAAACGGGACATGGAAACTCCTTTGGATTCGGTGAGAGAAGCGGCTCGCGTGCCCACTGCCGCGAGCGGATAGATGCTCGTCTATAGTCTAACGGTGTTGCAGCGGGTGTCTTGCAGTGAATGGATGGTTGCGAATAGTAGGCCGCCAAGTATGTATGTCTCTTGGCGGTCTATAAAATGGTCCGCGTTGGCTTGTAAATTGTTTCGTTGACTGAGGTTGTGGGGGAATGGCGCGAGCATCGGCAAAAGGCGGTCGATAAAAGCTTGGCGGCCTGGCGGGGGAATTACCGCCAGGCCGCCTTTCTTGCCATTGGGGGCGTTCTCAGATCGGGGGCGTGCCGCCGGCGTCTTGATCGCTGTTTTCTTCAGTTTCAGTTTCGTCTTCGTCATCGGCGTTTTCGTCGGCGTTGTTGTCCTGGTTGTCGACGACGAGTTCGTCGGTCTCTCCGGCCGGTTCCTGGGTGGGAGCTTCGACGGAATCTTCGGCCGGCTCCTGGGCGGGCATTTCGGTCTGCCTGACCGCGGACACGGCTGGAGCGACGGGCTGCATGGCGGGGATGGCGGGGCTTTCACTGGCGGTGGGGCGGGATTTGGGTGCGGGTTTTTTTACTGGCTTTTTCGCTGTTTTTTTGACGGCTTTTTTCCTGGTCGGGGCTTTCTTTTTGGCGGCGGATTTTCCCGGGCGTTTGCCGCCGGCGCTTTTGGCCATCGCTTTCTTTTTGGTCTTGGCTTTTTTGGTTTTGGCGGCGGGCTTTTTCTTGTTTTTCTTTTTTGCCATTGAAGATCCCCATGCAGAACGGACGTGAACGATAGACAGGACCGCGCGGTCCCGGTTGCTTCTGGGAGATGTACGGCTGAGGGAAGTATCGCTTGATGAGGCGGTGGAGGCAAGATGGAAGTTTCGTGAAGGGGAGGAGAAGTTGAGTGGTTCAATGGCCAAGAGGTTAAGTGGCGGAGTGATTGGCGGAAATGTTTTTCTGCATAGCACGTAAGTTATTATGGGGTAGTAACTTGTGTTCTTGGTAAGCGCTTGGAGTGGGGCGTGGTATGCTGGGCAGCGATGCGGCTCGAAGATCCGCGGCTTAAATGGTTTTGCGCGGTGTGATGGAGATGACGTGGTGGAAGAGACGGTGAAAGTGGAGAGGGAGGGGTTTGTTTTTCAGGCGGCGCGGGTCGGTGTTTGGGCGCCGGTGATTGCGATTGGGCTGGGGTTTGTGGTGCAGGGGGGATTGCGGCAGGCGACGTCGGTAGGGGGGGTTAGCGCGGCGATGGTGATGCTGGCTGTGGTCAATTCGCTGATGCTGGGGGTCGGATTGTTGATGTCGGTGGTGGCGCTGGTGGGGGTGAGGAAGCACGGGGCGAAGGGGTTGCTGGTGCGCGGGGTGGTGGGCCTTTTGCTGAATGGACTTTCCCCGCAGCGGCTGGAGTTGCGGGGCGACGGTCGGTTTGAATTGAAGACGCGCGGCAGCGGTGGGGGGGAGGCGGAGGTGGATGGGACCTGGCGCGTCGGGCGGCGGCAGGAGGTGGTGTATTTGATGCTGGTGGCGGACCGGGTGGCGGGTGGCGCAAGCCGCGCGGTGCTGGGGAAGGTCCAGGGCGTGGTCGTGGCGGAGTCGGGCAAAAATGAGATGGAGTTGAGTTGGGGAGGAGAGAGGAGGAGGTATCGGCGGGAGTGATGTAATTCGAAAGGCGAACTTCGAATGAACAATCAAATCTGAAATCTAAATCTGAATCGGAAGACGCTGCAGCGAAACTCCGGCGAGGGCCCCGACGGGGGGTGGGCCACCGCTTCGGGTTATTCTTCGCGAGATTTGGATTGGCGGTTTTTGGCATCCATTTCGGATTCGATGCCTTTGTCGTTTTGATCTTTCATGAACGCTTCGAGGCGTTTTCTCAGGTCGGCTTTGAGCTCCGCGTATTTTGGGTCCTGGGCGAGGTTGTGCTGTTCGTGCGGATCCGTGGTGAGGTCGTAGAGTTCTTCTTCGGGGCGGTGCTGGTAGGCGTCGACGATCTTTTTGGCGGCTGGATCTGTTTTGGCTTTTTCGACCCAGGATTGCCAGAAGTTGGGGCCGGCCTTGGCGTCGATAGGGCGGGGCGCGCAGACGATGTTTTGGAAGGTAGCGTCGGGCTCTAGGTTCCAGATGTATTTGTGGGTTTTGGTACGGATGGATCGGATGGGGTAGCAGTCGGAGCCGCTGATGATTCCGCGAGTGGTCTGGATGCCGAAGACGGCGTCGTGGAGTTCGACGGATTTTCCGGCGAAGAGGGGGAGGAGTGATTTGCCGTCAAGACCCGGTGGGGGGGTGCCGCCGGCGAGGTCGATGGCCGTGGGGACAAAGTCGGCATATGAAATGAGTGCGTCGCTGATGGAGTCGGCTTTGATATGACCTGGCCAGCGGGCGATGAACTGGACGTGCAGGCCTTCTTCATAGCAGGTCCATTTTCCGTGGGGAAAGGGGGCGCCTTGTTCGGAGGTGTAAATGGTGAGCGTATTTTCGGCGAGTTTATGCTTGTCGAGGAGGTCGAGGCACATGCCGACCTCTTTATCGAGCTCGTTGATTTCGTGGTAGTAGTTGGCGAGTGCCTGGCGGGCTTCGGGGGTGTCAATGAAGTTGGGCGGAAGGGCGAGCTTGGCAGGGTCGATTTTAGATTTTGCCCACGGGGCGTGCGGGTGGTGGCTGGCGTAAATCAGGCAGAAGGGTTCCGTGTCGTGCGATTTTCGCGTGATGAATTTTTCGACGGCGGCTTCTGTGGCATCGAGGTATTCGAAAGCAAATTGTTCACGCGGGGCGACGTGGACTTTGCCGGCGAGGGCGACGCGGTAGCCGAGATCTTTCAGGTAGGTGGCAATGGATTTGACGTTGGGGTAGATGAAGGAGTGGTTGGGGTGGGCGCCATTTTTGAGAGGGTAGAGGCCGGTGTAGAGCATGGAGCGCGAGGGGACGCACATGGCGGAGCAGGTGTGGGCGTTGGTGAAGCGGAGGGATTGTTTGGCGAGGCGGTCGATGTTGGGGGTGGAGACGTCGTGGTTGCCGGCGAAGGAGCAGTCGGAGAAGGTGTGGTCGTCGCCGAGAATGAGGAGGATATTTGGTTTGGAGTTCTGAGTCTTGAGTTCTGAGTTCTGAGTGGTTTGGGCGTGGGTGCATCCGGTAGGGAGGTTGGAGAGTAGAACGGCGGCGGAGGCGGAGAGGAATTCGCGGCGAGTGGGCATGGTGGGCTCCTTAGGGCCGGAGCATAGAGCAGGCGACGCGAACGCACAATTTTTGCCGACGGAAGACGCCACAGATGGCGCAGAGGCCCACAGACAGACGACGGATCAGGAAATATTCTTGTGTAGTCCCCTACCGGCAGATTTTGGAATTGCGCTGAATCGGAAGGCGAGGAAGACAAGGAGGAGTTCGGCCAGGAGAAGCATCCACCATGGAAGATCGATGACGTGGTTGGGATTGGGTCCGAAGAGGACTGGGAAGCGACAGTAGTTGGCAGGGGAGACGCCATAGGGAGATGGTGTGATATGCCAACCGCGATTGCCGAAATCGCCTGGCTCGTGGTAGAGGCCTCGAGTAGAGAGAAGGAAATGGCCGGCAGGATGGTAGTAGCAGATCGCACGTAAGTGGACCGCGACGAGGAGAAGGAGGCTGAAGGAAAGGAGAGAGGTTGCGACGATGCGCGGGAGGCGTTTAAGCATGGCGGAAGCATAGCGTCTAAAAGGCATTCGTATCCCCCCTGTCTAGGTCCTATAAGATACGTTATGTATAGTTGGGTTACGGGGGGTGGGAAATGGGGTTTTGGCCTGTATTTACAGCGTCGATATGCTATTTAGCGGGATGGATTGTGCGGATCGCCTGGCTCACGCACGGCTGAGTCAGGTGATAGCGATTGAAACGTTGGAAGGGGCGGGTAAGAGGTAATAATCTCTTCGCGGCGTTGCGGTATGAGTGGGGAGTCGTGTTTCATGGCAAATTGGCGACCGAAGGGCGGTCGAGGTCGACGCCTAAACTGGGGGCGGTGATGATCGTGGGTGGAAGGGGGTAATGTTGGGGGGGAAAG